>ENA-OSET01001992-OSET01001992.1-sediment-metagenome-genome-assembly--contig:-NODE-1992-length-20368-cov-36.074220_pt1 | contig 20368 bp, 22 predicted proteins | sample MGYA00237882_ERZ534229 | MGnify/ENA primary metagenome ERZ534229 (study PRJEB26408, sample SAMN06266212) | sediment metagenome | isolation source: Hudson Canyon methane seep mesocosm | place... | reverse complement strand
TACAAGCCTTCTAATGCTGTATTTGCTTTGGGGTTGATGGCATTTTCTATCGAAATGATAAATGCGCGATCTTGAGGGATGTTAGCAATAGTCAGGCTGTCATCATTTTGCTGATATTGTGCTGGATCAAGAGCAGCTCCATCCATAGCAACGCTAATTAATTTTAGTCCTTCCCCTTGCAGAACTAAGGCAGCATTTTCTACCTCACTAGCGGGGTTTTTCCGTAGACTTAGCCTGGATACGACGTGTGTATCTTCTTCATCCAGAATAAAGTTAAGTTCAACATTATCAATAAGGTATTCGGGGACTGTGTAATCTTTTAAATAGATTGTTTGTGGATTTGCATCACGCATTTGTTATATTTTCCTTACTTACATGTCTTGCATGAAGTATTTAGAGTTATTAATGGAGCATTAAAGCTGTTTTCGTTATGAATATTTTGAAGAAAAACCCTGTCTCACGCAAAGGCTCAAAGACACGAAGAAGAGACTATTCTTTCCTTTGTGTCTTTGAGCTTTTGTGTGAATTATTAAGCTTGCTTCTAATCATATCTAAAACTCAATATTCTTTAGCTAGAACGTTAATCGGGTGTTTTATAAGCAAAAACAGCTAGACTTATCCAAGCGGCCAAAAAGGCGACGCCACCAATAGGAGTTATCATGCCCAGCCATTTGATATTTAATATCGCGAGCAAATAGAGACTCCCTGAAAATAGGATGATACCCGCAAACATTAACCACCCAGCCCATCGTAATAAGGTTGAGTGAGGCGCTTGTTGCCTAAAAACAGCAATAATACCTAAGCCTGCGGCGTGCCACATTTGATAGTCCACCCCCGTTTTATATACCGCCAACATTTCTGCCGTTAAAATATCTTTTAATCCATGCGCACCAAAGGCACCGATAGCAACACCAGTCAGACCGCATACTGCGCTTAAAAACAAAAAAACCGATCGCATTACTGCTCCTTTAGTCTTGGCATTAATTGCACTAAATTACAGGGTTTAGTGCGTACATCCAGCTGTTCTTTAATCAAATCATCCCATGCAGTTCTACAAGCCCCTGTTGAGCCAGGCAAGCAAAAAATATAGCTTCCATTTGCCACACCGGCTACCGCTCTGGATTGCATGGTTGAGGTTTTAATATCCTGATAGGACAACATTCTAAATACTTCACCAAAGCCATCTAATACTTTATCCAGTAATGGCAAAACGGCTTCAGGAGTGCCGTCCCTTCCTGTTACCCCTGTTCCACCGGTTGTGACGATTGCATTAACTTTGTCTTCTGCAATCCATTGTGAAATAACCGCTCTGATTTGATAGATGTCATCCGCGACAATTTTCTTTTCAAAAACCTGATGCCCTGCGCTTTCTATGCGATCAGCTAATGTTTTGCCTGATTTGTCGTCACTTTCTGTTCTTGAATCAGAAATGGTTAAAACCGCAATGTTTAAAGCAATAAATTGTTTATCCAAACTCACGTTGTTTCCTTATTTTAAAACCAGAAAAAAGGCTTCTGAACCTCTTTGTATATTAATGACTAATGCTCGCCTGGGATCAATAACTTGAGCGAGTTGGTCTAAGTTACGCACTCGGTAACGGTTGGCTGAAACAATAATGTCTCCTGGCCGTAAGCCTCTGCCCCAAGCATATGAATTTTGAACTATTTGTGCTAATACCACGCCTTCAAGCTGCCCTTTTTGAGTTGCCATTAAAACGGTTCCCTTAAGCTTTCGATGTAACTTGTCTCCTTTAATTTTAGCTTGCTGAGGTTTTCCTATGGTTGCTGACACTGTTTTTGTTTCGCTTCCCCGTACCAAATCGATAAGGACTTCATCACCAATTTGCATCAACCCAATCACATTTCTTATTTGATGGCTGCTTTTAACTTTACGACTATTTAGTGACACAATAATGTCACCCGGCTCAATACCTGCTCTATCGGCAGCAGAATTGCCTTCTACTCTGCTAACTACCGCACCATGTTTGTTTTTTAAATCAAAAGCCTTTACAAGATCAGGCGTTAAATCTTGAGTGGTAACACCTAGCAAGCCCCTTTTTACTTCGCCATGCTTAACCAGTGATTGTTTAAGTGTCATCACCATATTAGAAGGAATGGCAAAACCAATGCCGACATTCCCTCCGCTAGGCGCAAGGATAGCGGTATTCATGCCAACAAATTCACCACGTAGATTGACGAGTGCCCCTCCCGAATTGCCTGGGTTGATTGAGGCATCTGTTTGAATAAAGTCTTCATAGCCTTCTATGCCTAAGCCCGTTCGGCCTAAAGCACTGACTATGCCAGAGGTAACCGTTTGACCTAGGCCAAAAGGGTTGCCAATAGCGACAACGAAATCGCCTACTTTTAGCTTATTAGAATCAGCAATAGCTAATTCTGTTAAATTTTCTGCTGCGATCTGGATAACAGCAACATCTGCTTCGGGGTCTGTTCCTAATAGCTCCGCATTGAACTGGCGGCCATCTCGTAGGGTCACCATGATTTTATCTGCTTTATCAATAACATGGTTATTCGTCAGAACATAGCCTTTATCCTTATCAATAATAACCCCTGAGCCCAAGCTATTTTTTTGTTGTCTTTGTTTGCGTGGGAGTTGAAAGAAATGCCTCAAAAATGGATCTCTAAGCAAAGGGTTTACTCTGTGATCAATATTTTTTGTCGTTGAAATATTAACGACGGCAGGCATGCTTTTTTCCAGCATAGGCGCTAATGAAGGTAAGGCCTGTCCCTCAACATAGAGAGGTAAAGCAGCCATATTTACTGATGAGTAAATTATAAAAAATAAAATAGGTAAGACTGTTTTTGTGTTTTTAAAGAGGTTCATTTGTTGAGTTCAAACATGATTAAGTTAAATTGATTTTGCTGCCCAAGCCAAAATATTCAATAAAGCCAATATGGACAATGGTATTTAAAAAATGTTTAGCCTTGCTTTAAATTACTTTATGGAAAATAATTGTAGTAAGCCTAAAACACCTAACTTTATAAATGACCGTAGATATTCATTCAGAAGACGGACAAATTATTCGCCAGCTAATTCCTTTGGCAACGATTCCTGCGAGTCAGTTTGAGGTGCTTTGCCAAAATATTTCCGTTGAAAGCGCTAAAAAGAATACTTTTTTATTCAAACGGAATGATAGCACTAATGAGTTAATTTATTTAATTGATGGCAGCGTTTCTCTTCAGTCCGAGCAGCTTAGTGTAGAAACAATAAGTTCTGGTACAGAATCATCGCGTTTTGCTTTGGCTCACCAAATTCCTAGAAAGATTGATGCTTTCAGCAATTCTACAGTTCGCTTTTTGCGGCTAAATATTGATACTATAAACAATCTGCCGAGTCCATGTTATGAAGAGGAAAATAGTTATATGGTCACTGATGAAACTGAAACAGAAGAAGATGACGATGACTGGATGTCGACATTATTAAAGTCGCCTATCTTTAGAGCGCTTCCTCCGGCAAATTTACAGAAAATTTTAATCGGTCTTGAAGAGGTCGCCTACGAAAAAGGGGATGTTGTTATTAAACAAGGTGACCCAGGCGACTTTTATTATCTGATTAAAAAAGGGCAGTGTATGCTCTCTCGTAAGGCTTCCGCCAATGCTAAAGAAATTAAGCTGGGCTTGTTACGTAGTCAGGATACTTTTGGTGAAGATTCGTTGTTATCTGGTGAGCCCCGCAATGTAAACATTACTGCGCTAACTAAATCAACACTACTGCGTCTAAGTAAAGATAAATTCATTTCTTTAATTAAAACGCCATCACTCAAATACATACCCTATTCTGAAATTAATTCAGAAGCTAACAAAGATTTCATCTTGCTCGATGTTCGTGCGCCTGATGAATATAAGGCGCAGCACCTGCCTGGCAGTGTCAATGCGCCTTTTTTCTCATTACGCATGCAGCTTAAAATATTTGATAAGAAAAAACCGGTTATCGTTATTTGTGAGAATGGTAAAACTAGCGAAGCTGCTGCATTTTTATTGTTACGTCATAAAATCGGGGCATTTATCCTTAAAGGAGGGATGGATGCTGTATCTATAGAAGATGATCAAAATAAACCTACGGCTGAATTTTCTATAGATGATGGTGTTGAGACGTTATTTGGGGATGGTATAGCAACAGATAATGACTCAGAACCTGCTTCATTCGAAGAAATTGCCGTTAATGCTGATGATTTGCTTAGTGAAAATAAAAAGCTAAAAGAGACGGTCAAAAAATTAAGTGCTGAAAAAGAGGATTTGGAGAAAAAGTATCGTGTGCTTTATAAGCAGTCTGAAAAGCTAAAGGCAGTGCTTGATACCTTAAAAATTGGAGGGGGTTCTAGCTAAGGAGGGATAAAGCTTATTTGTCGGATTCTATAGGCAAGCCCTATGAATCCGACAAATACAAAATGACTATTTTATTTTAGCTTCTTTGTACATAACGTGTTTGCGAGCAACAGGATCGTACTTTTTGATCTCCATTTTCTCAGGCATTGTTCTTTTGTTTTTTGTTGTTGTATAAAAGTGACCGTTATTTTCACTAGATACTAATTTTATTTTATCGCGCATTGTCTTTAATCCTATTAAACTTTTTCGCCAGCTTTACGCATGTCACCAAGAACAGCATCAATACCTTTCTTATCGATAATGCGCATACCCTTTGCAGAAACTCTTAAACGAACCCAACGGTTTTCGCTTTCAACCCAAAATCTGTGTTGATGAAGGTTAGGATTAAAACGTCTTTTAGTTTTATTGTTTGCGTGTGATACATTGTTTCCAGAAACAGGACGCTTCCCTGTTACTTGACATATTTTAGACATGATTACCTCTGACAGTGCCTGTTTTAAGTTTAGCCGACCTTTATACCAAAAATTCTTTTCAAGGTAAATACCATTATTAAAATAAATTTGATAAAATCGTCATAATAAATATTATACGAGAGTTTTAATGACAATTAAACTAGGCATGGTCATGGATTCCATTGACCTCATCAACATAAAAAAAGACACTAGCTTTGCCATGTTGTTAGAGGCCCAATCCAGAGGCTGGGAGCTTCATTACATGGAACTCAACGATTTGTACTTGAGTAATGGCGAACCCTTTGCTAGAACCCGAAAAGTTACCGTTAAAGTGGATCCGAATAATTGGTACCAATTTTCTGATGAACAGGATATTTCATTAGCTGACCTGGATACGATTATTATGCGTAAAGATCCGCCTTTTGATCAGGAATATATTTATGCAACCTATTTGCTAGAGCAAGCGGAGCGATTAGGGACTTATGTTGTTAATAAGCCGCAGTCTCTAAGGGATGCTAATGAAAAGTTATTTACCGCCTGGTTTCCTCAGTGTTGCGCCAGTACTTTAGTTGCCAGAGAGCCTGAACGTTTCAAAAACTTTCTAAAGGAACACAAAGAGATCATATTGAAGCCTCTTGATGGCATGGGAGGGACGTCAATTTTTCATATTCGTGAAAATGATCCTAATCTCAATGTTATTCTTGAGGTAATGACGGAATATTCAACACGCTATATTATGGCGCAACGTTATATTCCCGATATTAAAGACGGCGATAAGCGCATTTTAATAGTCAATGGCGAACCGGTACCCTATGCTTTGGCTCGCATACCGACGAAAGGCGAAACCCGAGGTAATCTTGCTGCAGGTGGCCGAGCAGAAGGGCGAGAGTTAACAGAAAGAGATTTGTGGATTGCTAAACAGGTTGGGCCGACATTAAAGGAGAAAGGTTTGGTTTTTGTTGGTATCGATGTGATTGGAGATTTTCTAACAGAAATCAATGTCACTAGCCCAACCTGTGTACAAGAGCTTGATAATCAATTTGGCCTTAATATTAGTGGTCAATTAATGGATCATATTGAAGCGTCATTACAGAGATCCTAAGCTGCCAATGTCAAGTGCACATCATTTTCATGTTTCACAGCCAAGTATTTCAGTCAGTGACTCATTGCTTATTGCTTTGTTCTTTGCAGCGATTATTCATGCCATTTTGTTGCTGGGAATAAATTTCTCTACCCCTCTGCCTGAGAAAGTTAACAAACAGATTGAAATAACCTTATCCAGCTCTCCAGCAAGAAAAGCGCCTAAAAAGGCTAAATACTTAGCTCAGGATAATCAAGTGGGAGCGGGAAGACAGTCCAAGAAACCAACGCCTCCGAAACAAAAACTACCTAGCAAAGGGAAAAGTGCAAATAAAAAGCCTTCCCCGCATAAAAGCCAAAAAGTGAGTAAACCTAAATCGGTAAAAAAACTGATTACTCAAAAGCAGGCTGTGGAAAAAATCACGACAAGCAAAAAACAAAAAGCACCTTCCCAGAAAAAACGACCAAAATTATCTGCTGAATCATTGCAAAAACAAATTGCTCAGCTAGGTGCGCAGATTAGGCATAGTCAGCAAACGTCAGAAAAAACAAAAATTAAATTTGTTAACTCTGTCAGTACTCATAAATATGTTGCTGCTCAATATATGAAGGACTGGGAAAATAAAGTTGAACGCACGGGTAATCTTAACTATCCTGAAGTCGCTAGGAAAAAAGGTTTCTCAGGCACTTTAACGATGGATGTGGGAATAAACCCTGACGGGAGTATCTATAGTATTCGTATTACCAAATCTTCCGGTAATAAAGCGCTTGATGATGCGGCTAAGCGCATTGTAAGACTGAGCGCTCCCTTTGCCGCTTTACCGACAGAACTATTGAAAGAACTTGATGTCTTGGTTATTCCCAGAGTATGGAAGTTCTCTGATGAATCAGGCATAACTACCCGTTAGGGCAATGACTATTTAGTCCAAATAAACAATGACAAATACCGAGTATTTAACCAATCAGTTTTTAATTGCCATGCCAAATCTGGAGGATATTAATTTCTCTCACAGTGTGAGCTTTTTATGTCAGCATAATGAGGATGGTGCTTTAGCTATTGTTATTAATCGTCCTTCAGGTATGAAACTGGGGAATATTCTTGAGCAGATGGGAATATCATCTCCGACACAAAAAATTAATGAGACACCGGTTTTTTCAGGGGGGCCCGTTCAACAAGAAAGAGGTTTTATTATTCACAGCACTGGAGACACTAACTGGGAGTCGTCCATAGCAATATCAGACACCACGTCTTTAACCAGTTCCCGTGATATTTTAGAATCCATTGCTGCAGGCGAAGGACCTGAACAATATTTAATTGCTTTAGGTTATGCAGGTTGGGGAGAAGGACAGTTGGAAAAAGAAATCGTCAGTAATGCCTGGTTAAACACTCCTTATAACGAACATATTCTATATAAAACACCGGCTAAGCAGCGTTGGATAAGTGCTGCTAACAGTATAGGGATTGATATTAACCAGTTAACTATTCCGGCTGGTCATGGGTAAAGTTAATTATTCGGACCCACTGGCAGCCAAGACGAATGCTGACACCTATTTAGGTTTTGACTTTGGAAATAAAAAAATTGGTGTGGCGGTTGGTCAAACAGCAACATTATTAGCGAGTCCATTGCAAACGATTCGATCAATTAAACAGCAGCCTAACTGGACTATTATTTCCCAGCTTATTAATGAGTGGCAACCTTCAGGGTTAGTCGTTGGTATTTCTAAACAGGCGGATGGTTCTGATAATATCATCACACCTAGAATGCAGAAATTCTGCCGACAATTAGAAGGCCGTTATAACTTGCCTGTTTTTCAAATTGATGAAGCCTTCTCAACGTTTGAAGCAAAACAAATGCTATATGATGATCTTCATGTAAGCGCAGGGAAATTATGGGAGGTGCAAGATCAACTTGCAGCCCAATTAATATTACAAAGCTGGCTAAACCAAAAAAACTTATGACAGATAACACACTTGAAATACCTTTGTTGCTCACCAAATTAGAAGCAAACCTGCGCCAGCAAATTAAACAAAGAAAACTAATAAACCCTATTATGATAGGAGTTCACAGTGGCGGTGCATGGGTTGCAGAGCATCTGCATCAACAGCTTGCTATTGAGGAGCCTCTCGGACTTATGGATATTTCTTTTTATCGAGATGATTTTTCACAGTGCGGAATGAATCCACAAGTAAAGCCTTGTCAATTGCCAGCACATATGGAAGGTAGAGATATCATCTTAATTGATGATGTGTTTTACACTGGAAGAACAGTGCGTGCTGGATTAAACGAAATTTTTGATTATGGTCGTCCTAATCAGGTAGTTTTAGGTGTGCTAATTGAGAGGGATGGTCGACAAGTACCGCTCCAGCCGGATTGTAGTGGGTGCTCAATTACTTTACCGCCAGGGCAACGCATAAAATTAACAGGGCCTGCCCCCTTAGGTATTCACATTCAATCATTCCCTACAGAATCTGATGACTAATATACAGCTTAATCAAAATGGTAAACTAAAACATTTTCTGAGTATCGATGGACTTAACGAGCCAATACTCACGGAAATTCTCAATACAGCTGAGTCATTTACCAGTATGTCGAAGCAGCAGGTTAAAAAAGTACCTTTGTTGCGAGGAAAAACCATTGTTAACCTGTTTTTTGAAAACAGTACTCGCACGCGTACAACCTTTGAGTTGGCTGCCACTCGCTTATCGGCAGATGTACTTAGCTTAAATATTGCGACATCAGCGACTTCCAAAGGTGAAAGTTTATTAGATACGATTCATAACCTGGAAGCTATGCACGTGGATATGTTTGTCGTTAGGCATGCTATTAGTGGTGCTGGACATTTTATTGCTCAAAATACGGCCCCGCATATCAGTGTGATTAATGCAGGTGATGGTCAACATGCGCATCCTACGCAAGCCATGCTGGATATGTTTACCATCCGCCAGTATAAGCAAGACTTTAAGCCTCTGAAAGTAGCTATTATTGGTGATATTTTACACTCCCGTGTTGCTCGCTCACAGATTCAAGCGCTTAATGTTTTAGGGGTAAAAGAAATCAGAGTGATTGCTCCAAAAACTTTATTACCCTCTCATGTTGAAAGCTTAGGTGTTGTTGTTTATAACAATTTAGAAGAGGGCTTAGCAGGTGTTGATGTTGTTATTATGTTGCGGCTACAAAAAGAGCGTATGACAGCGGCACTTTTGCCTAGCGAAAGAGAGTACTTCAAATGTTTTGGGCTGACAGAAGCAAGGCTTAAACTAGCAAAACCAGATGCCATTGTGATGCATCCTGGCCCTATTAATCGCGGGGTAGAAATGGAGTCCAGTATTGCAGATGGACCTCAATCAGTAATACTTCAGCAAGTCAGTAATGGTATTGCAGTACGTATGGCCATTATGTCACTGACTATGCAGCATAATGGAGTGGCGCAATGAGTAAAATACATATTTCAAATGGACATATTATTGATCCTGCCAATAATATTGATAAAACCGGCTCGGTATATTTGGCGGATGGAAAAATAGTTGCCGTTCACACATCAGAAACCAATGGTTTTGACTTTACGGCAGACAAAACTATCGATGCTTCCTCGCAATTTGTTTCTCCAGGCTTCATTGATCTTAGCGTCAGGCTTAGAGACCCTGGGCAGTCATACAAAGGCACACTTTTGAGCGAAACATCGGCAGCGGCAGCGGCTGGTGTTACTTCATTATGTCTCCCCCCCGATACCCGGCCTGTTATTGATACTCAAGCAGTTGTTGAGCTTATTCATGATAAAGCAGAAAAAGCGCATTACAACAACGTTTTTCCTATAGCTGCATTAACACAAGGTCTTGCGGGGTCGGAACTAAGCTCCATGTATGCCCTTAAAGAAGCAGGATGTATTGCTGTGAGTAATGCCGACGTACCTTTTTCAAGCTTGCTGGTGTTGCGTCGTGCCATGGAGTATGCCTGTAGTCATGATCTATTAGTTATTTATCATCCAGATATCCCTTCTTTAAGTAATAATGGCTGTGCTAATGAAGGTGCTTTTGCGACTCGCTATGGTCTGCCCAGCATACCTGAAGCTTCAGAATCGATTGCTGTAGCACAATGTCTGGAGCTTGCTGAATTAACAGGCTGTCGATTACATTTTAGCCAGATAAGCAGTAAACGGTCTGCCATTAAAATTCAGCAGGCTAAGAAATATGGCCTTAAAGTATCAGCAGATGTTGCCATTCATCAGTTACATTTAACGGAAAATGATATTGAACCGTTTAATAGTGCGTATCATGTTTTACCCCCATTTAGAACCGACAAAGATAAGCTGCAACTGAGAGAAAGTTTGGCAAACGGTACGATTAATGCCATCTGCTCTGATCATCAGCCACATGATTTAGATGCAAAACTGGGGGCTTTTCCAGAAACTGAGCCGGGCGTTTCTTCTTTGGAAACATTATTGCCTTTAATGCTTAAATTAGTTAAGGATAATGCCATTACCCTTAGTCAAGGGGTTGCTGCGTTAACCTATAAGCCAGCCAGAATTTTAAATATACAAAGTGGTTCATTAAGTTCTGGCTTGCCTGCAGATTTGTGTATTTTTGATACTGAACAGCATTGGGAAATTAGTCAGGATAACTGGAAAAGTGCTGGGCGTAATACACCTTATTGGGGTGAAACAATGAAAGGTCGTGTGACAAAGACAATACAAGCAGGAAAAATAATCCACTCATTATAAGGAATAGATATGCTATGTAAAAATAATAACCATGATACGTCCAGTATTATTGATGATTTAAAAGGTGATCAATCCTGGCGTATTTTTAGAATTATCAGTGAGTTTACTGAAGGGTTTGACCGTCTTTCAGGGTTATGCGATGCAATTTCTATTTTTGGTTCTGCCCGCTTAAGCTCTGATCATCCCGATTATATAAAAACTGTAGAACTTGCCGAGCTATTAGGGAAAAATGATTTTGCCATTATCAGTGGTGGCGGACCAGGTATTATGGAAGCTGCTAACAAAGGCGCTCATTTGCAAAAACAACCTTCTATCGGGCTTAATATCGAGTTGCCAATGGAGCAAGACCCTAACCCGTACCAGGATTTATCTCTGGACTTTCGCTATTTCTTTGTACGTAAAGTGATGTTTGTCAGGTATTCTATGGGTTATATTTGTATGCCTGGTGGGTTTGGCACATTAGATGAGTTTTTTGAATCGTTAACTTTAATGCAAACCCATAAGATTTATCCTATCCCACTTATTTTATTTGGTACCGAATTCTGGGGGGGGCTAATGGACTGGATCAAAACAACCTTAATTGAGTATGAAACTATTTCTAAGGAAGACTTGGATTTGATTGTACTAACGGATGACCCTCAAGAGGTTTTGGATATTATGATTAAGCATCGTGACTGGAAAAACCAGCAGCGTGGATCTGAGAGCAGAAACCAAGATTTAGCTATTTAATCAGGAGCAGATCCAAATAATCAAACAAAGGTGGGCTTTAGCCCGCCTTTGTTTGATTTTTAAAAATAATGCAGCTAGCTAGCTGTTCTGTTCTTCCCCAATTGCAGCATTATCAATATAAATATCAACACCAGCAGCTGGTGTAATTGTTGAAACAGGAATATCTATACCTTGCTTCCACTGCTTTACAGGATCGACTTTTGATGCACCCGTTACAATAAAAAAACATTGACGCGTGTTTGCCAAAGTTTTTGCACTTAAAGAGATTCTATCTGAAGGGGGTTTAGGTGAGTTATAAACTTCATGAACCGTTTCATTTTGGTTATTTACATGGCCAGGAAATAAACTAGCTGTATGCCCATCTTCTCCCATGCCTAATAGAACCAGATCAAATTGATCTACATCAGCAATCGCTTCACGATATTTTACAGCAGCTTCTACTGCACCTAATTCAGTCGGCATGGTAAAAACATTGTCAGCAGAAATGCCCACTTTAGACAATAAAGCATTGGCAGCCATTATGCTGTTCCTATCTTTATCATCTGCAGGCAAGCAGCGCTCATCACCATAATAAATCATCCATTTTGACCAATCAGTTTTTGCACTGACCAGTTGTTGGTAGATTTTTTCTGGTGTGCTTCCACCGGCTAAAACCAGTTTAAAACAGCCTCTTTCAGCAATTGCACTTGCAGCACTTTTTAGAATTTGCTCTAACACTTCATCAGCCACTTGTGCGGCTGAGTCAAATTGATGCCATTGGTTTATTGTTTGCATAATTACTTACATTCCGGGGTTAATGAGGCGCGCCAATGTTGTTTTTCTTTGTCAAAAAGACGCTTACACTCATCGGGACCCCAGGAACCTGCTGGGTATGTCGATATATAATCACGATCCTCTGACCATTTTTGTAAAATAGGATCAACAATTTTCCAGGCACCTTCCACTTCATCCGCTCGTAAAAATAAAGAACGATCCCCTTCAATCACATCAAGCAATAAGTCTTCATAAGCATCCGTGTGATGCTCATCTTCGTTACGGTAACTCGCATCCAGACTAGTGAGTCGTGTGCTCATTTCCAAACCCGGTTCTTTAACCGTCATTTCCATTCGGATACATTCTTCTGGCTGAATCCCCATTAATAACCAGTTAGGGCTAGTACATTTTACCTGGGTATCACGGAAAAACTGTAAAGGTGGCTCTTTAAAACAAATCGAGATAGTCGATTGTGCTTTTGCCATACGTTTGCCTGTCCGTAAATAAATAGGCACATCTTTCCAGCGCCAGTTATCAACATAGAGTTTTAACGCCGCATAAGTTTCAGTCACGCTATCAGCAGGTACGTTTTCTTCTTGCAAATAACCTTTAACCTTTTCACCATTCTGATTGCCGGCAGAATACTGTGCACGAAAAGCATGAGCATTTACGGCTGATTTAGGAATCGGGCGTACAGACTTTAGAACCTTAACTTTCTCATCACGTAGAGCTTCTGCTTCCATTGAAGCAGGGGGTTCCATTGTCACCAAGGTCATTAATTGTAATAAATGACTTTGTAACATGTCTCGCGTTGCTCCCGAAGTATCATAATATTGCGCTCTTGAGCCAATACCAAGTTCTTCTGAATGAGTAATTTGGATGTGATCAATATAGTTACGGTTCCACAGCGGCTCCAGCATGGTATTGGCAAAACGGAAAACCAATAAGTTTTGCACGGTACCTTTACCTAAATAATGATCAATTCGATAGATTTGATCCTCTCTGAGGAATTTACCAATACGTCGCTGTAATGATTGCGCACTTTGCAAGTCATAACCAAAAGGCTTTTCGATAACAACTCGGCTCCAGCCGGCCTCTTCAGTTAATAGTCCCGCATCACTTAATAACTCAACAATGCTACCAAAATCAGATGGGCTCACTGACAAATAAAAGGCTTTATTTTGTGGAAAATCATCAGCATTAATCGTTGCTGCTAATGCCTCATAGCTTTTCGGATCCTTAATATCACCTTTATGATAATACATACGCTCACAAAAACGCTTAAAGATGCTTTCATCTATTCCATCGCGCGCTTTAGCTTCTATCATGTCACGGACTTCAGATTGCCATTTTTGCTGATCCCAGTCTCTACGACCTAGAGCAGCAATTTTAGTCCCTTCTGGCAATAAATTCTCAACATCCAAATGATACAAAGCGGGCATTAATTTAATGCGCGACAAATTTCCAGTCGCGCCATAAATCACATAAGTACAAGCTTCTGCTTTCATTAAACTACCTTATACGTTGTATGTAGATGATGACACATTGCCACCTTGTCCAGTCCAATCAGTATGAAAAAATTCACCACGAGGCTTATCTGTACGCTCATAAGTATGAGCACCGAAGTAATCACGTTGTGCTTGTAATAAGTTGGCAGGTAATCTTGCTGTGCGGTAGCCATCAAAATAAGCTAATGCAGAAGAGAATGTAGGTGTTGGAACATTTAATTCAATACCCAAGATAACTGCTTTACGCCAGCCAGCATCTGCTTTAGTCATTGCGTCAGAAAAGAAATCAGCCAATAATAAATTATCTAACTCAGAATCTTTTTCATACGCTTTTTTGATATCACTTAAGAATTGGCTGCGAATAATACAACCGCCACGCCACATTAAGGCAATGTCGCCGTAGTTAAGTGTCCAGTCATATTCTTTAGCGGCTTCACGCATCAACTGAAAACCTTGTGCGTAAGAAATGATTTTAGAAGCATATAAAGCATCATGAATTGCTTGAATCATTTCTTCTTTATCACCAGAGAATGCTGCTGGATTTTTAGGTAATGCAGTCGCTGCTTTAACGCGCTGATCTTTTTGTGCTGATAAACAACGTGCAAAAACAGATTCAGCAATTAATGTTAGAGGGATACCCATATCTAAGGCATTAATCCCAGTCCATTTGCCCGTGCCTTTTTGGCCTGCAGTATCTAAAATAGAATCAACTAATGGCTCACCATTTTCATCTTTATAAGCCAAAATATTAGTAGTGATTTCAACTAAGTATGAATCCAATACGCCGGTATTCCATTTAGCAAAAATAGCTTGAATTTCATCAACGGATAAACCTAAGCCTTCACGTAAAAGCTGATAAGCTTCACAAATTAGCTGCATATCGCCATATTCAATACCGTTATGCACCATTTTGACATAGTGACCACCACCGTTATCACCGACCCATTCACAGCAAGGAGCGCCGTCAACTTTTGCACTTATTGCCTGAAAAATAGGTTTTACCGCTTCCCATGCGTCTTTATTTCCGCCCGGCATAATAGAAGGTCCATGTCTTGCGCCTTCTTCTCCACCAGAAACACCGGTGCCAATAAATAGCAGGCCTTTTTCTGTTAAGTAGTCTGTACGACGGTTTGAATCGGTATAAAGCGAGTTACCGCCATCAATAATGATGTCGCCTTCTGAAAGCAAAGGAATTAACTTTTCAATCCAAAGGTCAACTACATCGCCAGCCTTAACCATTAGCATGACTTTACGAGGCGCCTCTAAACTATTAACGAGTTCTTCAAGAGAGTGTGTGCCAACAACTTCGGTCCCTTTAGCAGGCCCCTCCATGAATTCATCAACTTTGCTGGTGGTACGATTAAAAACAGCAACTTTATAGCCGTTGTCGTTCATATTAAGGACTAGATTTTGCCCCATTACAGCAAGACCGATTAATCCAATATTTGCTTTCATGCTTTTCTCTTGATTGATGGTTAAAATAAACGCCAAATTTTACCATGCGATAGTGCTTTAAACCTCAATAAAATTAAAAATTTACAGGTAAAGTATCGCCAACCAGGCATTGCACCAAGTCTGTGCTTTAAATGTAAAGAAATGGTGCTTTTTATGGGTTAATCTTTTTCATAGAGTTCAGCACTCCCATCCATATCATCAGTAGAACTATATAACATAGGCTCACCGTCATTCAGGATAACCGCATCTAACACATTACAAACCACAATTTTATGATCGCCAGCCTCTGAATAATGATCAACATGACAATCAAAATAAGCCAGGCTATCAGCCAAGGCTGGAGCGCCTGTTTCTGTCTCTATCCATTGAAAATCAGCCATCTTATCTTTTATATTAGATTTCCCAAAATGGTCGGCTTCTACAAATTGCTCATTATCCAAAACACTAATACAGCACACGTCACCCTGTTGTAATAATTGATAAGAATGGTGATTAGGGTTGATGCTAAAACAGATTAATAATGGATCAAACGAAACTTGCATCACCCAGGCAGCGGTAAACGCATTTCTTTGCTTACCATCGGTAACACTAATCACATAAACGCCCTGAGTGATTTTTTTAAATACTGCCTCAGCATTTTTTAACATGTTATGTCTCCATCGTTATACGCATTGATAAGTCGATTGCTTTGATATGTTTGGTCAAAGCACCTATAGAAATAAAATCCACACCTGTTTCTGCAACTTTACGAATGCTAGCCAAGGTAATATCCCCCGATGCTTCCAGTTCAATATTGCCATGCTCAATTAACACCGCTTTTTTCATATCAAGCAGAGAAAAATTATCCAGCATTATTCGGTCCGGTTTTGCTAGTAAGGCTTGTTGATATTCGTCTAGTGATTCCACTTCTACTTCAACAGGTACATTCGATATGCTGCGAGCGGCACTGACTGCTTGGGCAATAGAGCCTGCTGCCATAATATGATTTTCTTTAATTAATACGCCGTCATAAAGCCCAATGCGATGATTAACACACCCCCCACAAGTCACTGCGTATTTTTGAGCATTTCTCAATCCCGGGATGGTTTTTCGAGTATCCAATACTTTGCACTGCGTACCACTCACAGCATCTGCATAATTTTTAGCTACCGTTGCAACGGCGGATAAAGTTTGTAACAAGTTTAAAGCCGTTCTCTCGCCTGTCAGTAAGCCACGAGCAGAGCCTTGTAGCGTACATAATTGAGTATTTGGCTCGCAAACTACTCCTTCTGCGACTAACCAGTGAATGGTAATATCAGAATTAATTGTTTTAAAAACGGCATCAAACCAAGCTTGTCCGCATAAAACCATTTCTTCTCTTGCAATGACAATTGCTTGAGCTTGAGTTGCTTCAGAAATGATTTGGGCTGTTATATCGCCACTTCCAATATCCTCATCAAGAAAATACGCTATTTCAGCAGTGGTTGGTTTGTTACTCATAATTGACTAAATATTTGTTGGGTAAAAGGATGAGGGAAATGTTTTATTAATGTTACTTGATCCATTTTAAAATAGCCAAGCAGATCTTTTAAAGAAACTTCCATAAACTTTTTACCCTGTTTGTCAGTAAATAAATGCAATCCTGTTTCTTCATTTTTCCAGGCTAATTGTCCCCAACCAATACTAGCCCCAACATCAAAAGAAAGCCATTGACCGAGGTTGAGCTTGGCAATTTGCGCATAATTTTCATCTTCAGTTAACTCGTATTGATCTACCATTTCATCAATTGACGGAATAACAACCGCTGACTCACTCTTAGAGCCTTGTAATTCATTTTTATTCATCAATAACACATGAAAAACAGCGAGTTCTTTAAAAAAAGCTGATTGCGAATGTTTATCATAAGAGATTCTCTTTAGCCCTATTCGTAATTCCTTAATTAAAGCCGGTAATAGTTTCAGTATTTTTTTACGCTGCAACTCATCTTGAGGAGGGTTCACTGACGCAACTAAGTTTTTCATAGTACTTAGCGCATCTACCCATTCTTCTGGCTCATCATTTTTACGCAAGAAAATTAATAATAAATAATCTCGCCAAACATCAAATAAAAAGCGATTAATTTTTTCTGGTATGACCTGACCTTGAGTGCTCAGCAAAATCTCTCTATGAACGATGTGTTTGCTTAAGTCTAATTGTTCTTTATTTTTTACTAATTGAACGGTCCGTTGTTGAAGAATGTTACGGCGTTTTTTGTTTTTTTCCTCAAATAGAAGAAAATCCTCCAATAACACTTTAATCTCATCTGTCCCACAGCTGCTATCTGAAAAAATACGATTAATCAGCTTTTCAATTCTGTTCTTGATAAGCACTCCTGCATGATCTTTTTCATCAACAAACAGTGCTGCATCAAATAAACTATCCAGTAGCAATCTACCCACACCGTTTGAATCAAACAAAAAACCATGGTTACTCAAAACCAATTCAGACAATGGATGTTCTAGCTTTAATAAGTCAGTTTTTAGATCATCTGAAATTGATCGTTCATTGTGAATATGCTGAAATAAATAGGCAATTAAATCTAAAACATCTTCATCATCTCGACTAAAACGCTTTGTCACACTGTCTGGAAAAATATCATCAAGCTTTTGCTTAATAATCCACTTAATTGGCTGGGTCTCCGGACTAAAATCAGCACTGTCATATTCAGCAAATTGCCGAATAATTTCTAGTGCGTTGTTTATTTCGTATAAGGCATACGTTTCATCTGTTTCGTCATAAGATGTCAACATGTCGCTATAGGGCGTATCCGACTGTTTAGCACGCCAAGTAGTTAGGTTTTTTTGGATTAATTGAAAGTGCTTATTGGGTTCACTATTATTAATAACAGGAGCTGGATTTATTTCATCAGGCTTTGTTTTTTTAGTGTCTTTTAATAAGGTAACAACAGGGGCTGTTGTGATTTTATTTAACGCGCTATAAACAAATCCAAGCTGAGAAAAGACCTTTTCATCAAATACTTTATAAAGAGCGACTTTGTATTCAGTTTTGAGATCCAAATTATTGATGACTGAGACCAGAGCCTGAACTAAGTTTTCCGGACAAACAGGGTTTTCAAGAGCCTTAATAACTCGTTTTCCTTTCCAAGCGGCGATTTTTGAATTTAGCTTGTTAATATCTTCTAAATACAAATGGCCCGTTTTTCTGACTATGCTATTGAGAATATACTCTTCTTCAATTGAGGCATCTTTTTCAACCAATTGAGCATTGACAATCTGGGTTATCTTTGGCGCTTGGCCAGCAACATTACCCCCATCAAACAGATCTGAAACTGCTTGTAAGTATGATTTTTTTATGCCTGGTTTTTGCTGCTTTAAAGACTGTAATAAATCTATATAGGCCTGTTTTTCAATATGAGCTCTTTTTTGCCCTAAGTGAATACCAAAATCAATTTCTAATCGATAGCAGCAATCATCAACTAAGCCTTCAAAATAATCACAAAAAACATCCTTCAGCTCTACAAGCGCTAAATTCAGTTGTGAAGAACCTCTTGTCTGTACTTGGTCTGTACTATCCATTGGCATATTGTATTTTAAGTCTACAGCAATCATACCACCCTCTCTAAATCTTTGTATTAGTTAGTTTTTAATGGCTAACTTTGTTTATTATGACTTTTCTATTACTATGACCAATAATATGACCTAATCATTCAATTTTCTGTGAGATATTTAGAAAATATGGAAATAAAAAATCACTGGCTAACTCATGTGGCAAAAACACTATCACCTAATACTGATATGCGGCCCATAGAAGAGGACATTTCACTTATTGTGATTCATTGTATTAGCCTTCCGCCCAAACAATTTGGTGGAAAGCATATTGATCAGTTGTTTTGTAACAAACTCAACCCAAGCGAACATCCCTATTTTAAAGATATTTATCAGCTAAAAGTCTCTGCACATTTATTAATTAAACGAAGCGGTGAGGTTATTCAATATGTGCCTTTTAACCAAAGAGCATGGCATGCAGGCGTTTCTGAGTATAAAGGCAGGAAGAAATGTAACGATTTTTCGATTGGTATAGAGCTGGAGGGCTATGAAACGTGTGAATATTCAGAAAAGCAATATCAGCAATTAAACTGCGTGATTAGTACATTATTAGCGCATTACCCTTCTTTATCCAAAAAAAGGATAACTGGGCATAGTGATATTGCTCCTGGACGAAAAACAGATCCAGGAGATAGTTTTGATTGGAAAAGATTAATACTTTAATGCTGATTAAGCGTAAGTGTTCAGCCCCTCTTTTTCAACGGGGGACGTGGTCACTTATGATTAAGCGCTTCGATAGCTTGTTCACAGCTAATCACATCTTTCTCACTGCTTAAAATATAGTTTGCCAGGTTGAAAATACATTTCCAATTGTCATTTTTTTGTATAAATTCAAATGCTTGAGAAAATAACTCAAGCATAACCTCTTCTTGTTGTGTTTTTGACGAAATAAAATAGTCTAGATAGGCATAGGCCTTTTCAACATCAGAATAACCACCATAATAATTCAATGAGTGGGTATTAAACAGATTGAAATTTAAAGCCTCATCATCTCTGATTGAAATATATTTTGCTTCAGCTAAAGGCCCCACTAATAAATTTACGATATCAGCCTGATAGGCTAATTGATAATCCTGTTTTTGTTGGGTAGTAAGGTTTTCAAAACGTTCTAGTCCTGCAATGGGCAGATTTTGGATTAACCGGCCATCAATGACTTCTGCAAGATATAGCTTGTCATTTTGTTTGATTTGTATTTGAAAGAAAACTGCGGGCAGTTCTTTCTGTTTATTGCCTAAATAAATACTCGCAGCATGGCCGGCTTCATGGAAAGCGGTTTGGGTTATTAGCTCTTGGCTATTGGTAGGTCTGGAATAATTTGTTTGATAATTGCGTTGCATGGCAGTCTCCAAAAAAATGCGGTCAAAGACCGCACAAGGAAGGTTTTGGTAAACTCAAATCCCTTTTGGGGAGCGTATACAAGAGTTGGATATAGTGTAATGAGATGAAAGGCACTTGAAAATGTGGCATATTGCCGCGTGACAAAATGCCGCTGATAATGGCACAAGGCTTGCTCTGTATATAACTTGGCTTATGGTAATGACAGATAAAATAGGCTAAAACTGCCAGGTTTGATAAAAAATTAGGTGATATGACTCAGCTGAATAGGTTATTTCACCTATTTATTTTAATCGCTGAAATATTTAGCCAAGGAGGCGCACATAATGACCGCAAACTATTTTATAGATAGGAGTGAAAAAACAGGTTTTTTCACAAACTGATCACTGCAAATGTAAGTGATGAGGACT
>ENA-OSET01001990-OSET01001990.1-sediment-metagenome-genome-assembly--contig:-NODE-1990-length-20395-cov-13.205384_pt1 | contig 20395 bp, 21 predicted proteins | sample MGYA00237882_ERZ534229 | MGnify/ENA primary metagenome ERZ534229 (study PRJEB26408, sample SAMN06266212) | sediment metagenome | isolation source: Hudson Canyon methane seep mesocosm | place... | reverse complement strand
AATCGAACCGGCACGGCCGTGAAGCCGAGGGATTTTAAGTCCCTTGTGTCTACCAATTTCACCACCCAGGCATCAAGAGGCGAAATTATACATACTCTTGAAACATTTTTGAAGTTTTTGTTTAAATTACTTTTGAAAAATGCTGATTTTCTTTTTGTTGGATGTAAAAATCAAATGCCATGCAGATATTACGAATGAGTAAATGGCCTGCAGGGAGGACATTTATCGTATATTGATCAAAGGTTAATAATCCATCTTGTGCAAATTGTTCTAATTTGGGGATAGCCTCTGAGAAATAGTCTTTAAAGTTAATATTAAGCTCATTTTCCATTGCTGTGATGTCTAGAGAGAAGTGGCAGATCAGTCGCGTTATGACTACGCGGCGAATTTTGTCGTCATCATTAAGCGTAAAACCCCTAAAAACAGGCAGTTCATTATGATCAATACTCTTTGCATAGTCTTCTAGGGTACGTTGGTTTTGTGAGTAGGAGTCGCCCACGCTGCCAATAGATGTGACGCCGAGACCAATAAGGTCACACTCTGAGTGAGTGGAGTAACCTTGGAAATTACGATAAAGTTTATTTTCACGCTGAGCAATGGCTAAGTCATCATCAGGTTTTGCAAAGTGGTCCATGCCAATATATACATAACCAGCGGCTGTAAGCTGTTCTATAGAGCGTTGTAATATTTCAAGCTTAACTTCAGGCAGAGGCATGTCCTCGCTGTTCATTTGGCGTTGAACTTTGAAGCGTTCCGGCATATGAGCATAGTTAAATACGGATAAGCGGTCAGGTTCTACAGCAATGATTTTATCTAAGGTTTCTGCAAAGCTATCGGGTGTTTGGTGGGGCAGGCCATAAATAAGATCGAGGCTGACCGAGCGAAAGCCTTGACTTCGTGCGGCATCAATTACAGCAAAAGTTTCTTCTTCACTTTGAATGCGGTTAACGGCTTTTTGTACTTTTGGATTAAAGTCCTGAACACCTAAGCTTATACGGTTAAAACCAATTTCTCGTAACACACTGATCGTTTCAGCATCTGCTTCACGGGGATCGATTTCAATAGAATATTCACCTGTATCATCATCAGCAAGGTTAAAGTTCTGGCGGGTGACAGCCATCAATTCACGCATTTGATCATGACTGATAAAGGTGGGTGTTCCACCGCCCCAGTGAAGTTGTTCTACAATTCTATTTGAATCAAACAGTGCACCTTGCATCGCAATTTCTTTGTGTAAATTAGCGAGGTAAGGTTCAGAATGTTTACGATTTTTGGTGATTATTTTATTACAGGCACAATAAAAACAAACCGTGTCACAAAATGGAATATGAAAGTATAAGGATAAAGGACCGCCGCGTTGATTAGACAAAGCAACGTGTTCTTTATAGCTATCGGGACCAAAGTTTTCGTTGAACTCAACGGCTGTTGGGTAAGAAGTATAACGAGGACCTGCCTTGTCATATCGTTTGATGAGATCAAGGTCAAAAGTAACTGTTTGTTCCAAAGTCGTGTATTCCTAAAATCGAGTGGAAGTCTGGTTTTCAAGCATTATAGCGCTCATTAGAGGCAATCACCGGCCGAATTGAAGATAAATTGATTCAGATCAAACTGTGAAGCGGTGCTCTTGTTCAGGATGCTCGCACAAATGCTCGTGATGAGATTGAATAATAGGTAGCACTTCTTCAGGTGTATCGACAATGTAAAATAAGTCTAAATCTTCTTCAGAAATACAGCCTAGTTCAAGTACTTGACCCTTTAACCACTCAATCAAACCATTCCAGAATTTTGAGCCATATAAAATAACGGGAAAGCGACGAATCTTTTGCGTTTGTATTAATGTCAGTGATTCAAAAAACTCATCGAGTGTGCCAAAACCGCCAGGGAAAACAACATAGCCCATTGAATATTTTACAAACATGAGTTTTCGGACGAAGAAGTATCTAAATGTAAGGCTAATATCTTGGGCAGGATTTGGGGCTTGTTCATGGGGTAGGGCGATATTCAACCCAATGGATAAGCCACCTTGTTGAAAAGCACCTTTATTGGCAGCTTCCATAATGCTGGGGCCACCGCCACTGATGACGGAGAATTTGGCATGAGATAGGCTCTGGGAAACCGTAATGGCATCTTGATAGTAAGGTGATGTTGTTGGTAGACGTGCACTACCAAAGATTGAGACTGCCGGACCCAGGTTGTTAAGGGTTTCTATTCCATCGATAAGCTCTGCTTGAATACGAAATACGCGCCATGCTTCTGATGTTTTTAGATCTTCCACTGTTATGCTCTTTATCTATTTATATTGATAGATAAAGACGATAAAGAAAATAGACAGTTATTGCAAATAAGCATCATTATAGTTATCCAAATCAGGGCTTTAATGACGCTATTTTAAGTGGTGATAATTCAGTTATGAGGCTATCTGAGGTATCATGATGAATTATCTTGATTCATTTGGTACATAGTTTATGAAAGTTTTGGTCATCGGTGGGGGGGGGCGCGAACATGCTTTAGCATGGAAGTTAATTCAATCGCCACGCTGTTCTCAAGTTTTTGTTGCTCCTGGTAATCCAGGAAGTATGAGTGAAGCAGGTATTGAAAATGTTGATATTGCTGTTGAAAATACAGATGCTTTAGTTGCTTTTGCAAAAGAAAATGATATTGGTTTAACCGTTGTTGGTCCAGAGGTTCCTTTGGTTTTAGGTGTGGTTGATGCATTTGAAGATGCTGGACTCCGTTGCTTCGGCCCTTCTAAAGAAGCCGCTCAATTGGAAGCATCGAAGAGCTTTACAAAAGATTTTTTAGCTCGCCATAAAATTCCAACTGCTGATTACGATGTATTTACTGAAGTTGCACCGGCTGTCGAATATATTAAAAAACAGGGTGCACCTATTGTCGTTAAAGCTGATGGCCTAGCTGCAGGTAAAGGCGTAATCGTTGCGATGACAGAGCAGCAAGCAATTGATGCCGTGGAAGATATGTTATCTGGTAATGCCTTTGGTGATGCCGGTAGTCGTGTTGTGATTGAAGAGTTTATGACCGGTGAAGAAGCAAGCTTTATTGTGATGGTTGATGGTAAAAATATTTTACCGCTAGCAACGTCACAAGATCATAAGGCGCGTGATAATGGCGATCTAGGCCCTAATACTGGCGGTATGGGGGCCTACTCTCCTGCACCTGTTGTGACAGAGAATGTCTTTGAGCGAATTATGACAGAGGTTATCGAGCCAACGGTGAAAGGAATGGCTGATGATGGTCGACCTTATACGGGATTTTTATATGCTGGCTTAATGATTAATGAAGAAGGAACGCCTCGCGTGGTGGAGTATAACTGCCGATTTGGTGATCCTGAAACGCAACCGATTATGATGCGTTTGCAATCTGATTTAATTACTCTGTGTGAAGCGGGGTTGGATGGCAATCTTGATACGGTTGAAGCACAATGGGATCCGCGTGCAGCAGTAGGTGTTGTGCTGGCAGCAGGGGGCTACCCTGATGCGTACCGTAAAGGTGATGTGATTAGCGGTTTAGATAACTCTGATACTGCGGATGCTAAAGTCTTTCATGCTGGAACCGCATCAAAAGATGGTAAGGTAGTGACAGCTGGCGGACGCGTTTTATGTGCGACTGCATTAGGTCATACTGTTGCGGAAGCTCAACGCAAAGCGTATGAAGCAATTGATGCTATTGATTGGGCTGATAAGTATTATCGTACCGATATTGCTTATCGAGCGATAGCTCGAGAACAAGAAAAATAATTTTAACGTTATATTTTAAGGAAGTAGGCTAATGTCTGTAGCTCATCCGATTATTGCTGTTACTGGTTCATCTGGTGCTGGAACATCTACGGTTAAACATGCTTTTGAAGATATCTTTCGCCGAGGGGGGATTAAACCTGTCGTTGTTGAAGGAGATAGTTTTCATAGATATGATCGCATGGGCATGCGTGAAGCGACTGCAAAGGCAGAGGCTGAAGGAAAAGTATTAACGCATTTTGGACCAGAAGGGAACTGTCTAGATGGTTTGGAGAGCTTATTCCAGAATTACTCTGAAACTGGAAAAGGGGAGCGACGCTTTTATATTCATAGTGATGCAGAAGGGATTCCTTTTAATCAGCCAGCGGGTACCTTTACGCCTTGGGAAGAGATTGAAGGAAATACTGACTTACTGTTTTATGAAGGACTTCATGGTGGTATCGTAACAGATGACGTCAATATTGCTCAGTTTACTGACATGTTAATTGGTGTTGTTCCTGTGATTAACCTTGAGTGGATTCAGAAAATAAAGCGTGATTGCTCTAACCGAGGTTACTCAACAGAAGCGGTTGTAGATATTATCTTAAAGCGTATGCCGGATTATATTCATCATATTACACCTCAGTTTTCACGTTCGGATATTAACTTTCAGCGTGTGCCATTAATTGATACATCGAACCCATTTGTAATGCGTGAAATTCCAACGCCAGATGAGAGTTTGGTGGTGATCCGGTTCAAAGATCCTAAAAAGGCTGATTTTCCATATTATTTAAGTATGTTGAAAGATTCTTTCATGTCTCGACCAAATAACTTAGTTATTCCTGCTGTAAAAATGGGCTTGGCGATGGAAGTCATTTTAACGCCATTTATTGATGAAATGATGGTTAAAAAGCGTCAACGTGGTTAATTTTGTAGCGAACATCGGTTAATATGATGATAATGGATAATGCCGCGTTTTAGCGGCATTGTTGCTTTCGAGTGAAGAATAATGAGTTTTAGTTGGAAAATAAACCGTGCGGTTTCAGCCCTGAAAAAAGGTGAAGTAATTGCTTATCCAACGGAAGCGGTTTATGGCCTTGGTTGTGATCCTTGGAATGAAGAAGCGGTGCAGAAAATAGTAACGCTGAAACAGCGATCTTGGAAAAAAGGTTTAATCATTATTGCTGCTGATTTTAATCAGTTACAACCGTTTATTTCCCCTGTTTCGTCAACCCTCTTACTCGCTTTAGAGAAAACATGGCCTGGCCCTGTAACATGGCTGTTACCTGTAAGTGAATGCTTACCTTCGTATCTGACAGGTATACACGATACAATAGCTGTTCGTGTGACAGCCCATAAAAAAACAGCTGAACTATGCCGAGCATTTGGTGGTGCCATTGTGTCAACGAGTGCAAACCTTGCTGGAATGGCTCCTGCCAAAACGATACGTGAAGTGCGTTGGCAGTTACCTAGTGTTGATGTGGTTTTGCCTGGAGCATGTATAGGATCAGATAAACCAACAGAAATTAGAGATGCTCAAACAGGAGAAAAAGTACGATGAGTAGCCCCGATATTAACGCTGTTAGAGCGTATTTATTAGATTTACAAGATCGTATTTGTCATCAGATAGAGCTTGAGGATGGTAAGGAAAAGTTTGTTGAAGATGAATGGATACGAGAAGGTTCTGGTGGTGGCGGTGGTCGAACTCGAGTTCTAACAGATGGTGCGGTATTTGAACAAGGTGGAGTCAACTTTTCACAAGTGACAGGGGATAGTTTACCTCCGTCTGCAACGGCCAGTAGGCCAGAGTTAGCTGGGCGTAGCTTTGAAGCATTAGGTGTTTCTTTGGTCATTCACCCACATAACCCACATGTACCAACATCACACGCAAATGTTCGCTTTTTTATTGCTGAGAAAGAAGGTGAGGAGCCTATTTGGTGGTTTGGTGGAGGTTATGATTTAACACCTTATTATGGTGTTGAAGAGGATGTTATTGCATGGCATCAAACGGCAAAAGAGGCCTGTGATCCTTTTGGTGAAACGGTTTATGCGGAATATAAGCAATGGTGTGATGATTACTTTTTCTTAAAACACCGGAATGAACCTCGAGGAGTTGGAGGCTTATTTTTTGATGATTTAAATGAAGGTGGTTTTGAACGTTGCTTTAATATAATGAAGCGTGTTGGTGATAGTTATACTAAAGCGTATTTGCCGATAGTTAAAAAACGTAAAGATATTACTTTTGGTGAGCGAGAGCGAGATTTTCAACTTTATCGCCGAGGGCGTTATGTTGAGTTTAACTTAGTTTACGATCGTGGCACGCTGTTTGGCCTTCAATCGGGAGGGCGGACAGAATCAATATTAATGTCATTACCTCCGTTGGTTAAATGGCAATATAATTGGCAGCCGGAAGAAGGTAGTCCAGAAGCAGAATTATATGATAGTTTTCTAAAGCCAAAAAATTGGCTGAAGTTGGCTTAGCGTAGCCATAGATTTTGTTATTAAATGTTGCAAGGAATGAAGGTTAGGAATTAAAAAATGAAAGAGACGAGATTAACAGGAACGATAAAATACTGGAATGGTCGCAAGGGCTTTGGATTTATTGAGCCAGAAGATGGTGGTAAGCAGGTTTTTGTTCATATTAAAGCGTTTACTGTTCGCAAAGGGAAACCAGTAATAGGTCAAGTTGTGACTTATACTATTTCTTCTGATGATCAAGGCAGAACACGTGCAAATGATGTGTTGTTTGAAGGTGAAGTCGGCCAGGTAAAAGTTGAAGAAAAAGAAACAGAGAAGTCAGGAAGCATTTTTCGCTCTCTTCCTTTTATCGCTGTTTCAGTTTTAGTTCTTGGCTATATTGTTTGGACAGTGGTTAATAGATAAAGACGTCATCCCCGAGATCTTTTATCGGGGATCCAGGTCTATACACTAGGTTCCCGCTTAAAATCTGCGTGAGTGACGAAAAAATACAGACCTGCACATTCAAGTAACATGGGTATTGCCCCCATTCTGAGTACTGTAAATTGAATGGTAGCGGGTATGGTTAAGAATCATTGGCCAATGAGGCGAGTTGATCTGCCTGATATTCATTGATCAATGGTTCGATGACTTGCCCCAGTTCGCCACCCATGATTTCAGCTAATTTATATAAGGTGAGATTGATACGGTGTTCTGTTAACCGGCCTTGAGGGAAGTTATAGGTACGAATACGTTCACTACGATCCCCTGTTCCCACTTGTAACTTACGTGTTTCAGCTTGCTCTGAATCTATCTTGTCTTGTTTTTCCGACATGATGCGAGACTGTAATACTGACATGGCTTGAGCTCGGTTTTTATGTTGTGAGCGTTGGTCCTGGCACTCAACTACAATGCCTGTCGGTAAGTGAGTGAGTCGGATAGCTGAATCTGTTTTATTAACATGCTGACCACCTGCACCTGATGCACGGAAAGTATCAACTCGAAGATCTGAGGGGTTAATTTCAATTTGATCAACTTCATCTGCCTCGGGCATGATTGCAACAGTGCACGCAGACGTATGAATACGGCCTTGAGATTCCGTTTCAGGCACTCGCTGTACTCGGTGGCCGCCGGCTTCAAACTTTAGCTTTGAGTACGCACCTTCACCAATAATACGAATGATGACTTCTTTATAGCCACCATGTTCACTTTCTTGGGCATTAATAAGTTCAATAGTCCACCGCTGTGACTCGGCATAACGGCTATACATGCGATATAAGTCACCAGCAAAAAGAGCCGCTTCATCACCACCGGTTCCAGCACGAACTTCTAAGAAAATATTACGTTGATCATTTGGATCTTTAGGCAATAATAATTTTTGTAATTCAAGTTCAAGTTCTTGTTCTGTATTTTGAGCCTCTGATAACTCTTCTTTTGCCATTTCACGCATTTCTTTATCATCTTCTTTCAGCATGACTTTGGCATCTTCAATAGCAATTAGACATTTTTGATAATTGTTGAAGTTGTTCACGACAGGCTCAAGTTGGGCGTACTCTTGCGAAAGCTCACGAAACTTATTTTGATCAGCCATTGTTTCAGGTTGAGATAATAATCCTGCAATTTCTTCATGTCGCTCAACTAAGGTTTCTAGTTTATGTTTTATTGATTCTTTCATGGCTTAGTCCTTGACATTAAAGAGGCTTCGGGCCGCTTCGATCAAATTATTATCAGTATCAAAGCCTGATTGACGCAATTGTCTGCTCGGCTCATGGAGTAATTTTTTTGTTAATGTTCTAGCAAGATCGTTAATAACCTGTTCTGCAGGAAAGCCTTGTTCAAGCTGCTTTAGTGATTTGTTAAGTAAGTGATTACTTTCTGATTCTGCTCTTTCACGAATGGCTCTTATTACAGGGACTGCATCTTGGTTTCGAAGCCAAGCAAGAAAGTGTTCAACTTGAGCTTCAATGATTTCTTCAGCTTGATGGGCTGCATCTCGTCGAGATTGTAAGTTCTCTTCGATAATTTCGTGTAAGTCATCAACGCAGTAGAGGTAAACATCTTCTAATGTTGAAACTTCAGCTTCAATGTCACGAGGAACAGCAATATCCACCATAAAAATAGGACGACGTTTTCGTTGTTTAAGTGCCCGCTCAACGGTACCTTTTCCTAAAATAGGAAGTTGACTGGCTGTGGAGCTCATTACAATATCCGCTTCGGCTAAATGATTGGGCATTTCACTCAGGCTGATAGCGTAGCCGTTAACTTGTTCTGCTAATGTGTGTGCACGTTCAATCGTTCGGTTAGCAATAATGATTCGACCAATACCATTGTCGTGTAAGTGTCTTGCCGCTAGCTCAATTGTTTCACCGGCACCAATTAATAGCGCAGTTGAGTCTGCTAAATTAGAAAAAATTTGTTTGGCTAAGCTCACAGCTGCAAAAGCGACGGAAACGGGACTGCTGCCAATGGCTGTATCTGTTCTTACTTGTTTGGCAACGGTAAATGAATGTTGGAATAGTCGGCCTAATGTTTTATGAACTGTCTTGGCATTAAGCGCTTGGCTGTAGGCTGTTTTTATTTGACCAAGAATTTGAGGTTCGCCGAGTACCATTGAATCGAGGCCACAGGCAACACGGAATAAATGATGAATAGCGTGTTTGTCTGTATGTTGGTAAGTAAATTGATTTAATGATTCTGGCGCTTGTTGATGAAACTGATGCAACCAAAGGGTAATATTGCAGTCATAATCTTCATCAACATGGCAGTAGATCTCAGTGCGGTTGCAAGTTGAGATGATAACGGCTTCAACAATGCCCGGCCACTGTTGTAGCGAGCTTAATGCAGAAGGTAGAACTTCCGCATTAAATGCAAGCTGCTCCCGAATCTCGACGGGTGCAGTAGTGTGGTTTATGCCGAAGCTGACAAGTTGCATAGTGTATTGAGGATTAATGTCTTAAAAATGCTGGTAAACTCTACAACCAATATTAACTATATTATAGTTTTGGCATAAAGATAATGTGCCATTCTAACAAAATCAGTCAGTCAGGTCGTTTTATTATGGATTTATTGCAGTTTTCTGGAAAAATAATAGGCAAGTTGGTGAAGTCTATCTTTTTATTTGGCAGTATCATTTTGCTGACCGCTTGTGCGACGACAGTTGCTAACCAGCAGGATGAGGTCGGTATTCATGCCGATAAAATTCAGGTGAAAGAGCAGGTAGAAGAAAGTGAAGAAGTTGAAACATTACCCCTTTCATCTGAGTTAGTGTATTACGTTTTAATGGCGGAAGTCGCTGGCCAACGGGGTGAGATATCAGTTGCAACGGAGCTCTATAATAAAGCAGCAGAAACGATTGAATCTCCAGCGTTAGCAAGCCGATCAGCACAAGTTGCAAATTATACGCGTGATAAAAAACGAATTAACCGTGCCTTATCTCGCTGGCTTGAAGTCGATCCCGATAATGCTGAAGTGTATATTATGCAGCTACCTTTTTTGATTATTGAAGGTGAGTTCGATGAAATGGTTAAATCTGCCAATAAAGCATTAGCATTGAGACCGGAGAGTTCGCGTCAGGTATTGGCTCAAATAGCTGATGGTTTAGGTGAGTTAGCGCAGCGAGAACCTGCTTTAGATGCATTGCAGAAGCTAGATTTATATCAGCAGGCTGACCCAGAAGCTTTATTTGTTTATGCACGATTAGCAGCATTTTATAAGCAGTATGAATCGGCACTCAGTGCGATCAATAACGTTCTTACACAGCAAGTAGATCGAGAAGATGCCTTAATATTAAAGGCAGAGGTTTTACAACGATTAGGTCACGGCAATAAAGCTTTGGCAGTCCTAAAAGGATCGGCTTCTCCAAAAACGGCAAGTGATAACTTGCGTTTCGCTTACGCTAAATCATTAGGTGAAAATAATAAATCTGAGCAGGCACAAATAATTTTTGAGCAATTACATACTAAATTGCCAAAAAATGAAGAAATACTCTTTGCATTAGGGCTACTAGCATTAGAAAAGAAAGAAGGTGTTGTAGCAAAACGTTATTTTAGTCAGCTTATTTCAATGGGGGACCCCGGCAAACAAGCGGCTTATTTTATGGGGCTATCAGAGGAAATAGAGGAGAATACTGAATCTGCATTAATCTGGTTTGCTTCAGTTCCTGCAAATAGTTCGCGGTTCCAAGCTTCTCAAGCTCGTTATGTTCGGTTGTTAGCTGCAAATAACCAACTAAAAAAAGCACGGTTACATTTAAAATTATTGCGTAAAGAAAACCCAGAACAAGCATTGCAGTACTATATCTTTGAAGGTGTTTTTTTAAGAGAACAAGGCGAAAAACAAGCCGCATTTGATTTATATACCGAGGCATTAGCCTTTCAGCCTAAAGGTTCCGAACTACTATATGGGCGAGCAATGGTTGCTGAATCTTTAAATAGGTTGGCAGTATTTGAAGATGATATGAGACAGCTTTTAGTAATGGATCCTAATAATGATACTGTTTTGAATGCATTAGGCTATACATTAACGGATCGTACCAATCGCCATGAAGAAGCATTATCTTTAATCCAGCGGGCGATTGAAATCTCACCAGAAGATCCTTTCTATTTGGATAGTTTAGGCTGGGTTTATTATCGAATGGGTAATTTAACGCTGGCGGTGAAATATTTAAAACAAGCAGTTGAAATTAAGCCTGATACAGAATTTAGGGCTCATTTAGGTGAGGTCTTATGGGTGCAAGGTAAAAAAGTGGAAGCGAAGCATATCTGGCAGCAAGCAATAGAGTCGGACAGTGAAAATAAGCTATTGAAAGACACGTTGCGACGGTTTGGTGAGTAATTATGCGATATTTCCATTTAGTCATTTTAGTCTTGCTGACATCGTTAACTGCCTGTGCACCGATATGGCAAACTCGACCTGTTGAAAGTGCGGAGTCATTATGGGCTACACGTCATGCACAGTTGACTCAACTCGAGCAATGGAAAATAAAAGGCCGAACGGTTATTACTCAAGATCGAGAAGGGTGGAATGCGGGCTTACGTTGGCAAGAGTCTGATGGTGAGTATCAAATAAAATTAGAAGGTCCTTTTGCTCAAGGAGGGGTAACACTTGAGGGGAATGAAAAAGTTGTTGTTTTGACCTTGAGTGATGGCCAGAAAAAATCAGCAAGAACACCTGAAGTATTACTTGCAGAAACGTTGGGCTGGAATTTACCTGTCAGTGCTTTGCGTTACTGGGTGAGAGGGTTACCGTTTAATTTAAAAGATATTCAATCAATGAAATATGATGAGAAGGGGCGGCTGACTCATTTAGTGCAAGAAGGATGGGAGATTAAATTTTTACGCTATATCCCATTTGAAGAATACTCAATGCCATCGAAAATATTTATAAAACATCCAGAGTTAAGTGTACGCGTTGCTATTACTGATTGGAGTAGGCCATAGATGAGTATTTGGCTTTCACCCGCAAAAATAAATCTTTTTTTACATATTACAGGACAGCGTAGTGATGGTTATCATGAGCTAGAAACCGTGTTTCAGTTTTTAGACTATTGTGATCGTTTGTCTTTTGACGTTACAGATGATTTAAATATTCATCTATCACCTCCGATCCCGGGCGTTAAAAATGAAGATAATTTAATTGTACGAGCGGCAAAATTATTACAACAGCATGTTGGTACTAATAAAGGCGCATTAATTTCCTTAGATAAGAAGTTGCCCATGGGAGGCGGCTTAGGTGGTGGGAGCTCAAATGCTGCCACAACATTAGTTGCTTTAAATCAGCTTTGGAAGTGTGGTTTATCAAAAAAGGAACTTGCAAAACTGGGTCTAAGTTTAGGCGCAGATGTTCCTGTTTTTATACACGGTCATGCTGCTTGGGCTAAAGGTGTCGGCGAGGAACTAACGTCTATATCGCCGAGTGAGCCGTGGTTTATTGTTATCGTTCCGAATTGCCATGTATCTACAGCTGAAATATTTTCATCTGTAGAGTTGACACGGGATTGTAAATCTATGACAATGTCTGGCTTCCTTTCGGGGGAGGGCAGGAATGTCTGTGAAGATGTGGTTCGAAAAGATTATCCACCTGTTTCAGAAGCGCTTGATTGGCTAGTTAATTATGCTAAACCAAGAATGACGGGAACAGGCTCATGTGTATTCGCTAGCTTTGAGAGCGAAGTCGCGGCACAGAAAGTTATGGAAATATTGCCTGAAGGATGGCAAGCTTTTGTTGCTAAAGGATGTAATCAATCACCACTGTATCGCAATTGATTCTTTTGAAAAAAAGAAGCCAAGACTAACTGCGAGATGTTAAAATAAGTTTTCTGTTGGGGTATCGCCAAGCGGTAAGGCACAAGGTTTTGATCCTTGCATTCCCAGGTTCGAATCCTGGTACCCCAGCCACTTTTTTTGTTTTGCAATAGAGTTCCCAGCTTTTACCGTGAAAAATAGACTTCTCGAGTTACAAGAACGTACTGCCGACAGCCGAATGATGGTGTTCTCGGGTAATTCCAACCGTGCATTATCAAAAAATATTGCAAGCTTTCTGAATGTACCACTTGGCAAAGCAACCGTAGAAAAATTCAGCGATGGTGAAATCATGGTTGAGATTTTGGATAATGTACGTGGTAAAGACGTATTTATTGTCCAGCCTACTTCAATGCCTGCCAATGATAACTTAATGGAATTGATGGTGATGACGGATGCTATTCGTCGCGCATCGGCAAAACGTATTACTTTAGTTGTTCCTTATTTTGGATATTCACGTCAAGATCGCCGTCCGCGCTCAGCTCGTGTTGCTATTACCGCAAAAGTTGTTGCGAATATGTTGACGGGAGCGGGTGCAGATCGAATCTTAACGGTTGATCTTCATGCTGACCAAATTCAAGGTTTTTTTGATTGCCCTGTTGATAATGTTTATGCCTCACCCGTTTTATTGGGCGATGTTTGGAAGCATAAATACGAAGATTTAGTTGTTGTTTCGCCTGATATTGGCGGTGTTGTTCGTGCGCGAGCCTTAGCTAAACATTTAGATGTTGAATTGGCCATTATTGATAAACGTCGACCTAAAGCCAATGTTGCAAAAGTAATGAATATTATTGGTGATATTGATGGTCGAGTGTGTGTATTGATTGATGATATGGTCGATACCGCAGGTACTCTATGTGCCGCAGCTGCAGCATTGAAAGAGCAGGGTGCAAAACGTGTCGTTGCTTACTGTACTCATCCCGTTTTATCTGGTCCTGCTGTAGATAATATAGAAAACTCAGTATTAGATGAGCTGGTGGTGACAGATACTATCCCATTACAAGCTAATGCCGCAGCCTGTAGCAAGATCAGACCATTAAGTATTGCTGAAATGTTAGCAGAAGCAATGTTCAGAATTAGTAATGAGGAGTCTGTTAGCTCCTTATATATGGATTAAATACGTTTTAATTGAAACGTGTTGAGATTGAACAGTACTTTTAAGTATTGTTAAATGTTTGCTCTGGTCGCAAGAGCAAACAAAGCGCCGCCATTAAGGCGGCATTTTTAATGGGCAAAACGATGTTTTGTTCATGATTTTGGAGAAGAAAATGAAAAATTTATTTGAAGTTCAAGCTGAACTACGTACAGACGAAGGGAAGGGTGCGAGCCGCCGCCTACGTCATGCGGGTAATGTTCCAGCGATTATGTATGGTGGTGGTGATGCGCCTGTGTCATTGACATTAGAGCACAACAAGTTTCTTCGTCACTTACAAGAAGATGCCTTTTATGCACATATCTTGACGATTGTTGTTGATGGTAAAAAACATCAAGTAGTATTAAAAGATTTGCAACGTCATCCAGCAAGTGATGTAAGAATCATGCATGCTGATTTTATGCGCGTTAAAGCAGATCAAGCGTTAACTATGACCGTTCCTCTTCACTTTATTAATGAAGATATTGCTGTTGGCGTTAAAGATGGTGGTGTTATTGCTCACTTAATGTCTGACGTTGAAGTTTCATGTTTGCCGAAGAATTTACCTGAATTTATCGAAATTGATATTGCAGGTCTTGAATTAGATGGCAGTATCCACTTGTCAGAAATCACTCTTCCTAAAGGTGTTGAATTGACAGCATTATCACATGCTGCAGAAGATGATTTAGAAGAAGGTGAACGTTCTTCTTATGATCAAGCTGTTGTGAATATTCATACTCCACGTGCTGCGGTAGTTGAAGAAGATGTAGCTGAAGAAGGTGAAGCAGAAGAAGAAGCTGCGACTGAAGAGTAATTCAGTCGATATTGAGGGGCTAGCATGGCTAACTGGTTAATCGTAGGATTAGGTAATCCGGGCCCTCAATATGAACATACTCGACATAATGTCGGGTTTTGGTGGCTGGACCAGCTGGCATATGATTTAAATACAACATTTTCTGTTGAAAATAAATTTCATGGCCAGCTGGCCCAGACCCAACTATCAGAACATAAGTTATTTCTGCTTAAACCGCTGGTATTTATGAACCGCAGTGGTCAATCTGTAGCAGCTTTAGCAAATTTTTATAAAATCCCCTTATCAAATATACTCGTTATTCATGACGAACTCGATCTACCTGCGGGTGTAGCTAAGCTGAAACGCGGTGGAGGTCATGGTGGCCATAATGGTTTGCGAGATATTATTTCTCATTCTGGCGGAAAAGATTTCTTGCGCTGCCGTTTAGGTATAAATCATCCTGGCGATAGCCGACAAGTCTCCGATTTTGTTCTCAGTAAACCATCTCAGTCAGATCGTGAGCTTATTCGCCACGCAATAGATGATTCGTTAAGGGTTCTACCTGATGTGTTATCAGGTAATTTAGATAAAGCCATGAACTGGCTACATTCACAATAGGAAACATATCATGGGATTTAAATGTGGCATTGTCGGTCTACCGAATGTTGGTAAATCAACGTTATTTAATGCATTAACTGAAGCCGGAATTGAAGCCCAGAACTATCCATTTTGTACGATAGAGCCTAATGTGGGCGTTGTTCCTGTACCTGATGCTAGAATGGATGCCTTAGCTGAGATTGTTACTCCTGAGCGAGTGCTACCCACAACAATGGAGTTCGTTGATATTGCTGGACTCGTTGCTGGCGCCTCAAAAGGGGAAGGACTGGGGAATAAGTTTCTTGCTAATATCCGTGAAACAGATGCAATAGCCCATGTTGTTCGTTGCTTTGAAGATGATAATGTTATTCACGTTGCCAATAAAATATCTCCCCTTGATGATATAGAAGTCATTAACACGGAATTGGCTCTTGCCGATCTAGAGAGTGTTGATAAAGCGATCATAAAAACAACGCGTGATGCCAAAGGTGGCGATAAGGTTGCCAAAGCACGGTTAGAATTGCTCAAACAAATGAGTGAAGTGCTAAATGAAGGTAAACCTGTTCGAGGTATGAAGCTTGAGGAAGAGCAACTTGATTTGTTAACAGAGTTACACCTTCTGACCATTAAGCCCACTATGTATATCGCTAATGTTGCAGAAGATGGTTTTGAAAATAATCCGCTATTAGATTCAGTAACCGCATTAGCTGAGCAAGAAGGTGCTTCAATTGTGAGCATCTGTGCCGCAATTGAATCAGAAATTGCCGAACTAGATGCAGAAGAAAAAGCAGAGTTCTTAGAAGAGTTAGGTCAAGATGAGCCTGGATTAAACCGCGTTATACGAAGTGGTTATGCTTTATTAGGCTTGCAAACATACTTTACTGCCGGTGTTAAAGAGGTTCGTGCTTGGACTGTTTCTATTGGTGCAACAGCACCACAAGGTGCAGGCGTCATTCATACTGATTTTGAGAAAGGGTTTATTCGTGCAGAAGTTGTAGCTTATGAAGACTTTGTTGAATACAACGGTGAGGCTGGAGCAAAAGATGCCGGTAAGTGGCGCCTAGAAGGCAAGGACTACATTATTCAAGATGGCGATGTGATGCATTTCCGGTTTAACGTATAAAGCTAAAGACCATTGTTACAAGTGTAAGGCTACTGCATTAGCTAACATTTAATGGATGAAGAAATGGTAATAAAATATCCTAAGATACTTGTTAGTACCATACTCGCCCAATTAATAACTCTGCCAGTATCAGCAGAATCAATTGATTTATGCATGCAGAGAAGCTTGGTGAGTGCTCCCGATACACTGACGATAGGTGAGTTACGAGAGTCTTGTCTGCGGGGGACTGTTTCTGCACCGTTGGATCTAGAAAATGTTGTTGCAGAACAAGAATCTGCTATCACTCGACGATTGAGAATTGAGCGCGAAGGTTCAGACAAACTATTTTCATTACAGCCCCATAAACCAAACTACATTATGCTTAGTAATAATATGGCCTCTGCTAATGAGCAGCCTTTTACGGAGGCTTCTCCTAATAGAGATATTTACCTACAGCCGTGGGAAACGAAATTTCAAATTAGCTTAAAAGTACCTATCGCACGTGAAATATTTGCAGGCAATGGTGACTTATTTGTTGCTTATACCAATCGTTCTTTTTGGCAGCAATTTAATAAAGAAAGCTCATCACCCTTTCGTGATTCTAATCATGAGCCCGAGGCATGGTTATCATTCAAAAATGATAGTGAATTATGAGGTTTTAAAAATTCTATCATTAGAGCTGGCTTTGTTCACCAATCAAATGGGCAGGCGGGCTTACTGTCGCGAAGCTGGAATCGAGTTTATGCTGACTTTATTGTTGAGAAAGGTGATTTTTATTTCTCTCTAAAACCATGGCTACGTATATCAGAAGATTTTGAAGATGACGATAATCCAGATATAGATGATTATCTGGGTAATTTTGAGTTTAGTGGTCTATACAAAAAAGGCGAGCATACTTTTGACTTTATGATCCGCGATAACTTAGATTTCAGTGATAATCACGGGGCACTCCAATTAGGTTGGAGCTTTCCTTTATCAACTAACGTCAAAGGTTATATACAGTGGTTTAATGGTTATGGCGAAAGCCTGATTGATTACAATGCCTACTCAAATAGTCTAGGTTTTGGAATTAAATTAAGCGATTGGCTATAAAGTTCTTATATTGCTTGATATTTATTCGATAGCATCGTAAAATTGTCGGCTTGGTATGGCTATATAGCTCAGTTGGTTAGAGCACATCACTCATAATGATGGGGTCCCTAGTTCGAATCTAGGTATAGCCACCACCTTTTCGATTACACACTCCTGCGCAAGAAAAATAAAAAAAGTAAGTTATCGGCTAATCAGGCTCGTTAGCTTCGCGGAGCCGCTGTTTTCGACTTTCTTCTTCCGCTAAAATTGATTTTATTTCAAGCATTATTCCATCAATATCTGCCGCATCTGTATTTTCTACAAAGAGGCCTGATAGTTCAGTCTCAACGTGTAACTCACCATTTTCATACAGTTCCCAGATCTCTTTTCCATAGTGTGTCTTAAGAAGTTCAGGCGCATATTGACCATAGTAATTGGTGATATTTCTTACATCACGTTCGAGCATCGCTTGTGCATTATTATTGGCCGCAGCATTCACTGCCTGAGGAAGATCAATAATGACGGGGCCATTCTCATCAACAAGTACATTAAACTCTGATAAGTCACCATGCACAACGCCTGCGCAAAGCATCAACATGATTGAGTGAATAACAATTGCATGATCTTCTATTGCTTGCTCGGCTGTCATGGTTATATCGTTTAATCGTGGCGCAACATCACCATCAATATCGGTAATCAATTCCATGAGTAATACGCCATTTAAACAGTCGTAAGGTTGTGGCACACGAACGCCTGCACCTGCTAGTAAATATAATGCATCAACCTCAGCATTTTGCCATGTTTCTTCTTGTTGTTTTCGACCAAACTTGGAGCCTTTTTCCATTGCTCTGGCACGACGGCTATTGCGTACTTTTCGACCTTCTTGATATTTTACCGCTTGTTTGAAGCCACGCTTAGTTGCTTCTTTGTAGACTTTTGCACAGCGAATATTAGTACCACAGCGCACAACATAGACATCGGCTTCTTTACCACTCATTAAGCGGCTGAGGACTTCATCTACGAGGCCATCATCAACTAAAGGTTGGATTTGTTTTGGTGTTTTCATTTTATATATTATCTGAGGCTGTTGAAAAAATCATTTATGAACCATTAAGTTTGCGACACCTAAAATAACCATTGTAACGCCAATAGCGATTATCATGGTAAAGGGCTCGTTGAGTAAATAAACGGCAAGTATTATGGTGAATAAGGGGCCTAGCATGCCAACAATGCCTGTTTGAGCTGGTCCTATTCTATGTATGGCTTCAGTCATCATAAAGCTTGGAATGATAGTGCTAAATATAACCAGCATTATCAGCCATAACCAAGCATCATTAGATATTATCATTGATGGCCAGTCAATGGTAATCACCCCATGAGCAAGGCTAAATAGGCTGGATGCGATCATTGCGATGCTAGTGAATAATAAGCTACCTAGTTTCTTGATATATTTTCGACTCAATAATACATAGAAAGCAAAACTGAATGCCGATCCGAGTACTAAGCTAACACCATATAGAACATTATTACCTGTTAATTGGAGTTCTTGTCCCATCACCAGCCATAATCCGGAGTAGCTAATCAATAAGGAGATAATGAGCTTGCGACTGATCGTTTCTTTAAAGAGTAAGAATCCAATAATTGAAACTAGAAAGGGATAGGTGAAAAGGCTCAAGCGTTCTAGTTGTGCTGTGATCAGTTCAAGTCCCATTAAATCGAGTAAGGAAGCAAGGTAATAGCCTAGAAACCCAAGAGCAAAAACAGTTTGTAGTACTGGACGAGTAAGGGCTGTATGCCGTGGTCGTGAATATAATAACCACGATAAGATGAGGAGGTATATTGGTAGGGCTAATGCCATGCGTAATACCAGTACGGTATCGGCATCTAAACCGTGTTGATATAAAAACTTGATGAAGATGGATTTAAGCGAAAATAATAAGGTGCCGATAATCGCTAAAGCAAACCCCAGCCAGATCTGCCTTGGCTGGAGTCGTATTTCTTGCTGGGACATTATTTACTTGTGATAAGGTTCGCTCAAACGGTGTACCGAATCAACTAAGCGCTTCATGTTTTCTGGTGCAATTGTTGGATGGATACCGTGGCCTAAGTTAAAGACATGACCTGTTTCACCTTGTCCGAAATCGGCTAAAACACTGGCTACTTCTTGTTCAACACGGTCAGGAGATGCATATAATACACAAGGATCCATATTGCCTTGTAGGGTTACTTTATTACCTACCCGTTGGCGTGCTGTTGCAATATCCGTTGTCCAATCAAGACCTACAGCATCAACACCTGTTTCAGCCATCAGTTCTAACCATTGACCGCCACCTTTAGTGAAGAGTGTGACAGGAACTGTTCGACCATCCGCTTCACGCGTTAAGCCTGCAACAATTTTTTGCATATAGGCGAGTGAAAATTCTTGATAATTACCTGTGCTGAGTGCGCCACCCCAGGTATCAAACAACATGATTGATTGAGCGCCAGCTGCAATTTGAGCATTTAAATAGGCAATGACTGAATCAGCTAATACATTAAGTAGGGCGTGCATTTGTTCAGGTGCATCAAACATCATGCCTTTTACTTTGGCAAAATCTTTACTTGAACCACCTTCAACCATATAACAGGCCAATGTCCACGGGCTGCCACTAAAACCAATTAATGGCACTTTACCGTCGAGTTCACGACGTGTAAGACGAATAGCATCCATCACATAGCCAAGGTTATCTTCCATATCTGGAACGCCTAACTTGGCAATATCAGCAGCACTACGAATAACGTTATTAAATTTTGGTCCTTCACCGGCTACAAAGTGCAAGCCTAGGCCCATAGCATCAGGAATAGTCAAAATATCAGAGAAGATGATGGCAGCATCTAAATCAAAACGACGAAGAGGTTGCAATGTTACTTCACAAGCAAGATCAGGTGTAGAACACAAGGTCATAAAGTCACCGGCCTTGGCACGGACTTCACGATATTCTGGCAGATAACGGCCAGCTTGACGCATTACCCATACCGGTGTTTTATCAACAGGCTGGCGTAATAACGCTCTTATATAACGATCGTTTTTTAATTCTGACACAGATGTTCCTTGTATTTTACGATTAGACTTTAAGGTAGTCTAAGATTCCTTCGCCAGCTTGGCGGCCTTCCCATACAGCAGTTACGACAAGGTCTGAACCTCGAACCATATCACCGCCGGCAAAGACTTTT
>ENA-OSET01001986-OSET01001986.1-sediment-metagenome-genome-assembly--contig:-NODE-1986-length-20408-cov-2.622990_pt1 | contig 20408 bp, 18 predicted proteins | sample MGYA00237882_ERZ534229 | MGnify/ENA primary metagenome ERZ534229 (study PRJEB26408, sample SAMN06266212) | sediment metagenome | isolation source: Hudson Canyon methane seep mesocosm | place... | reverse complement strand
CTCAGACATAACCGAGAACCCCTTGTATTTAAACATCATATCGGCAAAAATGGTTGACAATGTTCTTGTTTGACCTAAAAAAGACCCTGTATTGCCTCTTGCTCTTGAAGCGTTATCATTATAATCATAAGATAATCCTAGAGATAATTTAGGTTTCTCTTCTCTTTTAATATCAGACCCGAAATAATCTCCCTTACTTGTAAAAGATCCAAATGGTAGAAGTTCAACTCTACCGGTATAATCAAATCCACCGTCATTTCCTGTAGTGATATTCCTTCCCTCCCCTTGAGAAATAGAAAAGATAGCTTTAGCTTTCATATTGCCAATATCAAACTTTTGATGTAGTTGTACTCCCATGTCTCGATCAATATTGTAATTAGAGTTCAACAGAGATCTATCTACAAATTGGAGTTTAGCTGAGCTTATAACACGTTCTCTATTTCCAGGAAGTTTTGTCTGCCCAAACCACAAATGTGTATTTCCAGCTATTTCATATTTAACTACAGCATCGAGAATAATTCTTGCAGAGTTCTTAGTTTGAGGGATAGGACTTCCGTGATCCCTATTTGTCAACCCCAACTCGACTTTATATTGAAATTTAGGATTGATTGCAACACCTTCGAACTTCAATCGAGCCCTTCTTACCATAAGATTAGTTTCAACTGCATCTCCCTGCATCTCAACCAATCCAAGATTTTGAATTCTCCCATCAAATTTCATCGTAGATAAATTCTGAACTATTTGAGCTGACAAATTATCCGTGAATAATGAAGAACATATGATAATTAGAACAACAAGAAATCTATTCATAATAATTATTTTTAAATTACTTATGCAAAAGAATAAATATAATCTTTTGTGAATGTTAAGATAAAGTTAAGTTAGCGTTAAGGTATCCCTAAATATTTATGTGTCTGCGTACTTAAAGACCAAACACTACCTTCTCCACTGCCTAAAAATTCCTTAATAATACCATGAACTTGTTCTTTTCTATCCCATTCAGGTTGTAGATATAGAAGAGTATCATCTTTTACATTTACCGCCTGTTCTCTTGCCCACTTAAGGTCGTGCTTATTGACAACTACAACCTTTAATTCATTTGCTTTTAAGTAGCTATCTGGTAGACAGGCTTTGAATTTTTTTGGCGATAAGGTTATCCAATCAAAATCTCCTAAAATTGGATACGCTCCAGAAGTTTCAAGATGAATTTTTAACCCCTCTTTTTTAAGAGCCGTAGTTAATGGCTCCAGGTTGTACATACAAGGCTCTCCCCCTGTCACGACTACCATCGGTAAGCCACTGTTTTTTGCTCCTAAAACGAGTTCGTCGACTTTTAGATGTGGGTAATCTTCTACCTGCCAACTTTCCTTTACATCACACCATGAGCACCCCACATCACAACCGGCAAGTCTTATAAAATACGATGGAGAGCCTGTATACCTTCCCTCTCCTTGCAAAGTGGGGAAGACTTCCATTACTGGGTATGTGGTACGTTCTGCCATATTATTAACTAACTACCTCACCATCTAAATCGAAAGAGGTGGCTCCCGTAATTTTAACCTGAACGAAATCTCCAATTCTCAAATGAAGATCATCTGATATCGGAATTCTAACTTCATTATCTACATCTGGCGAATCAAATTCAGTTCTCCCAAGCCAAAATCCACCCTCACAACGGTCTATTAATACCTTAAATTCATTTCCAAGATAGCGGAGATTTAATTCTTCCGAGATTCCAGCTTGAAGATCCATAACTTCCTCAACCCTTTTCTTTTTCAGCTCCTCTGGAACGTCATCTTCTAGTTTATAAGCATGGGTATTTTCTTCATGAGAATATGTGAAACACCCTAACCTCTCGAACTTCATGCGACCCATCCAATCTAAAAGGTTTGCATGATCTTCATCTGTTTCTCCAGGAAATCCAACTATTAAAGTAGTTCTAATCGCAATTCCAGGAACTGTTTCTCGAATATCTGCAAGCAACTTTTCTGTTTTCTCCTGAGTAATACCCCTACGCATAGCTTTCAAAATGGAATCACTTGAGTGTTGGAGAGGCATATCTAAATAATTACAGACTTTGTCAGACTCAGCCATTACTTTAAGGACGTCCATGGGAAATCCCGATGGAAAAGCATAGTGTAGCCTGATCCATTCTATGCCTTCTACTTTGTCTAATGAACTTATTAAGTCAGCTAAACGTCTTTTCTTATATATATCAAGACCGTAGTAAGTTAAATCTTGAGCAATAAGTATTAATTCACGTACTCCTTGAGCTGCAAGTGCTTCAGCAGACTTTACAATCTCTTCGATGGGAGTTGAAACGTGCTTACCTCGCATGAGTGGTATTGCACAAAAAGCACAAGGACGATCACAACCCTCAGCTATTTTCAGATAGGCATAGTGAGCTGGAGTAGTCAGCAATCTCTCCCCAACTAGTTCTTTCTTATAATCTGCACGAAGGGTTTTTAAAAGACGTGGAAGGTCACGGGTGCCAAACCAAGCGTCAACCTCAGGAATCCCATCTGCCAATTCGTCTGCGTATCGTTGAGAGAGACATCCCGTAACATATACTTTTTCAACTGAACCTTCTTTTTTTGCATCAGCAAAACGCAAAATCATATCTATACTCTCTTGTTTTGCAGACTCAATAAAACCACATGTGTTTATCACTACTATTCCGAAATCATCTTTACTAGCCTCGTGCTCAACCTCAAAATCATTTGCTTTAAGCTGGGTCATAAGCTGCTCAGAATCATACATATTCTTTGCGCAACCTAATGTTACAACATTTACTTTTCTTGGATTTGATGACCTAGCTCTCATTTTGAACTTGTATGATTATTTCTCGTCTAAAGATTCGGGTAGTAAAGAATCAATAAATTCTAATGGATGGAAATCCTGTAGATTCTCCATTTTTTCTCCAACTCCTATGTAATGTACTGGAATTTTAATCTGATCACAGACAGCAAGAACAGCTCCGCCTTTTGCAGTTCCATCTAATTTAGTTAAAATTAGACCTGTAATATCTGTGGCTTTAGAAAATTGTATGGCTTGAACAAGTGCGTTTTGGCCTGTTGAACCATCTATAACTAACCAAACCTCATGAGGCGCACCAGGAACTATCTTATCCATAACCGTCTTAATTTTCGTCAGTTCAGACATAAGTCCAACCTTATTATGCAGACGTCCTGCCGTGTCAACAATCACAACATCAATATCATTCGCTTTTGCAGACTCCAGAGTATCGTACGCCACTGCTGCAGGGTCTGCGCCCATACCTTGAGAAATAACTGGCACCCCAACTCGATCACCCCAAATTTTCAATTGATCTACGGCTGCCGCTCTAAAAGTGTCGGCCGCCCCCAACATCACTTTTTTACCTTCACTTTTATACCGGTGAGCAAGCTTCCCAATACTGGTCGTCTTACCTACACCATTTACACCGACTACTAAAATCACTGCTGGACCATCTCCGGAATCTAGTTCGTCTACAGAAAACACTGAATGATTTGTTAATGCCTGCCCTATATCGTCTCCAACCAACAGATGTGCAATTTCTTCTCTGAGCATATTTATCAGCTCTGACTGATCAAGGTATGCCTCCCAAACTGCTCTCTTCCTTAATCTCTCAATTATACGCTCAGTTGTATCCACTCCCACATCTGACATCATTAGAGCTTCCTCTAGATCATCTAATAATCCCTCATCAATTTTACGACGGCCACTAAATACCTTAGCAATCCTACTTATTACACTTTTTTTAGACTTTTCGAGCCCAGCATCTAAAGATGCCTTTTTCTCAACCTGTTCTTCAGATTGCTTTTTATTTTTCCCGAATATTCGTTTAAAAAAACTCATGATAGTCCTTTTTCAAAAAAAAAGGCTGACTCAAATAAGAGCCAGCCAAAGTCAGTAAAGCATGGCAGTTGCCATTCATTAATAAATTACTTCGCGAAGAAGTCCTTTATGTTATCGTTATGAACTATTTGCTCTACGAATGAGTATGCACCTGATTTCTCACTGCGCACCATTTTAATCACTTTCGTGTGTTGCTTTCCTCCACCAGTCTGGAGCGACGCTACTACTTTCTTAGCCATAGTATTACAGTTTCAGGGTTATTTAATTTCTTTATGCAATGTGTTCTTACGTAACACAGGATTGAACTTCTTAAGTTCCAAACGATCAGGTGTGTTCTTCCTGTTCTTAGTTGTCACATAACGAGACGTACCAGGCTTGCCTGAGTCTTTATGCTCAGTACATTCTAGGATTACTTGTACACGGTTGCCTTTCTTGGCCATAGCTTCAATAATTGGAGGGCAAAGATAGTCAAACTTTACTTGAATCACCAATGATTCAAACACTAAACTTTCATTCATCAGATTTGAACACTTTCAAGTGGACAAGCACTCAAAAAAGTACTATATGAGCTTCCCGTACCGTTTATTTTTACAAATTAGCACCATGCGAACCTTACAACACTCCTCCTCAAGTCCAAATGACAAACCAGCTCGCAACGTTCGCAAATCTGTGGGATCAAACGAAAATGATAAAAACCCAATAAAAAAGAGTAGACGAACGGCAAGAAGCACAAGCAATAGCATATGGTTTAGAGCTTTACCGCCATTCCTTAGAAACGCATGGGATGACGAAAGGGTGAGATCGGCTACTGGACTATTCCTTTTAAGTCTGTCTGCATTTTTAGTGCTCAGCACAATTTCATCGATTTTTTCTGGGACATCAGATATGCTACTCATTAGTTCTGATAGCACAACAATTCCGGCGCACAATCTTGGAGGTAAACTCGGCGCACTTGTAGGACATTATTTAGTGAGAAATACATTTGGATTTGGGTTCCTTGCTATACCTATTATTTTGGCGCTTATAGGATTTAATGCACTGACGGGGAAAATGCTGCTTCCATTTTGGAAAACTACCATCTGGATGCTTGCCGCTATGGTAACTTTACCATGGGCTTTGGGTTTTTTCTTTTACGATCAAATACCGGGATCTGTCGAGATTACTCTGCTTATCAGTGATCATATCATCGGAGCCGGTTCGAGATTTTTGCTTCAAACAACGATTAGGTTATTAGGCCCAGCACTAACTTTTTGTGCAATTATTGTACTTGCTTTATTCACTCTTTATCAATTTTATCCAGGTTGGCATAAGAAAATTAATTTGAAGAACTTAGGCATGCTGAAACGTGTTGCAAAATTTTTCTCAGATAACCGAGAGGAGTTAATGGAGGATACGTCAGAAGAAACACCTGTCGTAAACACGTTTACTGAACCAACTGAAAAAGAGGATTCACCACCAGTAGCTAAGAAGGAGAGTGAGGAAACAAACGGTGAGGATGAGGGGTTAGACTTAGAGGTTAAAGAAAAAAAGGAGGAAGCATCACTTGGAAATAAGGAGGTAAATAAACTGACTCAGGAATTCGGGGAGTATGACCCTACTTTAGACCTTAGTTCGTTTAAGTTTCCTAACCTCGAACACTTAGCAGACCATGGAGATGGTAAGCATATGGTGAGTGATGAGGAGCTCGAAGTGAATAAGAATAAGATTATTAAAACATTACGTAATTTCAGTATAGAGGTTGACAAAATTGGTGCAGAGGTAGGGCCTACGGTTACGTTATATGAAATCGTCCCAGCTCCTGGAATTAGAATTTCTAAGATTAAGAACCTAGAAGACGACATAGCATTGAGTTTAGCTGCGTTAGGGATTAGGATTATTGCTCCAATTCCCGGTCGCGGAACCATCGGTATTGAGGTCCCTAATTCTAAGCCTGATGTTGTGAGTATGCTCACTCTTATTAAGTCTCTTGAATTCCAAAACTCCGACTACGAACTCCCAATAGCCCTGGGTAAAACCATCTCTAACAAGACATACGTTTTCGATTTAACTCAGATGCCACACCTGCTAATGGCCGGAGCTACGGGGCAGGGTAAATCCGTGGGACTTAACGCTATGCTTGTCAGCCTACTTTACCGCAAGCACCCAAGCGCACTGAAATTTGTACTTGTAGATCCTAAGAAAGTGGAACTTTCTGTTTACAACAAAATTTCCAGACATTACTTAGCGCAACTTCCTGGATCGGAAGAAGCCATCATCACAGACACTGATAAAGTCGTAGCGACTTTAAACTCGCTTTGTAAGGAAATGGATCAACGATATGACCTGCTTAAAGATGAACAGTGTAGGAATTTGAAGGAATACAATCAAAAATTTAGATCCAGAAAAATTAAACTTGGCACTTGTAAGGACTTACATCCGGAACGTGGCCATCACTACCTACCTTATATCGTACTCGTAATAGACGAGTTTGCGGATCTTATTATGACAGCTGGAAAAGAGATTGAAACGCCTATTGCCAGATTAGCCCAACTTGCTAGAGCCATCGGAATTCATCTAATCATAGCTACACAGCGTCCGTCCGTCAATATCATCACGGGAACTATCAAGGCGAACTTCCCCGCTAGGGTTGCTTTCCGAGTTACTGCGAAAATCGACTCGCGAACCATTCTAGATGCTGGAGGTGCGGATCAACTGATAGGACGTGGGGACATGCTTATGAGCACTGGGAATGAGCTTATTCGCTTGCAATGTGGGTTTGTGGACACGCCTGAAGTGGAATCAATTTGCAATTATATCGGAGGCCAAAGGAGTTTCCCAAAAGTTTTCGAACTCCCCGAGTTTGTTAGCGAAAAAACAGATCGAGGAGCAACATCTGTCGAGGAGAGAGATAAGCTCTTCGTGGAGGCAGCCCATATCATTGTAATGCACCAACAAGGATCTACTTCTTTACTACAGAGGAAACTCAAGCTAGGATACAACAGAGCCGGAAGATTAGTTGACCAATTAGAAGATGCAGGGATAATTGGACCTTTTGAAGGATCTAAGGCTAGGAAAGTTTTGGTGCCGGACGCAGTGAGTTTGGAACAGATATTGCATAGATCGTTTGACGGCCAAGAATAAATTATTATGAAAAGACTTTTTACAAGCATATTTCTATCTCTAAGTTTCATCATTTCAGGCACTGCTCAAGATGCGGACGCTCTACTGTCTAAACTGAGTGAGAACGCAACAACATTTGGTTCTATAGACGCAACCTACACATCCCAAATGGTGGATGTAAAGAGTGATTTTGAAGAGACGGTCAATGGACACATACAAATCGACAGCAATAAATTTCAGCTCGATTTGGGTGAGTTTGTGATAATATCTGACGGAGGCACCGTTTGGACGTACGAGAAAGAAACAAATGACTGCTACATAGAAGATGCAGAAATGCTCTCTGAACAAGGAATAGAGCCCTCAAAAATCTTTACTATCTGGGAGAACGATTTTAAGAACGAGTGGATGGGAATTAGTACAATCGATGAAATAGAATACGTGCAGATTAACCTCTACCCTTCTGGGGTAGATGCATCTGAGAAGCCGTATCATACTATACAACTCTTTATTGACGAGAGCGCTTTAGAGGTGATTCAATTAGTTATTAAGGGGAGATCTGGAGTAGATACAGACTACCATATTAATAGCTTTAAAACCGGTGTGAATATACCGGCTTCGACTTTCTTCTTTACTGAATCTGATTTCCCAGGAGTGACAATGATCGACAATCGTATTTAATCTCTGGCGTGTGGGTTTCTTGGATTGTACTCTGTAAATGGTCTTAATGGATCTATAAAGAACCCATCTTCATCAATCTCAGGCACGATAAAATCATGTAAGCTCTCAAGTGTGTCTGTGCTACACCAATGACCATCATTAAAGGTTTCTAAACTCCAGCTTTTATTAACGTAACCACTAAACTGCTTAAGTTGCTGCCAATCGTAATGAGTTTCTATGGGCTGAGGCAAAACAGAATAATCCATTTCTCCTAATTCCCTCTCTAACTTTCTTTTAAATGCATCTAAAAACGCATCGTGAGCTTTTAAAACATACTTAGAGGGATCGGTTTTATACATTAACCTAAATTGTTTAACGGCACTTATTGTAGTTGAATCACTCCAGTCAATAGAACTACTAACAGGAATAGTAAGGTGAGTTCGTTCTAAAAACTTAACGTCAATAAATCCCAAATCTCTTATCTCTGAGTGAGAGTAGACATAGATTTGAGAGGAATCATTCATTTGGACTTCTACCTGAAGGTTAGAAAGCATGGAGCGAGCAGAACGACCCGCAACAGACACTACTATATTTCTTTTATAAAAATCTATCTTTTCAGCTAAAGTACCTACCGAGTTTCGAGTCCCATGGACTGTGTCGAACATGAGAGTATCAGCAATTACAGTCATATGGGGAATATCTGATTTCACTGTATCTAGCTTATTCTTTAAAGTCGATAAGAAATAATTTTCCAATTTTGTATCTGACCCACCAGCCATAATAAATATGATATTATCCTCAGAGTGCTTAGAAACTAAATCTTCTATAATAAGATCTATTGCATAAGGCTCAGAAGGAATAATAGATCGAATGGCATCAGAACCAAGTAAGAGATCCTCATTCACCTGAGTAAGAATTACGTGATCGGCACCCGTACGTTCTATAACCCTAAGACTTCTAGACAATTGGTTCTGTTGAAGAGGTCCAAAAACTGCATCTTTCCCTATCACATCCTCGCTCTGCCACAACTGGTTACCTAAAGAATCAACAACTTCATCAAAAAATGACAGTTCGATATTATACCCCTGATTTTTCAACCTTTCAGATGCCCATCTTAGACCATTGATATTATCTACGGCTATTTCTCGCATTCTTATCTCCCTTCTAGGTGGAGGCATACCTGTTACAACCGACAATTGACTGAAAAATGGCAAAAAAGCGACAGCTCGGAAGTCTACAACATCAATTTCAGATGAATCTTGGACTATTTGTGTTTGGGACACTACCGAATTGTGTGCTAAAAAACACAACATAATCACTAAACAAAATCTTACTACTCCCATTCTATAGTTGCTGGTGGTTTCGAGCTAATATCGTAAACAACTCTATTAACTCCACGCACTTTATTGATTATATCGTTCGACACTTTTGCTAAAAATTCATAAGGGAGGTGAACCCAGTCTGCTGTCATACCGTCAGTAGAAGAAACAGCTCTCAGAGCTACCGCGTTCTCATACGTCCTCTCATCTCCCATAACTCCAACCGATTGTACGGGCAATAGCATAGCTCCTGCTTGCCAAACCTCATCATACAACCCAGCATCCTTCAGACCGTTAATAAATATCGCATCAACCTCCTGAAGAACGCGAACCTTCTCCGCAGTAACATCTCCTATGATCCTAATTCCAAGTCCAGGACCAGGAAAAGGGTGGCGAGCAAGCAAAGTAGCTTTAATACCTAAAGCTTTACCCACTCTTCTAACCTCATCTTTAAATATTAAACGAAGTGGTTCAACAACTTTGAGCGTCATATAATCGGGTAGTCCACCCACATTGTGATGGCTCTTGATAGTGGCTGAAGGCCCTCCCGTAGCACTAACAGATTCAATCACATCGGGGTATATAGTTCCCTGAGCTAGCCAATTCGCTCCCTCCACTTCTTTTGATGCCTCATCGAATACCTCAACAAAAACTCTACCTATGGCTTTGCGCTTTTGTTCTGGTTCTATAAGGTTTTCTAGAGCATTTAAGAATTTATCTCCCGCCCTCACTCCTTTCACATTTAACCCCATATGCTCGTACCCATTCAGAACTTCTTCAAATTCGTTTTTACGCAGGAGACCGTTGTCCACGAAAATGCAATGAAGCCTGTCACCGATAGCTTTGTGAAGCAGAATTGAAGTTACAGTAGAATCTACTCCGCCAGAAAGGCCGAGTATCACCTTATCATCCTCTCCTATCTCCTCTTTTAATGACTTAATCGTTGACTCGGCAAAATTATCAGGAGTCCACTCCCCTACGCATCTACAGATTCCATTAATGAAATTGCTAATTAAAGTCGGACCTTCTGTCGAGTGAAATACTTCAGGGTGGAATTGTAAACCCCAAACCTGCTCTCCCTTCACCCTAAATCCGGCGTACTCAACATCAGATGTGCTACAAATTGTTTGAAAATCTGATCCTGTATCAAGAATCGTATCACCATGACTCATCCAAACCTGAGAGCCTAAAGTCATATTCTTCAAAAGTTCATCTTCAGTATTTACCATACACAGATTCGCTCGACCATATTCTCTGGTATCGCTTGCCTGTACATCTCCTCCATTTGTGTAAGCAAGGTATTGGGCTCCATAACACACTCCCAGCACAGGAACCTTACCGACAATCATCGAAAGATCTGGGTTTGGAGCATTCTCTTCTCTCACACTGTATGGTGAACCAGAAAGAATAACACCTTTACAACCTTCTGGTAGGCCGTCGAATTTATTCCACGGAATGATTTCAGAAAACACATTTATCTCTCGAACTCTCCTCGCTATAAGCTGAGTATACTGCGAACCGAAGTCGAGAATCAGAATATTTTCAGAACAAGGGCGTATATCAGACATGCTCGTGGTTTGAGAATTTAATACGACGCGAAGTTAGTAATTGATCTTGCCGAGATAACGACTCTTTATGCGCTAATTTTACACGGAATATAGACTTATACACATGTGTTAAAGTATGATTATATCTTTAGATTCAAATTGATTACCTATGCTATACCCTAACCTCACTTCAAAGCGTATCATTTTAGCTTCTAAAAGCCCCAGGCGTTTAGAACTTGTTAGAGGATTAGAACTCGAGCCAGAAGTCATAGTGCGTGATGTTGACGAAAGCTACCCATTGTCAGTAATGGGCACTGATGTAGCAGAATTCGTAACTCGAGCAAAAGCTACTGCCTTCACTGACATGTTAGGATTAAACGATGTCATCATAACAGGAGACACCGTAGTGCTATTGGACGATGAAATACTTGAAAAACCTTCAAATTTTGAAGAGGCTGCATTAATGTTAAGAAAGCTGAGCGGAAGAACTCACGTTGTTGCCTCAGGGGTTGCAGTAACAACTCTTATAGGAGGAAAGCCCAAGACCTCATGTGAAGTAGACACCTGCAAAGTGACATTCGAGGAATTGACAGATGAAATGATATCTCATTATATAGATTCGTACAAGCCGTTTGACAAGGCTGGAAGCTATGGAGTGCAGGACTTAATAGGTTTTATAGGTGTGAGCTCAATTAACGGCTCCTTCTATACTGTAATGGGACTACCTGTACATATCCTTCACAAGATGTTACAAGAGGTTTAATTCAACTTCTCCAGTTTCTACTGAATACATTCCTCTTGCACATTCAACCTCATTATTCTTCACCATTTCATTGACTATAGGGCTGTCACGTAATATGGTCTTCAAAGATATTTGTACATTTTCAAATGCTACTTCATCTACAAAACGAGACTTATCTACCGCCTCTTCCCTATTAGACACAATTGATATAGCAGGTTTTATCTTATTTAAAAGTCCAGTCAAATTTCCTAATTCCACATCATTACAAGCTCCCTTGACTGCGCCACAACTGGTGTGACCCATTACTACAATCAATTTTACACCCGCAATTTTACATGCAAACTCCACACTACCTAAAACGTCTTTACTTATAACATTGCCTGCAACTCTGATACAGAAAACATCACCTATGCCTTGATCAAAGATTAATTCAGTTGGGACTCTTGAATCTATACAACTTATTACTACAGCTAATGGAAATTGACCCGTGCTAGTTTCCCTCACTTGGGTTAGTAATTCTCTCGAAATCAAGTTATTTTGAACAAATCTTTTGTTGCCCTCTTTCAAAATATTTAATACGTCTAAAGGATTCAATTTAGATTGAGATTCTGATGTTTGAGTTAGCATTATTTTTAAAATTTATTTTTTACATCCGATAAGCAACCTTTGCTTTTTGCACTCTTAGTAAATCTTCCGCTATTCGCTTAATGCCATCTTCTTCTGAATTTAAATTATTACTTAACCACTTCTCACAATCCCTAAATGTACTGAATACATGAATATCAGGCACTAGTAGTGGAATAATTCCTATTCTCTTTAACATATCATATGGTTGAGGCTGAAGGGAAGTAAATACTACTACAACTTGATCTTTTTGCAAATCAGTGATTGATTCTTCTAAAGCATACATACCAGATTGATCAATATGAGGTACTTTATCCATACGAATAATTAAAATCCTAACATCACCTTTAAGTTGTTTGATTAGCTCTTGAAATTTAGAAGTGTAGCCAAAAAACATAGGGCCATATAAATGTTTAATGAAGATCTTATTTGAGAAATTCTTATAAATTGCAGTTTCATCTTCCCAAGGTTTTTCACCCCCAAACCCAGTTATAGCTTCTAATGAAGTTTCATTTTCTACAATATCACTAGATTTTTTCATAAAAAGAACACAAGCTAAAACCACACCCACTCCAACAGCATGTAATAGATTACCGAACACTGTAATTAATAAAACTAATAACAACACAATTGAATCAGCTCTAGGAACTCTCTGGATATGTCTCAGCCCCTTATAATCTATAATACCAATACCTACAGTTATTAAGATTCCTGAAAGAACACTTAAAGGAATGAAAGCTGCAAATTTACCAAGTCCAAATAATACTGATACAAGAAATAAACCGTGAATTATTCCAGACAATCTGGTCTTACCACCTGCATTAACATTCACAACGGTACGCATAGTAGCACCTGCACCAGGCAATCCACCTATTAACGAAGCTGCCATGTTTCCGATACCCTGACCGATAAGTTCTCTGTCACTGTTGTGTTTTGTCTTCGTAATGTTATCTGCAATCACAGAAGTAAGAAGAGAATCGATCGCACCCAACGCAGACAGCATAAGGGCAAATTCAAGAATTGTCCAATATAGACTTGGATCAATATTGAACATTTCTCCAATATATATTTTAGGCAGTCCTTGTGGAATGTCTCCTATCACAGGAACATTTAATTGAAAGTAATAAGACACTCCCGTCATTAGTAACAAAGCAATCAACGCACTAGGAATCGATTTGCTAATCTTCGGAAATAAATAGATGATGAGTATTGTCAAAGACCCTAGCCCAACAGAATAAATATTAATTGCGGATATCGGGGTGCTCAAATTTAGAAATATCTCCACCGAATTTTTTTCAGATACGTGACCTAAGAAAGGATAAATCTGGAATAAAATAATGATTACACCTATACCAGTCATGAAACCGGATAAAACTGGATAAGGTATATACTTGATATACTTTCCTATTTTAAAAAGTCCAAAAAGAATCTGAAATCCACCTGCTAAGAAAAATGAAGCAATAACAATCCCCATGCCTGCCTGTAGACTACCTGAAACTTCTATGGCTGAAGCAATAACCATTGCTGAAATCACAGTCATAGGACCTGTTGGACCACTTACTTGAGTTTCAGTTCCACCAAATAATGCAGCAAAAATTCCTAGAACCGTGGCTCCATATAATCCGGCAATAGCTCCCATACCTGATTGAACACCAAAAGCTAATGCAAGAGGCAATGCAACAATCCCAGCTGTAATTCCTCCAAAAAAATCACCCTTAATATGTTTGAAATTAAAAAATGAATTCATTCTTATCTACTGTTTTAAAAACCATAATATTTAAAAAATCTGAGAGCCAACCTTCACCTTCAAGCACCTCTATCAATGTAGTTATGTGGTCCGCAAAATGATGCCTACTTTTCATTTATTTTATCAAAAGTAATATTCAAATAATATAAAAACAACATAAAAAAGTATAATAAATCGTACCTTATAACTACTATAATCTAGCCAAAACACAGAATAAAAAATCTTGTGTAGTACCATAAGGAGACGTATGAACTTCATTAAAAGAACTTATCATCTTAAAATTCTCATTGAAAAGGTTTGCAAGAGTAGATGACGAATATTGTGATACTTGAAGATTACTACATTTTTCTGGACCTGTAATAGCAAATGTTGAAATTACGAGGTGACCTCCTTTTATAATTGCACCTGAAACTATATCTACATACTTCTTTATTTCGTCTTCATTTGTGAGAAAGTGAAAAGTAGCTCTATCGTGGATCACTTCGTATTTATTGAATTCATCGAGGTCTAATACGTCTGACTCAACCCAATTTACGGTATTTGCAGCATCCCCCATTTTCTCCTTCGTACGCATTAAGGCCAAACCGCTTATATCTAACACACTTAAATTCTTATACCCAAGCTTCTGGAGTTCAATTGTAAAATTTGAATTCCCACCCCCTATATCAATTATTGAAGATTCTAGGGACAATTGAAGTTCGTTTATCAATCGCAATGAAGTTTTCGGAACATCCTGATACCAGCTAACTTGATGATCATCCTTCATCGCATAGACACTCTCCCAATGTTCCTTTTTCTTGTTCATATCGATCTAGGTCATCAAATTAATTTAACAATCTTATCATCTTCATTATGCTCAGTAATGTTACCTATAATATTTACAGGTAAACTGTGATCACGAAGAATCTTTTTCACAACGTCAATACTGGCGTTATCTACCGAAAGCAATAGACCGCCAGATGTTTGAGGATCGCATAGCAGGTCACGAGTGAATCCTTCAGGGATATCAAGATATCTTCCATAGCTATTGAAATTACGACTAGCACCTCCGGGCACACACCCCTGTTTGTGATAGTCCATTAAAGCAACTCTATCGAGAGTAGGTACTTCTTCAAAATCAATTTGCGCTGCAGTTCCAGATCCTTGACACATTTCCAGTAAATGTCCCATAAGACCAAATCCAGTTACATCTGTCATTGCATTTACTCCCGAAAGCTCCGACAACTTCTCTCCCACTTTATTTAATGCCGTCATTGATGCTATCGCTGCTTGAATATGCTCAGGTGAGACCAGTCCTTTTTTCTCTGCTGTGGTGATCATTCCCACTCCTATAGGCTTGGTGAGGAAAAGTACATCACCTACATGGGCAGAAGCATTGGCTTTAAGATTAGCTAGTGGAACTCGGCCTGTAACAGCTAGACCGAAAATAGGTTCTGGGGAATCTATGCTATGCCCTCCTGCAAGAGGAATTCCTGCCTCAGCACAGATAGAACGTCCTCCTTCAAGAACTTCACCAGCCACCTCGGGAGCCAGTTTATCTATAGGCCAACCTAGTATTGCGATTGCCATAAGTGGTGTTCCACCCATTGCGTATATGTCAGAAATAGCATTTGCGGCAGCTATGCGGCCGAAAGTATGAGGATCATCGACTATAGGCATAAAGAAATCAGTCGTGGATACTATTCCCGTACCATCACCAAGATCTACAACTGCCGCATCGTCCTTAGTATCATTGCCGACAATGAGAGTGGGATAGTTCGTATCACGGTTCATGCAAGAAAGCATGGTATGAAGAACACCTGGAGCAATTTTACATCCACAACCCGCGCCGTGCGAGTATTGAGTAAGGCGAATAGAATCGGACATTATCATAAACTATTTAGGCGAAATGAAATCAGTTAGGAATGAGCTTAGATGTAAAGCGCACTCAGGAGGTGTGAGGCCACGGCAGTCGACATCGGTACGGAGAGCAGCATCTCGTTTGGTAAGACCGTGAGCATAGGTCTTGTCATAGTATACAAGAGCTATGCGAGCGGCTGTGGCGAGATCGCCTTGGGAGAGTGCAGCGAGAGCGTCATTTGCGTTTTGGCCTCCTAACTTAGGTGATATGCGTTGAAAAGCGGAGGCGAGAAGTTCTGTGTCAATATCACCGTACATATTAACTAGGTGGTTTACTCGATCTTTATCTGTACGATTCATTTCAAAGCAACGAGACGATATAAGTTGGCTGAATATAGGTTCTGGCATATCTACCACCCCTATTGATCGGCTCTCGTTTTCAACCCAAATAGGGCGAGTTCGAGCTGGTGAGTTATCATTCCAAGCGTTTACAGATCGAAGGTGGGAGAATAAATCATTTGAAAATTGCTCTGTAGTGGGTTGGGCACGCCCTTCGAGATTCCCGAAGGCAGAACCGAAATGCTTAGCCATACCCTCGAGATCGATCACAGATTCACCGGGGATCTTAGAGAGTTCGAGGAGGGTGTCCGTTTTTGCAGATCCGGTAAGCCCTCCGAGAACGAGAAAGTCTATTTTACGATCAAACTCTGATCGAGCATAAGTTCTGAAAGCTTTATAACCTCCTTCAAGAACCACAGTAGGAACGCCTGCTGTACGAAGAAGCCAAGCTACTGATTCCGATCGCATTCCACCTCGCCAACAATAGATGAGAAGAGGGTTTCTGGAAGGAGAGCTGTCAGAGGAAGTTTGGCCTTCAAATAGAGAACGACCCCGCTGAGCCATCTCCTGCATTTTAGGTCCTATGATATAAAGACCTAAATCGACTGCTTTCTCGCGCGATTTCTGCTTGTAAAGCGTCCCGATTTCAGCACGCTCTGAGTTATTAAATAGAGGCCAAGAAAGAGAGCCAAGTATATGACCCTGATCGAATTCGCCAGGGCTCCTCACATCTAATATAATCCCTCCACGTTCAGCTTCGTTAATAAATTGGGAAGAAGAAAGTGAGCGATCAGGAATTATCATGAATAACAAATTTACGAAATGAAAAACGCGCCGCCTTAAAAGGGACGCGCTTCTTAATATGAAAACCTGTTCAGGGTTTATATCACTAAAATGCTAGAAGAATTTTAGTAAACTTTTACCACAACTTCTGGTGGTGAGTTAGGTTCTTGTGCTACGGAAATGGTAGTGTTCTCTGAAGAAGAACTGCCATATGAGTCAGAGACCGTCAACTTAAATGTGTATTCTCCTGCGCTAGCTCTAAAAGTGGTTGTATTGTTGTCCGTACTTTCGAGGTAGACCAAGTCACCTGAAGTTTGGTCCCAATAAAAGGAAAGGGAATCACCTTCGGAGTCAAAAGATCCACTACCATCAAGCGACACAGTAATATCAGTTGTCAAAGCATCTTTATCGTGTGGAATGGTAAATTTGATTTTCGCAGCTTCAACTTCAGCAGCGGCAGCAGCAGTGGCAGCCTCTTCGGCAACGACAGCGGCAGCAGCTTCATCAGCAGCTAAGCGATCAACATACTCCATATATAAATAGCCCGTACCAACGAGACATATCGCTAGTAACATAATAGATGCAATGCGTTCCATGAGTTTATGTTTTAGTTAGGTGAAGGCAAAATAAAGAGCGGCCCAAGTCGACCTTGGGCCGCTACATTATTTCAATCAATTAGATCGAATTACTTTCGATCTAGGATAGACCAAAGAACAAGTAAAGCTACTAAGCCTACAAATCCTCCGTTTCCGAGTTCAGAAATTAAGTCTGTAATGTTACTTACAACTGTCATTCCTGGGAACATCTCTGCTCCGAAAACTACTTCAGCAAGAACCGCAAGGGCAGCAAAGCTGATCAATAATTGGGTAAGGCCTTTAAAGAAGCCTCCCATAAATTTAAACACTTGATCCATTGTATAAAGGTTTTGGTTTATAACTGTGCCCAATATTTATAATTATATAAACTTCTTTTAATGGTTTAAATTATAAAAATTAACGTTCAAATGTTAAAATCCCTTGTATCTCTTTTATTTACTAGTATTTAACTAATATATGATCCATATAAATGTGCTCTGTAAAAGGTGAAAATGCTGGTTTTCAGAAGGTTTTATAAAGCATCACAAATCCTAAATCACGTTGATTTAGCGATATAGTCATCACAATAGTTGATGTTTAAGCTATATATAACACTAAATAAATTGAGATTTAATATCAATTACGAATATTGAAGTATTTCAGATTTATTAGCGATTGAGCAGTCATTTGAATTGCCCAAAACATGGCCCAACCAAGAGCCGCTAAAAAATATCCATAAAAAAAAATTGCGATAGTCATAATACTTAATACGTATAAAAGTGAATAATAGTTTCACTGACCGATATTTGCGCCATGAAACAAATCTCTACAATAGCATTTCTAACGTTTTACTACTGTACAATAGCGAGCGTTACATTTTCTCAAGCAGTATCTCCAGATGCTTTTCTTGGGTATAACTTGGGAGAGAAATTTACCCGGCACCATAGAGTAGTAGACTACCTTGAACATGTCGCTAAGGAAAACCCACACTTCCAACTCAGAGAATACGGAACCACAACTGAGAATAGACCTCTTTTAGGCATGATCATGTCCTCTGTCATTAACATGCAAAACTTAGACGATATTTTATCCGAAAATTTCCGAAGAGTTAATAAAGGTATCGATTCTGGAGAGCGTATCCCCATAATATACCTCAGCTACAATGTGCATGGGAATGAAGCCGTTTGTACTGAAGCTGCAATGAGGACCATAGGAGAACTAACAAACCAGCGTAAAAATCTTTTAGACAATTGCATTGTAATTATCGACCCATGCGTAAATCCTGACGGAAGAGATAGATACGTACACTTCCAAGATAGAACTTCCGGCCCCACACCCAACTCTTCTCCTGCAGCCTGGGAACACTCTGAGCCTTGGCCTGGAGGAAGATCGAATCACTATATGTTCGATATGAACAGGGATCTTGCTTGGCAAACCCAAAAAGAAACCAAAGCGCGCACTGCCTTCTACCGTACAATAATGCCACACATTCACGTGGACTACCATGAGCAAGGCATCAACAACCCATATTATTTCGCTCCGGCAGCCGAGCCCCTGCATAAAATCATAACCCCGTGGCAGAGAGAATGCCAAGAACATATTGGTGGATTTAACGCCTCTGGATTCGACGCACGTGGAGCGTTGTATTTTACAAGAGAAATATTCGATCTCTTCTACCCAAGCTATGGAGATACTTGGCCGATGTTCCAAGGCGCCATAGGGATGACTTACGAGCAAGGAGGTAGTGGTCGAGCAGGTAGGTCTATCATTACTGAGACAGGCGATATTTTATCACTGAGCTATAGAATCGAAAATCATCACTCCACAGCGATATCTACAATCGAAGCTGCTATTCACCATAGAGATAGACTGCTTAAAGAATTTGCGGCTTACCATCGAAGAAATATTGAGGAACCCTGGGGAGATTTCGAGGCGTATTTAATTCCCATTGAGGGAAATGATATTTCTAAAGTGGCTTGGCTTACCGATTTACTCGACCGCCAGGGTTTAAAGTACTCCACAGCTAGAGGATCGAAAAAGCAAGTCACCGCCCTTGACTACACTTCGTTAAACTCTACTCTTGTGCGCCCACTTAAAGGAGATTTGGTAATAGACGCTCATCAACCCAACTCCGCTCTCCTTCAAGTACTCTTCGATCCAGATCCCGAACTCAGCGATTCTCTAACCTACGACATCACCACTTGGGCGTTGCCTTTTGCTTATGGACTGAAAAGCTTTGGCTTGAATAAAAGCATTGACATGACAGATGGTTTCATCACTCCCTTCAACCCCACAAAAATCGATGCCACTTCTGCACCCTACGCTTGGATTATCGATTACAGCACAGATGCCGGTACCCCCTTACTTGCTAATCTTCTCGATGAAGGCATTAAGGTGCGTGTCGCAGACTCCCCTTTCACAAATTCAGGTGAGAAATTCACAGCGGGTACACTTGTCATAACGAAACGGAATAACGAAGACAAGCTTGGGGATATAGAATCCATCATTACTGAATACACTTCAGAGACTGCTGGAATTCGAGTATTAAAAACACACAGCGGAATGAGTGAAGAGGGCCCTGATTTAGGCTCTGATCATTTCCGATTTATTAAATCTCCGAGTATAGCCGTAATTGCTGGAGACGAAGTCTCTTCACTTAGTTTCGGTGAGATCTTACACAGATTTGAGACCATTTACAATTATCCGATTACCGTTATTTCTAATCGCAAGAGGATGGATTTAGACAGCTACGATGTACTAATCATCCCTCGCAGTTGGATTAGTTTTAATGATGATGAACTTGAAGAGCTACAAAACTGGGTGTCTGCAGGAGGAAACCTTATTTCAATCGGAGGGTCATGCAGAAATTTTGCAGACAAAAACGGTTGGGGGTTGACGCGCTTTAGTGGCGAGATGGATGAATCTAATAGAACGGCTGAATACGATGCGCATTCAGCCTCAGATATATACGCGCCTTTTGCTCTCAATGACCGGTTGAGGATTATGGATCAAATTCCCGGAGCCGTGTATTCTATTTCAATAGACCCCACACACCCCTTATCTTTCGGATATAGCTCAACTTATCTAAGTATTAAAACCTCATCCATGAGATTTTCACCTCTCTCCTCTGACGGTGGCACAAACGTTGGCGTATTAAGAGGTGACGCAGAAGCCTTAACTGGTTTTGCCGGGGATAGAGCTAATGAAAAACTGAACAATAGTTTAAGTTTTGGGGTTCAATCTATAGGATCTGGCTCAGCTATATATATTATAGACAAC
>ENA-OSET01001985-OSET01001985.1-sediment-metagenome-genome-assembly--contig:-NODE-1985-length-20408-cov-29.640549_pt1 | contig 20408 bp, 19 predicted proteins | sample MGYA00237882_ERZ534229 | MGnify/ENA primary metagenome ERZ534229 (study PRJEB26408, sample SAMN06266212) | sediment metagenome | isolation source: Hudson Canyon methane seep mesocosm | place... | reverse complement strand
AGTGCGTCTGCATTATGGACACGTTCTAAAGAAGAAGTTTCTGATGAAGAATATAATGAATTCTATAAGCATGTAGGTCATGATTTTCAAGACCCACTGACTCATGTGCATAGTAAAGTAGAAGGCACTAACGAATACACATTGCTACTTTATGTGCCTGCTCGTGCTCCTTTTGATATGTGGGACAGAGATGCAAAACATGGTGTAAAACTTTATATCCGTAAAGTTTTTATCACTGATGATGCAGAACAATTAATGCCACGTTACTTACGTTTTGTACGAGGGGTAATTGATGCAGATTCTTTACCATTAAACGTTTCAAGAGAAATCCTGCAACAAAGCAAACAAATCAGTACGATTAAAGCGGGTGCGGTTAAGAAAGTGCTAGGTTTGTTGAGAACAATGGCTAAAGATACAGAGGTTTATGAAAAGTTCTGGTCTGAGTTTGGTAATGTCATCAAAGAAGGTGTAATTGAAGACGCTAAAAACAAAGATGCTATTGCTAAATTATTACGCTTCTCATCGACTCATACTGATAAAGAAAAACAAGATGTTGCATTAGAGGATTATGTTTCTCGTATGCAAGAAGGACAGGATAAAATTTATTATGTGACGGCCGATAGTTTTTCAGCAGCGAAAAACAGCCCGCATTTAGAAATTTTCCGTAAAAAAGGCATCGAAGTTATCTTGATGGCTGACCGTGTTGATGAATGGTTAATCTCTAACCTGACTGAATTTGATGGTAAGCAATTGCAATCAGTTGCTAAAGGCGAGCTAGACCTTGATAAGCTGGATTCAGAAGAAGATAAAAAAGAGAAAGAAGAAACATCAAAAGATTTTGAGTCTGTTCTGAAGCAAATGAAAGAAGTGTTAGGCGATAAAGTGAGTGAAGTTCGTATCACAAATCGTTTAACTGACTCCCCTGCCTGTTTGGTGACAGGTGATAATGATATGAGCCTTAATATGGAGCGTATTATGAAAGAAGCAGGGCAGTCTATGAATATGATGGGTATGGGTGGTTCAAAACCTATTTTTGAAATTAACCCTGAGCATGCTTTGGTGACTAGTATTAAAAATGAGCAAGATGATGAACGTTTTGCAGATATTGCTAATATTTTATTTGACCAGGCTATTTTGAGTGAAGGTGGACAGTTAGATGATCCTTCTGCATTTGTTCATAAATTGAATGGCTTGTTGCAAGGTTTATTGAAATAAGTTCAGTGACTACTCAGCATATCTAGAGGTTGAAGGTGCAAGGAGTTGATTTATAAGGACGCGTAAATACGTCCATGTAAGCTCTGCTGCAACGTCCTGTTGCAGAAGCCTTATAAATCAACACCCTGCACCCACAGATACTATGCCCTGAGTCGTTACTAAGTTCTTTTCTTTGTTACTGAGATAAAAAAGGCCAGTTTACTGGTCTTTTTTATATTGCGAATAAAATAGATCTTTGATTTATTTTGTTTGTCTGGTTTCTTTTTGTGTGCGTATATGCCATCATAAAATATGACTATAGATGTTGTTATTGATACTAATGTAATAGTAGCTGGTTTAATTGGTGGTAAAGGTCCAAATAGAGAAATATTAAGATATTGCTTTAAAGGCAAGTTGCAACCCTATATAGGGGTGGCTTTATATAATGAATATCAGGACTTATTAAGTCGTAAAAATATTCAGGCACTTTGTAAGCAAAGCTCTGTTACTTTGGCTGAGTTTTTGGATGATTTTTCCAGTATTTGTATGCCTGTAGATGTTTGGTTTTTATGGCGGCCTAATTTAAATGATGAAGCTGACAATCATGTGCTTGAATTAGCTGTTGCGGCTAATGTCAGCTATATCGTGACTAATAATATTAAAGATTTTGCGCAGGCAGAGTTAAAGCTGGCTGGGTATGAAGTTATTACTCCCCCTGAATTATTGAGGTTAATGATCAAATGAGTACATTATCAGTTCGGTTGCCAGATGATATTTCTGATCGATTAAAGTCGTTGGCAAATAGTCGGCATATCAGCTTGAATAAATTGATGTATGAATTGTCCACTCGCGCATTGGTTGAAGAAGAAGCCAAACAACAATTCCTGGCTGCTCAATTAAGAGGTAATCGAAAGCGAGGTTTGAAGCTGCTTGATGAGCTCGATCTTTTGGATTCAAAGTCTTGAATGTGGAATTGAAAAAAATAATTAATAACAATGGAATTTAAACTAAAAAACACCGATGGTAATGCCCGTAGAGGCCAGCTTAAGTTTGCTCGTGGCACGATTGAAACACCTATCTTTATGCCGGTGGGGACTTATGGCACCGTTAAATCTTTAACCCCGAAAGAGCTAACAGGCATAGGTGCGCAAATTATTTTAGGTAATACCTTTCATTTAATGTTACGTCCAGGGACGGAGGTGATAAAAGCGCATGGTGATTTGCATGACTTTATGCAGTGGGATAAGCCTATCTTAACGGATTCAGGTGGTTTTCAGGTATTTAGTTTAGGCGCGTTACGAAAGATTACAGAAGAAGGGGTGACTTTTAAATCGCCTATCAATGGTAGTAAGATTTTTATGGGTCCTGAGGAATCAATGCAGGTGCAGCGAGATTTAGGCTCAGATATTGTGATGATATTTGATGAGTGCACACCTTATCCTGCAACGGAGAAGGAAGCGGCTGATTCAATGCGCTTATCTTTACGCTGGGCTGAACGTAGTAAAAAATCCCATGGCGATAATCCTGCTGCTCTGTTTGGTATAGTGCAGGGCGGTATGTATGAGCATTTACGTCAGGAATCTATTGATGGTCTGCTTGATATTGGCTTTGATGGATATGCCATAGGTGGGCTTTCCGTCGGTGAACCTAAAGAAGAAATGATGGCTGCACTGGATGTTGTGCACCCGAAAATGCCCGTGGATAAACCCCGGTATTTGATGGGGGTAGGGACACCGGAAGATTTGGTTGAGGCAGTCAGGCGTGGTATCGATATGTTTGATTGTGTGATGCCTACCCGAAATGCCAGGAATGGTCATTTATTTACCACCACGGGCGTAGTTAAAATTAGAAATAGTCAGTATGAATTTGATACTGGGCCGCTGGATGAAGCCTGTGCCTGTTACACCTGCCAAAATTATTCGCGAGCTTATTTGCGACATTTGGATAAATGCAAAGAAATGTTAGGTCCCAGACTTAATACCATACACAATCTGTATTATTACTTGAAGTTAATGCAGGATATGCGAGATGCCATAGAAAAAACCGAATTTGATGAGTTTGTTAAGCAATTTTATCAGTTAAGGGGTAAATCTGTACCAACTGTGGCATAATGAAACGTTTTGGTCTGAATTATCATTTTAAGGGTGGTTCAGGGTAATAATTATTATAATAATTGAGGATGACAATGAGTTTTTTTATATCTGATGCAGCAGCTCAAGCTGCTCCAGCCGCAACACAGCCTGGTATTGAAGGCTTGCTATTTCCAGTAGCAATTTTAGTATTCTTTTACTTTTTGTTTATTCGCCCTCAATCAAAGCGTACTAAAGAGCAAAAGCAAATGTTAACTGCTCTAGCTAAAGGTGCGGAAGTGGTCACTAGCGGTGGAGTATTAGGTAAAGTGGTTGACGTTGATGAAAATTTTGTAAAAATTGAAGTCTCTGACAACAGTTATTTAATGGTTCAAAGACATGCTATCGCCAATATGATGCCTAAAGGCACATATAAAACGGTTAGTAAAAAGTCTAAGGCTTAATTAATTTTTTAAAAAAACCAGCTTGGCTGGTTTTTAGGAATGACAGGGCAAAGCAAAGTCTAACTTTAATTTTACGTACCCTATCAAAATGGCATCAGGAATGAGAGCACAATTGTTTTAACAATAATGTTCTTATTTTCTGGTGCTTAATTGTTGGAAGAAAAATGCAAAATCGATTCCCCTTTTGGAAAAATCTGTTAATCCTGATTACACTGGTAATTGGGATTCTTTACGCATTGCCAAATTTATTTGGTAATGATCCCTCTGTACAAGTGTCCTCATCAACGACGACCAAATTAGAGCAAGCTAAGGCTGATGAAATTAAAAATAGCCTGAAGAACGCGGGTTTGGATTTAAAATCATTCGAATTTGAGGGCGGAAAAATTCTAGCTCGCTTTAAAGATACAGATGAGCAATTAAAAGCAGCTGATTTTTTAAGAGAGTCAGTAGGGAACAATACTACTGTTGCTTTAAACCTGGCACCTGCAACGCCTGAATGGCTACGTTCATTCGGTGCTGACCCTATGTATCTAGGTTTAGATCTGCGTGGTGGAGTACATTTTCTTTTGCAAGTTGATATGGATGCAGCCATTAAACAGGCTGAAGACAGATATTACAATGATATTCGCTCAGGTTTTAGAGCCGCTAAAATCAGATATCAATCAGTCGCTAAAGATAATGGTAGCATTAAAATTAAGTTGAAGACTGAACAGTCAAAATTGGCTGGTTTAGATCTTTTGGCTAAAGATTTTAGAGAGCTTAAGGTCTTGGAAACTGAAGACCCAACTGTATTGTTGGCGACAATTTCAGAGAGCGAGCAAGAAGAAATTAAGAAGTTTGCTTTAGCGCAAAATATGACAACTTTGCGTAATCGAGTCAATGAGATTGGTGTGGCTGAGCCCGTTATCCAGCAACAAGGTGATAGCCGTATTGTTGTGCAGTTACCTGGGGTGCAAGATACCACTAGAGCCAAAGAAATCTTGGGTACGACAGCAACATTGGAATATCGTTTAGTTGATGTTGAGCATGATGTTCAAAAAGCAGTAACAGGGCGCGTACCTGTTGGAACACGTTTGTACTACGAAAAAGATGGTAATCCAATTTTATTGAAACGTAGGGTTATTGTTACTGGTGATCAGATTGTTGATGCTTCTTCAGGCATGGATCAAAACGGTTCAGCAGCAGTATTCATTACCTTAAATGGTATCGGTGCCAAAAAAATGGGCAAGATGACCCAGAAGAATATTGGTAAACCGATGGCGGTTGTATTTATCGAATATAAAACCAGCACGCGTACTGTTAACGGTAAAAAGGTTAAACGTAAAGAAAAAGTTGAGAAAGTAATCAGTGTTGCCACTATTAGAGATACTTTTAGTAAACGTTTTCAAACCACTGGTTTAGATAGTCCTCAAGAAGCTCGCAACCTTGCTCTATTATTAAGAGCGGGTGCGCTTGCAGCCCCTGTTGATATTGTTGAAGAACGTACCGTAGGGCCAAGTCTTGGACAGGATAATATTGATAAAGGTTTAATGTCTGTGGTTGTTGGTTTTGTTCTGGTGCTAGTACTGATGGCCGTGTATTACAAAACTTTTGGTCTAATCGCCAATGTAGCACTGGCATTTAACCTGGTTGTTATTGTCGCTATTTTATCTTTATTACAAGCCACATTAACCTTGCCAGGTATCGCGGGTATTGTATTAACGGTGGGTATGGCGGTTGACGCCAACGTCCTTATCTTTGAGCGTATCAAAGAAGAAATTAAAATAGGCAATACCCCTCAGTCGAGTATTTTTACTGGATATGAAAAAGCATTTGTAACTATTTTAGATGCCAATATAACGACATTATTAGTTGCTTTAGTGCTGTTTGGTTTTGGTACAGGACCGGTTAAAGGTTTTGCAGTCACCTTATCAATTGGTATTTTGGTTTCCCTGTTTACAGCAATATGGGGAACACGAATGATAGTTAACTGGGTCTATGGCAACCGTCATGTTGACAAGTTGTCGATTTAACAGCGCTTAATTGGAAGAATAATGTTTAAACAAGAAATAGATTTTTTGGGAAAGCGTCAAATAGCGCTGATAATATCCAGCATATTAATCGTTGTTTCAATTGCCTCTTTGGCAATCAATGGATTAAAACTAGGGATTGATTTTACTGGGGGTACTCTGGTTGAAGTAGGCTATAAAGAAGCAGCGGATTTAAAAGTGTTGCGTAATGCTTTAACTGAAGCAGGTTTTGAAGATGCTACCGTACAAAACTTTGGTACCACTAAAGATGTCTTAATCCGTATTAAACCGCAAGATGGTCTAAGCAATGCCATGTTAAGTGACAAGGTATTAGTGGCAGCCAATAAACATGCGGCAGAGCCTGTGGATAAACGCCGGGTTGAGTTTGTTGGACCACAAGTGGGTGATGAACTGGCTGAAGATGGTGGGCTGGCGATGCTTTACTCCATGTTCGGCATCTTGATCTATGTTGCATGGCGTTTTGAGTATAAATTCTCATTAGGGTCAGTGGCTGCGTTATTCCATGATGTGATCATTACTTTAGGGGTGTTTTCATTGTTACAAATGGAATTTGATTTAACCGTGTTAGCGGCTGTTTTAGCTGTTATTGGTTATTCATTAAACGATACCATCGTAGTTTATGACCGAATCAGAGAAAATTTTAGAACGCTGAGACAAGATAGCTCGGCTCATATCATGAATATTTCGCTTAATCAGACATTAAGCAGAACCTTGATGACATCGATTACGACAGCAGTAGTATTAATTGCATTAGCCGTATTAGGTGGCGAAATTATCCATAATTTTGCAATCGCACTTTTAATTGGTGTGGGTATAGGAACATACTCATCAATCTATGTAGCGAGTCCTATCGTTTTAGCTTTGGGTATTACTAAAGAAGATTTAATGCTACCGATTAAAGAAGGCGAAGAAATAGATGAGATGCCGTAGAGCAGGTTAAAGGCTCAAGGCTAAAGGTTAAAAAAGATAAGAGCTATTCCTCTAAGGATATAGCTTTTTCTCTTAAAGCCCTCTCTTGCTGGAGAGGGTTGGGTGAGGAGATCATAAAATAAGGGCTTTTGTCCTTATTTCTGTTTTCTTTACATAAAAATTTACTAAACAAAACTTTTGGAGTTTTACAAAAATGGCAATAGAACGTACTTTTTCAATTATTAAACCTGATGCAGTTGCAAAAAATGTAATCGGTGAAATTGTTACTCGTTTTGAAAAAAATGGTTTACGCGTTGTAGCATCAAAAATGCAACAACTATCTAAAGAGAAAGCAGAAGGCTTTTATGCAGAGCATTCAGAGCGTCCTTTCTTTAATGACTTAGTCTCTTTCATGATTTCTGGTCCTGTTGTTGTACAGGTGCTTGAAGGCGAAGGTGCAGTATTAAAAAATCGTGATCTAATGGGGGCTACTAACCCTAAAGAAGCTGATGCTGGCACTATCCGTGCTGATTTTGCAGAAAGCATTGATGAAAATGCTGTACATGGTTCTGATTCAACAGAATCAGCAGCTAGAGAAATTGCATATTTCTTCTCAGCAGACGAACTTTGTGACCGTATCCGCTAAGTTAGTCAATTTGCTCGATTTTGACAGAAAAGGTCTGGCGGCCTTTTTTGTTGAGATGGGTGACAAACCATTTCGAGCAACTCAGGTGTTGAAATGGATTTATCAGGAAGATGTCACTGATTTTGATCAGATGACAAACCTGAGTAAGTCTTTGCGTGCTTATTTAAAACAGCACTGTACTATTACGCCTCCCGAAATACTTGTAGAGCAAATTGCCAGTGATGGCACTACAAAGTGGATCGTAGAAATGGGGCTGGGAAATAGAATTGAAAGCGTTTTTATCCCAGAAGAAAAACGTGGCACTTTATGTGTCTCTTCACAAATTGGCTGTGCTTTAGCCTGTACCTTTTGTTCGACTGCTAAACAGGGTTTTAATCGAAATCTGTCAGTAGCGGAAATTATTGGTCAGCTTTATGTGGCACAGAAGCGATTGGGTGAAGACAAAAGAATTACTAACGTTGTGATGATGGGTATGGGTGAACCCTTGCTTAATTTTGACAATGTCGTTGCTGCAATGAACCTGATGATGGACGACTTTACCTTTGGCTTATCCAAGCGACGAGTGACGGTGAGTACATCCGGTATTGTGCCTGCTATGAACAGATTACATGATGTTTGTGATGTCAGTATGGCGGTATCTTTGCATGCAGCAAATGATGAATTAAGAGACGAACTGGTTCCGATAAATCAGAAATATCCCTTAAAAGAATTAATGGTGGCTTGTAGAGACTATGCTAGTCAAGGCCCTAGAAAATATATTACTTTTGAATATGTGATGTTGGACGGAATTAATGATTCAGTTCAGGATGCTAGAGCATTAGTTAAGCTACTCAAGAATGTGCCTTCGAAGCTGAACCTGATTCCATTTAATCCATTTCCGAATTCAGATTATCGTTGTTCGTCAGCAGAAACTATTTCTCGATTTAAAGATATCTTGTATAAGGCAGGGATAGTAACAACGATCCGCAAGACTCGTGGTGAAGATATAGATGCAGCCTGCGGGCAACTGGTCGGCAAGGTAAAAGATAAAAGTCGTCGGCATTTAAAATTACAAACTATGAGTAGCTCTAATGTTACATAAACAGATTGTTAAGTATTCAGTGTTTGTTTTAATAAGTCTTTTTATGAGTGCTTGTATAAGTTCTAGTAATCAGAAAGAAGCTCTATCAAAGGAAGAGGAAGCAAAACTCTATTTGCAAATGGGTACGCGCTATCTGGAAATGGATATGCTAAAAATTGCAAAACAGAACCTTGAAGTTGCAGAACAGATTGATCCAGATAACGGAGATATTCATAATAGTCTAGGGGCATTGTATGAGCGATTAAGATTGTTTCCGAAGGCTAGGGAGCAATATCAACAGTCTATGGCTTTGGACCCAAGTAATTATGGCGTAAAAAATAATTATGGCCGCTTTCTTTGTGAAAGAGGTAATTATGAGGGAGGTATGGCATTGTTAAATGAAGCTTTGCAGATGCCTCTAAATAATAGAAAGTGGTTTGTCTATACCAATATAGGGCGCTGTGAATTAGTGCATGGGAAAATGTTGGAGGCAGAACCTTACTTTAGAAATGCATTGAAGATAAATAAAAGATTTCCACCTGCACTTTTTGAAATGCAAAAAATAAGTTACCATTCTGCAAAATATATGTCTGCCCGGGCATTTTTAGAGCGTTATTTAGCGGTAGCAAAACATAACGCTGAAACCTTGTGGTATGCAGTGCAGACAGAAAGAGCCTTGGGAAATGAAAAGTTAGCTGAAGGGTATAAGGATATCTTGTTTAGCTTATTCCCTACCTCAAAAGAGGCGCAACAGCTCAAACTTATCGTTAACTAAATAATTCACCTTATCGTTAGAAATACATATAAATGGCAAAGAAAAATCAGTCGGTTCAAGCTATACGTGGCATGCATGATATATTACCAGAGCAATCTTCACGCTGGCAGTATGCAGAGAAAGTAATCAAAGATGTGTTAGCAAGTTATTGCTATCTAGAAATTAGATTACCGATTGTAGAAAAAACAGAATTATTTAAGCGCTCTATCGGTGAAGTGACCGATATCGTTGAAAAGGAAATGTATACCTTTGATGACCGTAATAATGATTCACTGACCTTAAGACCCGAAGGCACGGCAGGGTGTTTAAGAGCTTGCCTGGAACATGGACTATTACATAATCAAGTACATAGGCTTTGGTATTACGGCCCTATGTTCAGGCATGAACGTCCACAAAAAGGGCGCTATAGACAGTTTTATCAATTTGGTGTTGAAACATATGGGCTAGCAGGTCCTGATATTGATGCAGAAATAATTTTATTAACTGATCGCATGTGGAAAAAACTGGGTATCAGAAATAAAGTCAGGCTGGAACTCAATACTCTGGGAACGACAGAAGAAAGATTGGTTTATAGGGAAAAACTGGTTGAGTACTTTAAACAGCATCTAGAATTATTAGATGAAGACAGTTTACGCAGGCTGGAGACTAATCCATTAAGGATTCTGGATAGTAAAAACAGGGAAATGAAACAGTTAATTCAAAATGCACCTGAATTAATGGAATATATGGGCGAGGATAGCCGTAATCATTTTACAACGTTAACTCAGACTCTGGATGATTTGGGTGTTGAATATCAGTTGAATACACGCTTAGTACGTGGTTTGGATTACTATGGCAAAACTGTTTTTGAATGGGTAACAGATGATTTAGGTTCACAAGGTACTATTTGTGCCGGAGGCCGATATGATGGCTTAATTGAGCAATTAGGCGGAAAAGCAAATCATGCGATTGGTTTTGCAATGGGCATGGAAAGGTTATTGTTATTGTTGGAACAGTTAGATGATGTGCCTGTCGAAGGCAATGTTGATGTCTATATGATTCTGGTTGGGGCCGACGCTGAAAAACAAGGCTTGCGTCTGGCTGAGAGAATCCGAACGGATGTCGACGGTATTAAGTTACAAGTTAATTGTGGTGGTGGCAGTTTTAAAAGTCAGTTTAAAAAAGCAGATAAAAGCGGTGCTGAATATGCGTTGATTATTGCTGAAGATGAAGTGAGTCGTGGCGAAGTCAGTTTAAAACCATTAAGAACACAGAATGAACAAAAGAATATCGCTCAAGATGAGCTTATTCAATTTTTAAAAGAATCAATTTAATCGGGAATATAACGTGGAAATTTACGATACTGAAGAAGAACAGGTTGCAGCAATAAAGCGCTGGTGGAAAGAAAATGGCTTATCGACTATTGCAGGCGTGGTCATTGGTGGTGCTTTTATTTTTGGCTTTAATTTTTGGCAAGGTCATCAAAACGAGCAGGCTAATCAGGTTTCGGCATTATATGATCAGTTGCAGATCAGTATGAGTAAAGAGAATACTGAATCAGTTAATAAACTTGCTGAAAAGATCACCACTGAGCATGGTTCTAGTGCATATGCATCATATGCTGCATTGTTGCAGGCTAAAACTAAAGTTCAGGAAAATGATTTAGCCGCAGCACAAGCTATATTAGAAAAACAAATGCAGTCTGCGAATTCTAATGAAATTAGAAATATTGCCAGATTAAGGCTGGTTAAAATATTATATGCTACAGGTGAATATGAAAAAGGCCTGCAGTTGATTGCTGAAACTGACCAGGCAAGTACTAAAGGTTTTTCTGCCAGTTATGATGAATTAACGGGTGATTTATATGTTGCACTTGATCGTTTAGGTGAAGGTCGTACAGCTTATCAAACGGCATTAAGAGAAGGCGCAAAATCAGCTTTATTACAATTTAAGATAGATGATCTTACTTCGGCAGAAATTGTAACTGCTCCGTAATTTAAAGCTTTTCATATCCAATATGGCAGAACAGATAGTGTGATGAAAAAAAATAACACAAAAAAACTTGCTTTACTTTTAACAAGTTCGGCTCTGCTGTCATTGTCTGGGTGTGCTGCTTTAGAAACAAGCAAAGAATTAGTCACTGGCGTCACCAGTTATTTTTTAGGTGGTGAAGATAATCTAGAACCGCCAGCAGAACTAGTTGAATATAAGGCAGAAATTGAGCTAGATGTTTTATGGAAAGAAAATGTCGGCGTAGGTGCTGCTGGACAGTTTTTAAATCTTGACCTGACGGTGAGTTATGGCAAAGTTATTGCTGCCGACAGAAAAGGTTTAGTTCAAGCCAGAGATGTCAACAGTGGTGATTTGATTTGGGAAACAGAAACAGAGTATAGTTTTTCTGCAGGTCCTGGGACGGGCTATGGTATTGTTGTTTTTGCAAGCAGTAATGCCGAGGTTGTTGCTTTTGATATAGAAACAGGTAAGCAGCTATGGTTGAGTCAGGTTTCTAGTGAGGTTTTAGCCAATCCTGTTGTGGCAAGTAATAAAGTCATTATAAGAACTACCGATGGCAGAATGATTGCCCTAGATGAAAAAGAGGGCAGTGAGCTTTGGAGTTTTGAGCGCAGTGTCCCCGCCTTAAGTATTCGAGGAACAGGCACGCCAATTGTGGTTGAAGACAAAGTTGTGGCTGGTTTTGCTAATGGGAAATTATTAGCTTTAAGGCTCAGTGATGGCAAGAATAGCTGGGAAAGCAGTATTGCAATTCCAAGTGGACGATCTGAAATAGAAAGATTGGTTGACCTGGATGTAGACCCGGTGGAAACAGATGGCGTTATTTTTATTGCCAGTTATCAAGGGGGAACATCTGCTGTCCTGGATATAGATGGTGATGTATTATGGAGAAACCCCGATGTTTCTTCTTATTCTGGCCTGAGTTTTGACTGGCGGTATTTATATGCCAGTGATACTGCAAGCCATGTCTGGCAATTAGACCAGCGTAATGGCGCTTCATTATGGAAGCAGGAAGAGTTGCATAATAGGACATTAACAACCCCAGTCGCTTATGAAGATTATGTGGTGGCGGGTGATTACGATGGTTATGTACACTGGTTAGCAACCAGTGATGGCAGGCAATTAGGACGGATTAAAGTGTCTGATTCTGCAATAGATTCAAAGCCTGTGGTGGTGAATAATATCGTTTATATTTATTCAAAAGATGGTACGCTCACAGCATTAAAGGCAAGACTGTTTTAAAAAGCAGGTTCAAGGTAAAAGGTTCAAGCTGTTGAGACAGAATGGTTTGAAGCTATTTATTTTTTATCTGTTTCTAATATTACGTTACACACATTTTTTTAAGTAGGTTTTGATAAGAAACCTGCTGCAATAGAGGTTCTTAGCTTAAATGTTACCTGTTATAGCCCTAGTCGGGCGACCCAATGTAGGGAAATCTACACTATTTAATTATTTAACTCGCACCCGCGATGCACTGGTGGCGGATTACCCTGGACTCACCAGAGATAGAAAGTATGGCCGAGTCAAACGAGGCGAAAGAGATTGTCTTGTGGTAGATACGGGTGGTATTTCTGATGAAAGCGACGGCATTGATAGCATTGCTAAAAAACAGGTGCAACTTGCTTTAGAAGAGGCTGATGTTGTTTTCTTTTTGGTTGATGCCAGAGAAGGCATGAATAGTTCTGATGAAGCGATTGCAAGCTCATTAAGAAAGCTGAATAAACCTGTTGTACTAGTCACTAATAAAATTGACGGGCTAAATGCTGCTGTGGCAACCGTTGATTTTTATTCTTTAGCATTGGGTGAGCCTGTTCAAATTGCTGCAACTCATGGACGTGGTGTTAATGAGTTATTAGCTCAGATAGATACACTAATACCGCCTGATGATGAAGAGATCGAAGAGGAAGATAAAGGTATTAGTATTGCTGTGGTGGGTCGACCCAATGTTGGTAAATCAACGCTGGTCAATCGATTACTAGGTGAAGAACGTGTTGTGGTATTTGATGAAGCAGGTACCACGCGAGATAGTGTCTATATTCCTTTCGAACGAAACGAACAAAAATTTACTTTAATTGATACGGCAGGTATGCGTAGGCGTGCCAAAGTTTCATTAGTGGTAGAAAAGTTTAGTATTATTAAAGCATTGCAAGCGGTTGAAAAAGCCAATGTAGTGATTTATTTAATCGATGCCAGTGAAGGTATTACCGATCAGGATGCCCACCTTTTAGGGATGGTGTTAGAAGCAGGTCGTGCCTTAATTATTGGTTTAAATAAATGGGATGGTATTAGTGTTGATCAGAAGGAACTGATCAAACGACAACTAGATGTAAAGTTACCGTTTTTAGACTTTGCTGAAAAGCATCCTATTTCCGCTTTGCATGGCAGTGGCGTTGGTAAATTATTTGATGTTGTTCATGATTTATATGATGCTGCGATGGTGGATATGTCTACTCCAGTATTAACTCGAATTTTGAAAGAAGCATTGACTGCGCATCAACCGCCTTTGGTCAGTGGCAGACGTATCAAACTAAAATATGCTCATCAAGGGGGAAGGAATCCACCAACAATTGTTATACATGGCGCGCAAACGGATGCACTACCTAATGCTTATAAGCGCTATCTAATGAATTATTTTAGAGATCAATTAGAGTTAAAAGGAACGCCAGTCAAAATTGTGCTGAAGTCACCTGAAAACCCTTTTAAAGATAAAAAGAATAAACTGACAGATAGACAGGTGAAAAAACGTCACCGCTTAATGAAGCATTATAAGAAAAAGTAGAGTATTAGCCTAATGCCGTTAAGTTAAGGACAAGATACATATCAAAATAAAAAAAGTTTTCACACAAAGGCACAAAGCCACCAAGAAGAGCAATTTCTTTTTCTTTTTTTTGTGCCTCTGTGACTTTGTGTGAGTATAAAGTCAAGCTTTGTAGGGTGGATGAGCGATAGCGTAATCCACCTTTGTATAGAATTGATAGCTTGCATTATCGCTAACTCAACTTGCCTAGACTATCAGGCCCACCATATATAAAACAGGATCAAATTCATGGCCACTATTACATTTCAAGGTAAACCACTTAATACATCAGGGGAACTACCTGCTGTAGGTTCGGCTGCCCCCGACTTCTCACTAGTCAGCGGTCAGTTAAAAGATGTTTCTTTAGCGACTTATAAAGGAAAGATAAAAATATTAAGTATTGTACCTAGTCTGGATACTCCAACATGTGCGGCTTCTACCCGTATATTTAATCAAAAAGCAGATAACTTAAAAGCAACGGTTGTGCTGGTTATCTCGGCTGATTTACCTTTTGCACAAGGTCGTTTTTGTGAGTCAGAAGGTTTAAAAGATGTGTTGCCTTTATCTTCTTTTCGTTCAAATTTTGCGGAAGATTATGGGGTTAAAATAGTCGATACAATTTTAGCAGGATTGATGACACGTGCGATTGTGATTATTGATGAAAATGATAAAGTCGTTTATACCGAGCTAGTAGCTGAAGTAGCTGATGAACCAAACTATGAAAATGCTTTAGCAGCTTGTAAAGACGCAGTTTATAATTAATTTAGATTTAGGAAAAAGTAATAATGAGTAATGTATTTAGTTTTACTGGAACCGTAGGCCGAGATGCTGAAGTGAGATCAACTCCTTCTGGTCAAACAGTTTTGAATGTGACTGTGGCAAATAATGTTGGCTTTGGTGATAGACAGCAAACATTATGGGTCAGGGTAGCATTATGGGGTAAACGTGCGGAAGGCCAGTTACAAAACTATTTAAAAAAAGGTCAGCAAGTCTTTGTATCGGGTGAATTGACTTCACGTGAATACCAGGCAAATGATGGGACCACCCGAACCAGTTTAGAGCTAAATGCACAGATTATTGATCTGCTTGGTAGACGAAATGATCAAGGGCAAGGCCAGCAAGCGCCTCAGCAAAACTATCAGCAGGCTGCGCCAGCGCCTGCAGCAGCACCGGCACCACAAAGTAATGGTCCTGCAACGCTTGATGACTTTGATGATGTACCTTTTTAATGTGTACGCATTGATTAAAATTGATTGAACAAAAAAGCCTCTACTAATAGAGGCTTTTTTATTAGATGAAAGGGATTGTGTATGAGCAAAATAATTATCCTTATTGAGCCTGCTGATGGACATTTCAATCCATTTGTTCCGATTATTAAATGTCTGCTTGCTAGAGGACATAATATAGTCTGTATAACGGGTACCCGGTTTAAACGACGGGTAGAGAAAATGGGGGCTAGCTATTCACCCTTACCATCTCAGTGGGACCCCGGTGAACAAGAGGCTTATGATTTTTTTCCTGAATTAAAAAATAAAACAGGGCTTGCTCAAATCAAGTTTTATTTAAAAGATATTATGTATGATCAGGTGCCAGATGTCCTAAGCAAGTTACAAGGTGTTATGCAGGAGTTTCCTGCTGATTTGGTATTGTGTGATACGTTTATGGTAGCCGGAAACTGGATATCTGAACTTGGTGGGCCGCCTAGTGTCAGGCTTTCGGTTTTGCCTTTAAGTTTGCCAGCGAAGAATCTGCCGCCATTTGGTTTGGGCTTATTACCTGGTAAAACGCTTATAACTAAATTAAGAAATAGACTATTAAACTTGCTATTTGAAAAAGTGCTGTTTAAAGATGTGCAAGCACATGTAAACAGGATAAGAAAAAAAGTTGGCTTAGAGGCTTTTGATAAATCCTTTTTTATTAAAGGCTATGAAATCCCTGATTTGGTACTGCATACCTCAACGCCTTTATTTGAGTATTCTCGAAATACAATAGCTGATAATTTCAGGTTTATTGGGCCTGTCCTGATTGCTGAAAATACTGAATACACAATGCCAGACTGGTGGCCTAAACTGGATAAAAGTTTGCCTGTTATTTTGTTAAGTCAGGGAACTGTTGCCAAAGATACTGATGATCTAGTCCGTCCAGCCATTGACGCTTTAACAGATGAGCAAGTCAATGTAATTATTGTTCCCGTTGAAGAAGGTGCGCTGAATGAGCTGCCAGAAAATATGTATATTGCTCCTTATATTCCCTTTGGAAATTTATTACCGCATATTGATATAATGATTTCAAATGGCGGGCTAGGAGGGACTCAGAATGCATTGGCGCATGGTATTCCCGTTATTATTGCGGGGGCGACCGAAGATAAAATGGAGGTGGCGGCACGCGTTGAATATTCAGGTGCTGGGATTAATCTTAGGAAACAAAGTCCTTCGGCATTAGAGATTAAAAATGCGGTAAATAGTATTTTGCAGAATCCAACGTTCAAGCAAAAGGCGATTGAATTACAAGCGGACTATGCTAAATATGATGCGGTAAAGCTTGCCGTTGAATCGATAGAAGAATTAATTTAGTGGGGCGCAGGCTTTAGCCTGCAAAGTTAACAGCAAGAGCAGAGGATAAAGAGGCTGTGAAAGTATTAAGCTCTTATCCCCCTCTTTAGCAAAGAGGGGTTAGGGGAGATTTGAATTGTAAAATAAAGTCTTTAAAATCAATGGCTTTATTTTTTATAAAATCCCCCTCTATCCCCCATTGTGCATGGATGTACTAGTGTCGCACTAGGCAGGAGCCGATTGCGACCTTTTCCAAAGGGGGATACCAAAAAGAGAATACTTTCACAGCCTCTTTAGCCAGCAGAGTTAATTCTCTTCTGAATACGGCTACTGAGCATGAATAAATTAGATAAACCTAAGTTGAGAGTAGAAAAAATATTATGACTGAAATAACGGATTATGCATCCTTGTTAACTGTTGGAAGACAGCAAAGTGAACCGCAACGGTTCCTGTTTGTTTTTTTACAGGCATCATTACCTGATGATTCTACGGATGAAGATAAACAACGATTTGACTCAGGACAAGGCGGAGAGTTGCAGGCCGTTATGTGTGTAGATAAAAATTTAGATGAATTAACTGATTTTTCCTCTCTAATAATAGAGTCAGAACAAATGGAGCAGGATTGGAGTCTTGTTTTAGTGGCTTGCCTTGCCGGTAGAAATGCTGATTTTCCAAGTGCCGAAGAAGCAGAGCAGCCATTAAAGGCAATGGTGCAGGCAGTACAAAATGGTGGCGACTTATCGAAATACCTGGCTTTTGATAAGCAAGGTGAATTGTTGAATTTTGCTTAGGAATCCGCATGAAATAAAACAGGCAACTCTGGGGCGCAGTCCTTTAGGCTGCTTTTAAAATGCAGGCTGAAGACCTGCGTCCCTAATAATTGCTGAAGTTAATTCCTGCATGTTCCGTAGCAGGTTCTCTATTCTCAGACAGGCTTCTAGAGTTCTCTATGAGTAAATAAAGAGGAAGGCAACAATTTAGAAGCGTTGCCTTCCCTTTAAGAATTCTTTATTTACCAGTAGCAATACTAATAGCTTCAACGGTTAAACGCTTAATCTCATCCCAGTTTTCAGCATCAACAAGATCAGCAGGTGCCATCCACGAACCGCCTACACAAGCAACATTAGGTAAGGATAGGTAAGCCGCCGCATTTTTAGGGCTGACGCCACCAGTGGGGCAAAAAGTGACTTGAGGTAAAGGGCCGCCAATAGATTTCACCATAGGAATTCCACCAGCCGCTTCAGCTGGAAAAAATTTCATTTCGGTGATGCCTTTTTCTAGCAAGTTCATGACTTCACTCGGTGTAATTACACCTGGAAGAATAGGGACCCCCGATGCTAAAGCGGCATCAATCACGGTATCAGTTACCCCTGGGCTAACGATAAATTCAGCACCTGCTTCAATAACCTGATTCAAGGTTTCCAGATTAATCACTGTACCTGCACCAACAATCGCATCAGGTACTTCGGCTTTGATTTTCTTAATGGCTTCTAAGGCAACGGGTGTGCGTAAAGTGATTTCTAAAACTTTTAAACCCCCTTCAACTAAAGCCTTTGCTAAAGGAACGGCATGCTCAAGGTTGTTAATAACCATCACAGGAATAACCGGTGATGTATTCATAATATCTTTAATAGCTGTCATTTTGTATCTCTATAAAGGTAGGTTGGATAAGCGCCAGCGCTATCCGACAATCGATGCCTAATTTGTTTATCCGATCCACGCAGGAATATGCCGTAAATAACTAAAGCAGTTGGGGCGCAGGTCTTCAGCCTGCATTTTAAAAGCAGCCTAAAGGACTGCGCCCCAAAAGTGTTTGTTATTTAATGCGCGTTCTGTAAGTAAGTTTAATCAACAGGAAATAAATTGGAAGCCCCTGTTTCAGCGGTTGAAGCACCTAATCTGAAGCCGCCAAACATTTCACGCCCCTGACCATAATGATGATTGTTGGCACGGTTTGGAATGGCAACTCGTTTATCAAACTCAGCATCATCAACCAGGGCATTTACATCGCCGGTTTGCAGATTGAGTGAAATAATATCGCCATCAAGTACTTTAGCCAGCGGGCCGCCCATTTCACATTCAGGACATAAATGAATCGCAGAAGGGACTTTACCAGAGGCACCTGACATACGACCATCTGTAACCAGAGCAACTTTAAAGCCTTTATCCTGTAACACACCTAATGGTGGTGTCAGTTTATGCAATTCAGGCATACCATTTGCTCTGGGGCCCTGGAAACGAATCACAGCAATAAAGTCTTTTTCCAGTTCACCGCGTTGGAAGGCTGCAATAAAGTCTTCCTGGTCGTCAAATACTACGGCAGGGGCTTCTACGATTTGATGCTCTTCAGACACAGCAGAAAGTTTAGAAACCCCGCGTCCTAGATTGCCTTTCATTACATGCAGACCACCACCTTTAGCGAATGGTTTTTCTACAGATGCGATCACTTCTTTATCTAAAGACGCTTCAGGGCAAGTCTCCCAAACTAGTTTGTCATCGTGTAATTTAGGTTCTTCGGTATAACTGTTCATGCCTTTTTTATCAGCAACCGTCAGGATATCTTCGTGTAATAAGCCATTTTTTAACAATTCGGCAATTAATACACCCATACCACCCGCAGCGTGGAAATGATTCACATCGGCAGGACCATTTGGATAGATTTTAGTTAATTGAGGAATAGCTTTTGACAGGTTATCAAAATCATCCCAGTTTAAAGTGATTCCGGAAGCTCTGGCGATAGCAATCAAATGCATGGTGTGATTGGTTGATCCACCTGTTGCCAATAAGCCAATAACCGCATTGATAATGGCTTTTTCACTGACCATATGAGCAATAGGGCGATAATCATCACCCAATGCAGTAAATTTTAGAACCTGTCTTGCTGCTTGTTCGGTCAGTTCATCACGTAGTGGTGTGTATGGATTAACGAATGAGCTGCCAGGTAAATGCAAGCCCATGATTTCCATCATCATCTGGTTGCTGTTCGCGGTACCATAGAAAGTACAAGTACCCGGTGCATGGTAAGAGGCTGATTCGGATTCCAGTAATTCTTTACGACCAATTTTACCAACCGCATAAGCCTGACGAGCACGGGCTTTTTCTTTGTTGGTGATACCGCTAGGCATAGGGCCCGCCGGTACAAAGATTGAAGGTAAATGACCAAAGCTTAAAGCGCCAATTAGAAGGCCAGGAACAATTTTGTCACAGACACCTAAATACATCGCGCCATCAAACATATTATGACTCATGCCTATGGCTGTGGTCATGGCGATTAAATCGCGACTAAACAAGGACATTTCCATGCCTGGCTGACCTTGGGTAATACCATCACACATAGCCGGTACACCACCTGCAACTTGAGCAACACCACCCGCTTTGGCAACTGCCGCTTTAATTAAATCAGGTGTATCTTTGTATGGCTGATGAGCGGATAACATATCATTATAAGAAGTAATGATAGCGATGTTGGCTTTAGTTTCACCTGTTAAGTCTGCTTTTTCAGCGGCTGAACAAGCGGCAAAACCATGAGCTAGATTGCCGCAAGCCAGTTTGGACCTGTTGGGGCCTTCTTTAGCGAGACCGTCGATATATTTAAGGTAAGCTGTTCTAGAGGTATGGCTACGCTCGATAACATCCTGAGTTACTTTTTCTACAATAGGGTGCATATAGGCTCCTGTTAAATATCTAAATATTGTATTTAAATCTACACGTTTAATGTGGGGTAGGGTGGGCAGTGCCCACCCTACGGATTATTCTTCCCAGTCTCGGCCATCGCGTGCCAATAAGGCAATTGATGCAACGGGGCCCCAACTACCCGCAGGGTAGGGTTTGGGGGATTCATTCTGGTGTTCCCAGGCATGCTGGATAGAGTCTACCCAGGTCCAGGCTTGTTCAATTTCTTCCCGGCTTAAAAATAAGGT
>ENA-OSET01001984-OSET01001984.1-sediment-metagenome-genome-assembly--contig:-NODE-1984-length-20414-cov-13.967104_pt1 | contig 20414 bp, 18 predicted proteins | sample MGYA00237882_ERZ534229 | MGnify/ENA primary metagenome ERZ534229 (study PRJEB26408, sample SAMN06266212) | sediment metagenome | isolation source: Hudson Canyon methane seep mesocosm | place... | reverse complement strand
ATTGGTTCTATCACATCTATCCAAGCGGTATACGTACCTGCCGATGATTTAACGGATCCATCTCCAGCAACAACATTTGCCCATTTGGATGCGACAGTTGTATTGTCTCGTTCAATTGCTGAGTTAGGTATTTATCCTGCGATTGATCCACTTGATTCTACAAGTCGTCAATTAGATCCTTTAGTTGTTGGTAACGACCATTACGAGATTGCTCGTGCTGTTCAAGGTACATTACAACGTTATAAAGAGTTGAAAGATATCATTGCGATCTTGGGTATGGATGAGTTATCTGAAGAAGATAAATTAACCGTAACTCGTGCTCGTAAGATTCAACGTTTCTTGTCTCAACCATTCTTCGTTGCTGAAGTATTTACAGGTAGCCCTGGTAAATACGTTGCACTGAAAGATACGCTTGAAGGCTTTAAAGGTATCTTAAACGGCGACTACGATGCATTACCAGAACAAGCGTTCTACATGGTTGGTGCTATTGAAGAAGCTGTAGAGAAAGCGAAAACACTTTAAGCTTTCAGGAGAAGTATCATGGCGATGACTATACATGTTGATATCGTAAGTGCTGAAAGAGAAATCTTTTCAGGTGCTGTCGAAGCTGTTTTTGCTTCAGCAATTATGGGTGAACTGGGTATCTATCCACGTCACACACCATTGTTGACTCGCCTTAAGCCTGGTGAAGTTCGCGTTTTAGTGAACGGCAAAGAAGAGCAATTCTACGTTTCAGGTGGCATGCTTGAGGTTCAACCTCATGTTGTTACTGTTTTGGCTGATACAGCCATGCGTGCAGCAGATGTTGATGAAGCAGCAGCACTAGAAGCAAAAGAAGATGCACAGCGTGCACTTGATGATAGTGATGCGAAGATGGATATGGCAGAAGCTCAAGCAAAAATGGCTGAAGCAATGGCACAACTTCGTAGTATCGAGCGTATGAGAAAAACAGCAGGTGGTAGTCACTAAACTGACTTAAAACTGCAAGAATTAAAGGCTGTCATTATGACGGCCTTTTTTTTGCCTTAGATTTGAGCACGATTTGGGGTCAGGTCTTGCAATCAAGCATTTCTGCTGTTATTTTAAACCCTATGGCTAGACCTTTACGAATTGAATATGCAGGCGCAATCTATCATGTGACCTCTCGCGGAGATCGACAAGAAGATATTTATCTTGATGAAGACGATCGTGAGATTTGGTTAGATGTCTTTGAACAAGTATGCTCTCGGTTTAACTGGCGCTGTCATGCATGGTGTTTGATGGATAATCATTACCATATTGTCATCGAAACCATTGAAGGCAACCTGTCGCAAGGTATGCGTCAACTCAATGGTGTATTTACACAAAAAACAAACAAAAAGCACGCTCGTGTAGGCCATGTGTTTCAAGGTCGTTACAAAGCAATTTTAGTTCAAAAAGACGCACACCTTCTAGAGCTCGCTCGTTATGTGGTGCTGAATCCAGTAAGAGCACATATGGTCAATGACACTAGTGAATGGCCTTGGAGCAGTTATCAGGCGATGGTTAACTATTCTGTCGCACCAAACTGGTTAGAGACAGATTGGTTGCTAAATCATTTTGGTACAACACGCCAAGTTGCGATTGAGCACTATATAAATTTTGTACGTGAAGGTATTGGCCTAGCACCGATTTGGAATACTTTACAACATCAACTATTTTTAGGTGATGACTCATTTATTCAACAAATAAAAGCTAAAATAGCTATAAATGATGATAAAGCAGAACTAAAAGAAATCCCTCGCTTACAACGACGAGCAATAGCTAAACCACTTGGCTGGTATGAAAAACACGCCGTTAATCGAGATCGCGGTATTATCAAAGCCTATCAAAGTGGTGATTATACAATGAAAGAAATTGCTGACTGGTTTAAGGTGCATTACTCAACAGTGAGCCGAGCCATCAAGAAATCCGAGAAGTAAGTGCTACAAAATGCTTGATTGCAAGACCTGAGCCCATTGTTTACCAACACCGTCATCCCGGTAGGCTTTTAGCCGGGATCTTATTACGGCTTGAGAAGTTAAGTTAGCAGATCTCGTGTTGAGGTGGCAAAATGCAACCTTTAGTATATACTTAGATTCTATATAGGTAAGAGAGAACTAATCATGGCTACAGCAATAAAACTATCTGATGAACTTGTAAGTGATGCTGCTATTAACGGAAAAGCTCAGCATCGGAGCACGCCAAAGCAAATCGAATATTGGGCTAGACTTGGTAAGATTGCAGAAGAAAATCCAGAGTTACCTTTACGGTTTGTTCAAGGAATTTTAATCGGTATAGAAGAGCGCAAAGCGGGCGCAGTCTCTGAGTACAAATTCGATTGATTATTCATCAAACTAATTCATTTAAACGATGTGTAAAGAAAATGCACAAGACAGAAAAGCATGCCTTAGATGAAGCGGTTAAACGAATCATCAGCGATCCCACGATTGGTGAAATGAAGATTGGCGATCTGGCCGGTATACAGGTGTATAAATACAAGCATCATGCTCAACTCTATTTACTTGCATATGAGTTTATTGAAGCTGAACTGATACTCACCCTTATTGAGCATGGAAGTCATGAAAACTTTTACCGAGATATAAATCGCTGACTCCTTGATATTTCTGCCTTAACCCTGTCGAACCATAATCAAACCAGACAACCCTTCGACAAGCAGTTCGACAGGCTCACTACAAGCTCAGGACGAACGGGGTTAATTTTTCCGTTCATGGTGTTTAGACAAGAAATCAAGTTAGTCAGAATTCTCTAGAAATATTAAATTGAATTACCTCTTGATAAGGAAGTAAAAAAAAAGGAACCCGAAGGTTCCTTTTTGCTTAGCCAGTCAATCTTGCAATCCATTTATTAACCTGGCTATCCGTTGCGCCGTAAAGACGGCCCTCAGGATGCGTGGCATGCGCCACTAACTCTCTTACTACCTTGTTAGAGAGAATTGAGAAAGCATGTTCCTGTCTGGAAACTCCAGACCACTCACTTTCCCACCTTAATTCCTCTAGACCAATTTGATCTAAAGGATCGTGAAAACAGGCAACGCCAGTTTCCACGGTTGACAGGTAAAATACCTGATCGCTGCCCCAACCGCCATCAGCACCTAACTCAATAGCTGCTTTAATGGCTGCTGGTTTGATAAGGTAAAAGTCCTCATCAATTTCTTTAGCAGCATTATTAAAGGCTTCTGCAAGCATGATCATCCCTTCTGCAGAAGTTGGCATCTTAATATCTTGTTTAAGATGCCCATCCAAAACACCAGCCCACTCCTTGATACTGGTGTACTCTTGTTCCTGCCTTAAAAGCAGGAAATGATCTTCAATATCTTGAAGATCATTATTTGTTAAATTTTCTAACATGATCTTCACCATTTTTATATTGAAAATATGCAAGGCTTAAAAACCTCGCGTTAAGATTTAACAATATCCCCCCCACCCCCACCTGTCACGAACTATATCAATAGGGTCAGACTCCATTGATTTTCCAGCATTTTGTCAGTGATTTATTATAAATACAGCCATTTGTCCAACAAGCCCAATTTCACTCACTTTTAAGCCAATTAAGCCATTTTATTATTCTGTTTCAGCTATAATCTACATTTTGTTGCCTAGGGCTTGTTTTTTCTCTTTTTCACCGCTTTGCGCTTTTTGTTAAGCTGGCTGTGATTGAATTTTTAGAAAATAACAGCAGGTTAAATATCATTGTTTGAGGAATGCACATTATGTCGCTAAGTATCACTATTCTTGCCGCTGGCAAAGGTACACGGATGAAGTCGGCGACGACGAAGGTTATGCATAAGTTGGCAGGCAGGGCCTTGCTTGAGCATGTGATTGATACGGCAACACTATTACAGCCAGACAGTATGGCGGTGGTGTGTGGCAATGGGGCTGAGCAATTAAAGCCTTTATTAGACAGTCGTTCTATTCCTTCAGTGATGCAGCATGAACAATTGGGTACGGGCCATGCAGTGATGCAGGCCGTAGAAACATTTGCCAGTGCCGATCAAGTGTTGGTGTTATACGGTGATGTGCCGTTAACGCAGCTGGCAACATTAGAAGCACTGATTAATTGTGGTGATGAAAATAGCTTACGGGTATTAACTACAGAGTTAGATGACCCAACAGGCTATGGTCGCATCGTGCGTAATGAGGCTGGTGATATTATCTGCATTACCGAGCAAAAAGATGCCGATGAAGCGACTTTAACCATCCGTGAAGTGAATAGTGGCATTATGGTTTTGCCCTCAAAGTGGTTAAGTGCATCACTGGATAAGCTTGAAAATAATAATGCCCAAGGTGAATATTATCTTACTGATATGATTGCCTTAGCGGTGCAAGATGGTTTGGCGATTAATACGGTGTGTTGTGCGGATAATGCTGAGGTCGCCGGGGTCAATACTCGCCAGCAATTGGCTGAATTAGAGCGTCACTACCAGCAATTACAAGCCAATAGCTTAATGGCCAATGGCGTGACATTAGCCGACCCGGCCCGCATAGACATCCGTGGCAAGTTGCAAACAGGCACTGATGTGAGCATTGATGTGAATGTGATTTTTGAGGGTGAGGTGACATTGGCCGATCATGTTGAGATTGGGGCAAATTGTATTATTAAAGATGCAGTGATTGGTGAAGGTGCGATTATTTTAGCCAATAGCATGATTGATTCAAGCCAAGTGGGTGCCAAGGTGAATATCGGGCCCTTTGCTCGTTTACGCCCCGGCACGGTATTGGCTGATAATGCCAAGATCGGTAATTTTGTTGAAACCAAGAATGCCAATATTGGTGAGGGTTCGAAAGTGAATCACCTCAGTTATATTGGTGATACCGAGATGGGCAAAGGCGTTAATATTGGTGCCGGCACCATTACATGTAATTATGATGGTGCTAATAAACATCGTACCGTGATTGGTGATAATGCCTTTATTGGCTCGGATAGCCAGTTGGTTGCGCCGGTGACGGTAGCGGCGGGAGCAACAGTGGGTGCGGGTACGACTTTGCGTAAAGATGCAGCGCAAGATTCGTTGACTTTAACTAAAAGTATGCAAAAAACCGTTGCTGGCTGGAAGCGACCGCTTAAGACTAAAAAATAGGCTTGGTGTTGTTTGCGGCTGTTACAAAGCGGTTCGTCATCCTCGCGTAGGAGGGGAACTATGGACTTTTGTAATGGCCTCTATCGTTGGATTGCCACTTTCGTGGCAATGACGAGCTTTTTAACGAAGTGACTGGTGAAGACTGAAAGGCTGTTCGCGGCTGAAGCCGCTCCCACAAGTTGTGTAGCAACGACGTGCTCGTCGTGAATGACCTAACGCAAGATCAAAAACATGGCCCGGCCATTACGAGTGATATTAAGTAATAATTGCTGACCATTATTAAAGACTAGTGGTTTAAAGTCATCCAGATTGTTGATAGCTTGTTTATTAACGGAGGTAATAATATCCTTGGCACGTAAACCAGCATTGGCAGCAGAACTACCCCGTTTCACTGAGTACACCATCACGCCTTTAAGCTTGCCAAAATAAGGTGATGATTGTTCAATATCACCAAAAGTAGCGCCGGTTAATTTAGGATGAACTTCAGCTTGGCTGACTTTTTTCTGTCCTTCTTTAACGGTGGCTGTGACGGTTTGTTGTTTACCGTCACGCACAATAGCAAGCTCAATGGTTTGCCCGACCATTAACAAACCAATGCTATTGCGTAGGCTATCGGCATTGATTAACCGTTGACCATCAATGGCACTGACTACGTCACCGACTTGTAAGCCGGCTTCATCAGCGGCAGAGCCTTTAACGATACGTGTGACTACCGCGCCACCTGCTGATTCAATATTAAAGGCTTTAGCTAAGTCAGCATTAATATCCTGCATTTGCACACCGAGATGGGCACGGCGAACTTCACCATATTCAATCAGCTGATCAGTGATTTGTTTGACCATATTACTGGGGATAGCAAAACCAATACCGATATTGCCGGCTTTTTGTCCTGGTGAAAATATGGCGGTATTAATGCCAACAAGTTCACCACGTAGATTAACTAAAGCACCACCTGAATTACCCGGATTGATTGAGGCATCGGTTTGAATAAAGTTTTCATAACCTTCAATGCCCAAACCACTACGGCCAAGAGCGCTGACAATGCCTGAGGTGACGGTTTGTCCTAGACCAAAGGGATTACCAATAGCCACCACAAAATCACCGACACGTAATTGGTCAGAATCAGCTAAAGGTAGGGCAGAAAGTTGTTCGGCAGGTATTTTGATTAAAGCCACATCGGTTGCCGGGTCACTACCGACTAATTCAGCTTGAAAGCTACGACCATCAGTGAGTGAAACGGTAATTTCATCGGCACGATGAATAACATGATTATTGGTTAATACTAAGCCTTTTTTAGCATCAAAAATAACCCCTGAACCTAGGCTTTGTTTGCTGCGCTGGCGAGGTTGTTGTTCTGGGATATTAAAAAATTTACGAAAGAAAGGATCGTTTAATAAAGGGTTGTCGCGAACTTGGATATGACTCTGGGTGGCGATATTGACCACCGCCGGTTTAGACAATTCTAACATCGGTGCCAGCGTAGGCATTCGCTCGTCACCATCAAACCAGCTGAAGGGTAGTGCTGCAACGGCAACTTGGATAAGCAGAGTAAGCCCTGCTAACCAGACCAGTGATGTTTTGAGTGCTGTCATCATATTGTTCCCTACAATTAAAGGCTTGCTATGCTTTCACGCGGGTTAAAGCTTAATTCCTCGGCCATTTGTTGATACAGCTGTTTTGCTTTATCACTATCTGCAGGCGGGGTCATAATTTGTAATACTACAAATTGATCGCCCGCTTCTTTGCTCGGCAGGCCGCGACCTTTTAAGCGCATTTTCTGACCACTCTTGGCACCAGCAGGGATTTTAAGATTAATTTTACCCGCCAATGTGGGTACGGTTACTTTAGCACCTAATGCGGCTTCCCATGGTGCAATGGGTAAATCAAGGTAGATGTCTTTATCTTCAAGGCGATAATGGCCATGCGGTGCAATCACAATCTCTAACAATAAATCACCGGGATTACTGCCCATGCCCGCCATGCCTTGACCAGAAAGACGGATCTTCTTACCAGCGGTAATGCCAGCAGGAATTTTGACATTCAAGGTGCCTGTTTGATTGGAACCTGTTGGACGACGAATGGTTTTTTTTGCTCCAGAAAAAGCATCTTCTAGAGAAATATTGATCTTAGTTTTTACATCTTCACCTTGGGCATAGAAATTATCTCTACCACCGGCACCGGCACTGCCACCACCGGCAAACATGTTTTCGAAAAAGCTACTAAAGTTGCCTGCGCCGGCACCTGCTCCAGCCCCTCCTTGTTGTCCCCAACCTGGAGGTGGCGTAAACGACTGACCATTTTGATAGTTGGAGCCAAATTGATCGTATTGAGCGCGTTTTTGTGGGTCTTTTAGCGCTTCATAGGCTTCACCAACTTCTTTAAATTTAGCTTCAGCATTGGCCTCTTTACTGACATCAGGGTGATATTTACGTGCCAGTTTCCGGTAGGCTTTTTTAAGATCCTCTTTTGACACATCTTTAGCGACGCCGAGGATTTTGTAATAGTCTTTATATTCCATGGGGTATTTATTATCTACAAAGTTGATTTGGATCAAGATATGGGGACTATCTCCTGTTTTTTCAAGGACTGAAAGCTATTTCCTGATGAAGAAAAGCTTAAAATATGAGAGAATCCTCCCCTATTTTTAATTAACTAATTAATTTCTGGAACTATTTACATGTCTTGTTTGAAAAAGTTGCCACTTCTTATTGCTTTGGCAAGCACTGCAGCATCGCCTCTGGCACTTGCTGAAACGAACCTCAATTTGGATGAACTGGTTGTGACAGGCACACGTTCTGAAAGCTCTTTAATGGATTTGGCAGGTAATACCGGCAAAGTACATCAACAAGAGATTGATTTACTCAATGCAGATCATATTGAAGAATCCTTATTACGCATTCCTGGTGTGAACTTACAGCGTGGTAATGGTGTTGAAATGACGATTGCACTTCGCTCACCTGTGTTAACAGGGCCTGGCGCCGGTGGTGCATTTTTGTTCATGGAAGATGGTATCGCTTTAAGAGCAGCATCATTCGGCAATAATAACGGCCTATCTGAAGCGCATTATGAGCAAGCGGGTGCGATTGAAGTTGTTCGTGGTCCAGGTAGTGCTTTATATGGTTCAAATGCCGTGCATGGTTTGGTCAATGTATTGAGTCGTGATCCTGCTGAAAGTTTAGAGCGTAAAGTTGATTTTACCCTTGGTTCTGATGACTTATATAAAGTAAAAGGCACAGTCAGTGATACTGTCGGTGCCCATGCATACCGTGTTAGTTTTTCTGGTGTTGATGATGGCGGCTGGCGTGATGACTCAGGTCTTGGCCAACAGAAAGTAACTGGGCGCCATGACTATTTTGCTGAAAATGGTGATACCTTTAAAACTGTTTTTTCTGCATTTAATGTGAATCAAGAAACAGCAGGATTTATTACCAGCGAAACAGATGATAAATTGTATGAAAGAGGCACAAACGTAACAGAAGCCAATGAAAACCCAGATGGCTATCGTGACTGGTGGTCGGTGCGTTTATCAAGCCGTTGGGATCATGAAATGGCTAGTGGTAGTACATTAAGCATTACCCCTTACCTGCGTAGTACCGAAATGGAATTTCGCCAACATTACTTACCTTCAAAAGCGATTGAAGAAAATGGTCATGATAGTGTCGGTGTACAAACGGCTTATTATGTCGATTTAGACGGTGGCCATAAAGTCATTTTCGGAACCGATCTTGAATATACTGATGGTCACTTAAAAGAAACTCAAGAACGTGCTAGTTATAGTTTCTTTGGTAAAAACAGACAGCAAGGTGTTCATTATGATTATGAAGTAGAAGCTATTTCTATCTCACCTTATATTCATGCTGAATGGCAGTTAGCAGATAAATTACGTGCTACAACCGGTTTGCGTTTTGATCATACGAGTTATGATTACGAAAATCAGGTGGCTGACGGTACGGGCATGGCGGATGGTAGTGATTGTTTTGCTGGCGCAGATAAAGAGTGTTTATTTAAACGCCCTGCTGATGGTGAAGATACCTTTAATGATTGGAACCCTAAATTGGGTTTAGTGTATCGCTTAGCTGAAGCACATAGTGTTTACACTAATCTGTCTCGTGGTCATCGTGCACCACAAACAACAGATTTATACCGTATTCAGAAAGATCAAAGTGTCGGTGATACTGATTCTGAAAGAGCGGATAGCTTTGAAGTGGGTGCGCGTGGTACGTATGAGTCGATTGGTTTGAACTATGAAGTGGCTGCTTATTACATGAAGAAAAAGAACTTTTTCTTCCGTGATTCATTTGGTAATAGTGTGACAGATGCTAAAACAAAACATCGTGGTGTAGAGGTGTCTCTTTCTTTACCATTGGGTGAACAGTTTGATATTGCTGCCAACTACACTCATGCCATTCATGAATATGATTCAGATCATGAAGCGAAATCAAACTTACAATCACAAGCAATTAGCAGTGGTGATGAAATTGATACAGCACCACGTAATATTGCTAATGTACGTTTAGGCTGGAACTTCCAAGCTGATAGTCGTGCGGAGCTAGAGTGGAGTCATATGGGTAGTTACTACACTGATCCTGCAAACACAGCAGAGTATGACGGTCATGACTTGTTCAACTTACGTGTTAATACACAAGTGACAAGCGGTTTAGCTATTCACGGTCAAATTAAAAACTTATTTGATGAAGAATATGCCGATCGTGCTGACTTTGCCTTTGGTGACCACCGTTACTTCCCAGGAAGAGAACGTCACTATGAAGTTGGTGCAAGTTATAGTTTCTAATTTTATAGTTTAAAAGTAAGACAAAAAAAAGCGGCGATAGTGAAAACTATCGCCGCTTTTTTGTTTATAGGCTTTTCAAATTATCTTGTCATTCACGCATGTTGTTAGCGGGAATCTAGCAGTAGTGATTTTTTCACTAGCCATAGATTGCCGATAAAAGCTCTCGGTAATGACGAGTGCGCTAGTTCAAGTCAGAACTAGCGTTGTGAGCGAGCATAACGAATCGCAGCACGTACTTGATTAGGCGCTGTGCCACCAAGATGGTCACGAGCAGCTACTGAACCTTCAAGCGTTAATACCTCAAACACATCTTCAGTAATTTGGTCAGAGAAACCTTGTAAAGTGGCTAAGCTCATTGCTGATAAGTCTTGATTATGTTCGATGCCATAAGCCACCGATAACCCCACCACTTCATGGGCATCACGGAAGGCAACACCTTTACGTACGAGGTAATCAGCTAAGTCTGTTGCAGTTGCATAACCACGTAAGGCAGCATTTTTCATGCTGTCTTCTTTAACAGTAATTACAGACATCATATCGGCATAAACACGCAAAGAACCTAATAATGTATCGATCGTGTCGAATAATGGCTCTTTATCTTCTTGATTATCTTTATTGTAAGCCAAAGGTTGGTTTTTCATTAAAGTAAACAAATTGAACATATTGCCGTAAACACGGCTGGTTTTACCACGGATTAATTCTGGTACATCAGGGTTTTTCTTTTGCGGCATGATCGATGAGCCGGTACAAAATGAATCACCGAGATCAACAAAGTTAAACTGTGCTGATGACCAAATAATCAATTCTTCGGAAAAACGCGATAAATGCATCATTAAAATAGAAGCAAAGCTATTAAACTCAATGGCAAAATCACGATCACTGACCGCATCAAGAGAATTGAGGCAAATCCGTTCAAAACCCAATAATTTAGCAGTGAGCTCACGATCAATTGGGAAGGTGGTTCCGGCTAAGGCAGCCGCTCCTAGTGGTGATGAGTTGACACGTTTTTCACAATCATCAAGACGTTCAGCATCACGTACTAACATTTCATACCATGCCATCATATGATGACCAAAGGTCACCGGTTGGGCTGTTTGCAAATGGGTGAAGCCAGGCAAGATGGTGTCGGCTTCACGCTCGGCAACCATTAATAAGGCATCTTGTAGGCGGTTTAATTCAGATTTAATAGGCTCGATCATATCGCGCAAATAAAGGCGTACATCGGTAGCCACTTGATCATTACGCGAACGGCCCGTGTGTAGTTTTTTACCCACTTCACCAATAAGAGCAATCAATCGTGCTTCAATATTCATATGCACATCTTCTTGTGCAATTGACCACTCAAACTCATCATTTTCAATTTCAGTTTGAATGGTTGCTAAGCCAGCAATGATTTGGTCACGTTCGTCATCGCTTAATACATCAACGCTAGCAAGCATTGTGGCATGAGCAATCGAACCCTGAATGTCTTGTTGATACATACGTTGGTCAAATTGCACAGAGGCTGTGAACTCTTCAACAAAGGCATTAGTTGGCTGGGTTAAGCGAGCTGAGGATAGTTTTTTCTTAGGCGCAGTCATAATTCAATTCTTAAATTATTGTAATTAAAGCAGGAATTATAACTCGGTTATTCGAGAATCATGGCAGAAATGCTAGAATTCTATTTAATTAAAGATTAAACCACAGAGACACGGAGATCACAGAGTAATAATAAAGCCTCTGTGTCCTCCGTGTCTTTGCGGTGAATTAGTCCAAAACTGGAAAACAAATGACAAATAGAATTGTAAAAATTGCCACACGAAAAAGTCCTTTAGCCATGTGGCAGGCAGAGTATGTCCGTGATGAATTATTAAAGTTGCATCCTGGACTTCAGATTGAACTGGTCAAAATGAGTACACAAGGTGACAAAATACTTGATGTGCCTTTAGCTAAAGTGGGTGGTAAAGGTTTATTTGTTAAAGAATTAGAACAAGGTATGTTGGCAGGTGATGCGGATATTGCCGTTCATTCGATGAAAGATGTGCCGGTTGAATTCCCTCAAGGCTTACATTTGCCTGTTGTGTGCCCGCGTGAAGATCCGCGTGATGCCTTTGTGTCTAATAGTTATCAATCGTTAGCAGACTTACCGCAAGGGGCTAAAGTCGGTACATCCAGTTTACGCCGCGAATGTCAGTTACGTACTGATCGCCCAGATTTAGAGGTGATTCCGTTACGAGGCAATGTCAATACACGTTTAGCCAAGTTGGATGCAGGTGACTATGATGCGATTATTCTGGCGGCGGCAGGTCTGAAACGTTTAGGTTTTGAAGAGCGTATTCGTAGTGCATTAACACCTGAACAAAGTCTACCCGCTATTGGTCAAGGCGCAGTGGGTATTGAAACCCGTGTTGATGATGATGAAATTAATGCCTTAATTGCACCGTTACGTTGCGCTGATACGTGGATTACGGTGAGTGCAGAACGAGCACTTAATAAACGTCTTGCCGGCGGTTGCCAAGTACCGATTGCAGGTTATGCTTTATTAGAGGATGGTGACATTTGGCTGCGAGGTTTAGTCGGGCGTCCTGATGGTACTGAGATGTTACGTGCCGAGGTGAGTGGCAAGGCTGAAGATGCAGAGGCCTTAGGTATCGCCTTAGCTGAAGATTTATTGGCTCAAGGTGCCGATAAAATCTTAGCAGATGTCTATGGTAGCTAATACGTCTTTAGCAGGGCTTAAAGTGCTGGTCACACGACCAGAGCAGCAAGCCCAAAAGCTGTGTAATATGATCGCTGTAGCGGGGGGCGAGGCCATTGCTTTTCCGGTGATAGATATTCTACCCATTGACGTGCAGACAGAGACTGATCGTGTTTTAGCGGATCTAGACATGATCATTTTTGTCAGCCGTAATGCGGTGAGCTATTTTGTTGATAGCTTAAAAATACCTTTAGACAAACAGATACAGCTAGTGTCAGTGGGGGCCGGATCAGCTGCCAGTATGCGTGCTCATGGTTTGCGTGTAGACATTCAGCCGAGTCAGTCAATTGGTAGTGAAGGATTGCTGTTGATGCCAGAATTTGATGATATGGGTGGAAAAAGCATCTTAATCATACGCGGCAAGGGCGGGCGAGAATTATTAGCTGATACACTAGCCGAACGAGGAGCAATAGTGCACTATCTTGAAGTGTATGAGCGTGCTCTGCCGACTCCTTTAGCAGCACAATGTGAACAGGCGCTGACAGCAGAGTGTGTGGTTTGTACCAGTGTTGAAGGTGTGAAAAATTTGACTAAATTACTACAAAAAGGCTTGAAAACATTAGTAGATAAGCCGATGCTAGTCGTTAGTGAGAGAATTAAAAATTATGCACAGTCCTTAGGCTTTCAACATATTGTTGTTACGTCTGATGTAAGTGATGACGCTGTATTAGAACAATTGATCAAATTGGAACTATAAAATGGAAACTAAAACCGCAGATCAGAATGTCGAGATTACTCAGGATGCTGACATTGTCGAAACAGATGAAACTAACAAGCAAGCAAGTACCAAGTTAATTTGGCTTGCCGTATTTATTTTAGCGAGTGTGCAAGCGGGTTTGTTTTGGCTGTGGGATCAGCAAAACAGCGTGCATGAAAGCGTGCATCAACAGCTGACCGTTACAAAAAGTCCCGCTGCTGATAATGCTAAGTGGCAGCAAGAATTACAAGCGCTAGAGACGACAGTTCAGACAAGCTTGTCTAGTTTAGATTCAGCACAACAAGCACTTGCAGTCACGATTAAAGAGGTAGGTGAGAGCCAACAACTAAGTCGAGGTGATGTCGAACACTATTGGGCGCTGGCAGAGGTTGAATATTTACTCAATGTAGCCAATCAACGTTTGTTATTAGCGAATGATGTGGCTGGAGCAAGTGAGGTATTGGCCATGGTCGATGGGCGGATAGAAGCACTATCTGATTATCGCTTACATCCCTTACGCGCTTTATTAGTGGATGAACAACTGGCACTGGCTTCAGTGCTTAAAGTAGATGTTAATGGTATGGCATTAAAGCTACAAAGTGCCTTAGATAAAGTAGATACTTTGCAGGTATTAATGGCTGCACCGCAGGCAGATAATGGCGACGACGAAACTGCCCTGAGCATGGATAACTGGCAGGGGGCTTTTGGTCAAGCATGGCAAGAAGTTAAATCATTAGTGGTTATTCGTCAGCAACAAGATGGTGCTGCAGCTGTACTTGTCCCAGAACAGCGCTATTTCTTATATCAAAATTTACGACTCAAATTGGAAACGGCACGACTAGCACTATTAAGTGGACAGTCAGCTGTTTTTGAAGCTAGTTTGCAGGCTGCAACACAATGGTTAGAGCAGTATTTTGTCGGTGAAGAACAAGCTGCGCTTTTGGCTTTAGTGGCTGAACTACAAGCAATCAATACCCATGTTTCAGTGCCAGATATTTCAGCCTCATTAACGTGGATAAAAGGATTTGAACGATGAAATCCTTAATTATTATTGCACTTGCTTTAGTGCTCGGCGCGGGACTCATTTGGGCCGCCGAGTTTGAGCCTGGTTTTGTATTATTACAATATGGTCGCTGGAGTTTAGAAACCTCACTTATCGTCTTTAGTGTCGGTTTTCTAATGCTCTTGGTCGCGAGTTATATTGCGTTAAGAAGCTCGGTGTTATTGAAACAAGCACCACAACGGTTATCTGCATGGAATGAAAGTCAGCGCCATAAACGAGCCGGCCAAGCACTTACCCGAGGTTTAATTACCCTAGAAGAAGGTCGTTGGGCTGAAGCGGAACGATTATTGGTGCGTCATGCCTCTAATAGTGACACCCCTTTATTGCATTATTTAGCCGCAGCACGTGCAGCACAAAAACAAAATGCGTCTGAGCGCCGAGATAACTATTTGCGCTTGGCACATGAAACAACTGAGGGTGCAGATGTTGCTGTAGGTGTGGTTCAGGCAGAGTTGCAGCTTAGCTCTGGTCAAAAAGAACAGGCCTTGGCAACCTTACAGCATTTACGTGAAGTCGCACCTAAACACCCTTATGTATTACAGTTATTACAACAGTTATATTCTGATATGAATGAATGGCAAAGTGTACAAGATGTGTTGCCGGATTTGCGTAAACGTCATGTGCTTGCAGCTTCAGATGTGAAAGTCTTATCGAATGATGCAACAGCAGGGCAGTTACAGGCTGCCATTGATAAAAAAGACTGGGATTTGATGACGTCGGTTTGGCATAAATTGCCAACAAAGCAACGCCAAACAGCAGCATTACTTAGTCCTTACGTATCTGGTTTGATTCAGCAAGGTGACGATGTTCAGGCTTTGCAGCTGATTGAAACTTTTTTACACAAGCAGTGGAGTGATTCGCTGGTATATCAATATGGCCTACTGGTACATGGTGACAACTTGCTCAAGCGTTTAGCAAGGGCTGAAAAATGGCTGAAAAATCGTGAAGATAATCCATGGTTATTATTAACCTTAGGGCGTTTGGCTCAAGCAAATAAGCTGTGGGCTAAGTCTGAAGAGTATTTACGTTCTAGTATTGATAATGGGCCAAGAGGCGAAAGCTATCAGGTGTTAGCTGAAGTAGTGGCTGCCGATGGTAAAAATGAACTCGTGGCTGACATATATAAACAAGGTTTGGCTGTTATGTTAGAACAAGAACAGCTACCCATTTAATTTTTGAGAGTATAAAGTAAATAGATATGAATGAAGCTGGAGCGCACTATCTTTTTGATATATTGGCACTATTACTAGCGACAGTAATTATTGTGCCGGCCTTTCACGCCCTACGTTTAGGGGCTATTTTAGGTTATTTAACGGCTGGTGTGGTGCTTGGCCCATGGGGCTTAGGTGTTATTACCGAAGTTGATGAAATCCGCCACCTTGGTGAATTTGGTGTTATCTTCCTGCTGTTCATTTTAGGGATAGAATTAAAACCTGATAAGTTACTGCAAATGTGGAAGATGGTTGCCGGTTTGGGTTTGGGCCAACTACTGATTACTGCAGCAATACTTTTTGCTATTGCCAAGGGCTTTGGCCTATCAAATAGTGCTGCCATTGTGATTAGTTTTGGTCTCGCGCTTTCTTCGACAGCATTTTGCTTAAAGTTATTGTCTGAACGTGGTGGTATCTCTACCGTGATGGGACGTATGTCCTTTTCGATTTTGTTATTGCAAGACTTGGCAGTTGTGCCTCTGCTGGCACTTGTTTCTTTACTTGCTGGACAAGAGGCTGGTAATGCTGCAACAGAGTTTAACTATGGCTATGCTGTTTTGATGATTATTGGCTTGTTATTAGCTGGACGTTATTTACTCAATCCAATATTAGGTCGAATTGTGGCCAGTCAGGATCCAGAAGTATTTATTTCTGTGGCACTATTATTAGTCTTAGGTGTTGCCTGGTTGATGGAGTCGGTCGGTTTGTCGATGGCATTAGGTGCCTTTCTAGCCGGTTTAATGCTGGCGGAGTCGCATTATCGGCACCAAATTGAAGCTGATATTTTACCGTTTAGAGGGATCTTGCTCGGTTTATTTTTTATGACTGTAGGCATGGGCATTGATTTTGGTTTGTTATGGGATAAATTGGGCCTAATTATCATGCTTGCGATTGGTCTAATGGCCATTAAGGCCGCGGTTGTTTATACTTTGGCCAGAATCAGTGGTGCTCGACATGATATCGCCTTGCAAACAGGGGTTTTACTCTCTCAAAGTGGTGAGTTTGGATTTGTGATGCTTGGTTTTGCGGCAGCAGCTGGGGTTTTGGAAGCTACGTTGAGCCAGATGATGATACTGATCATTACCTTAACCATGGTGCTCACGCCTTTTGTGGTTAAACTGGCCAATGTCTGGTTATTGAAATTTTATAAGCCAGAAAGTGGAGAAGATAAATATGCTGAGTTTATTGACGAGTCAGAAGAGCATGTCATCTTGGCTGGATTTGGCCGAGTAGGCGCACGGATTGGTGCTTTATTAGGGGCTGCAGGTGTACCCTATATTGCCTTAGATGTGAAACAGGACCGGGTAAAAAGTGCCCGAGCACAGGGGTTTCCTGTGTTTTTTGGTGATGCTAGTCAAGTGAAGGTCTTACAATCTGCTGGCGCTGATCATGCCAAAATGTTGGTTATTGCTCTTGAAGATCCGGAAAGAGTGAATCGCTTAGTATCCCAGGTTCGACAATATTATGATGATATGCCAATCCATGCCCGAGCACGAGATCGTTTACATTGTGCCGATCTGATTACGCAAGGTGCGACAACAACCGTATCTGAAACATTGGAAATAAGCCTGCGTTTAACCGAAGAAGTATTGTTAGGTAGTGGTGTTGAAGAAGATGATGTAAATCGTGTTATTGAAGAATTTCGTGATGAATACTATTTAGATGTTGTTAAGAAAGTGACTGAGAATTCAGTGGTTATGGGTGAGTTACGACATTAATCGTCAAGACACTCTCAGAGAGCAAAATAGTTATGCTCGAGGCAATGCATTATTGTGAGTACGATGAAGGCTTTACTTACCTAAGCTGACTACCTTTGCTGCCACGGCGGTTGAAACCTGCTTTTTTCTCTTGTTCCTCGTCATGTTCTGTTTGGCACGGAACACAAAGGCGAACGCCAGCGATGGCTTGGCGACGTGCTTCTGGGATCACTTTCTCACATTCTTCACAGTGAGTTAAGCTTTCACCTTGTGGTAATTGGCTACGTGCTTGATTGACTGCATCTTCAACACTTGCGTCGATTTGATCTTGAACCGCACCGTCTTTAGACCATCCACCTGCCATGATAAGGCTCTTATAAACGCATCGGCATAACAACATATTGCCGTTGTAGTTTTTCATCAGCCGGTGTAATCAATACACTGCTATTATCATCACTAAAGGTCATTTTTACATTGTCATCTGGAATAGCATTGAGCAAATCCAGTAAATAAGCATTATTAAAGGCGATTTCTAATGAGGCACCTTGATAATCGACAGCTATTTCTTCTTCGGCTATTTCTTGTTCTTGGTTAGTCACGGTGGCTTTGAATAAACCTGATTCAAGGTTGATGCGAACACTACGATGTTTATCATTCGATAAAATAGCGGCACGAGATAAAGCTTGTTTGAGTTGTTCACGATCGGCAATCACGATCTTATCCCCACCAAGCGGTAATACACGCTCATAGTTAGGAAATTGGCCATCAATGAGCTTTGACGTGAAATGTAAGTCTGGTAACTCAATTTTAATTTGCTGATTACTAAATGCAATGGTGACATTGTCATCGCTATCATTTAATAGACGACCCAGTTCCATAATCGCTTTGCGAGGAATGATGAGATTACTTTTTTCTGCCACTGAACTTGACGTCACAATGCTACCTAATGCGAGGCGGTGACCATCTGTTGCTACCGCACGTAGGATATTGTCTTCACGTTCTAGCAGTAAACCATTGAGGTAATAACGCACATCTTGGCTAGCCATGGCAAAGCTTGTTTCATCTAATAATGATTTTAAAGCTGATTGTGGCAGGCTGATTTCATCAACATAGTTGGCACCCTCACTATCAGGAAAGTCTTCACTAGGTAGGGTGGCTAAGGAAAAGCGACTTTTACCTGCTCGTACAACCGCTTTATTATCTTGCGCTTTAAAACTAATCGTTGCATTGTTCGGTAGGGCTCGACATATATCGAGGAATTTACGTGCAGAAACCGTTGTTTTACCTTCCTGTTCGACGGCAACAGGTAAAGTAGCAATCATTTCCAATTCCATATCGGTACTGGTCATTGACAACTGATTGCCATGTGCTCGTAATAGAATAGTCGATAAAATGGGCAGCGTCGCTCTTCGTTCGACGATGCTACAGACTAATTGTAAGGGGCGGGCAATTGTTTCTTGGCTAACGGTAAATTGCATGATTCGTCTCTCAGCTTAACTTGATAAGGTTCTTAATAAATTACGGTAGTCTTCCGCGATACGGGTATCCGTTTCTTTTAATTCAGCGACTTTGCGGCAGGCATGTAATACCGTGGTATGGTCACGGCCACCAAAGGCTTCGCCTATTTCAGGTAGGCTATGATTGGTTAACTCTTTCGCCAATGCCATGGCAATTTGTCGGGGGCGAGCAATTGATCGGGTGCGTTTTTTAGACAGCAGATCAGATACGCGGAGCTTGAAATACTCGCCGACAGTTTTTTGAATGCTGTCGAGTGTGACTAATTTTTGATGTAAGGCGAGAAGGTCTTTCAACGCTTCTTGTGCCATCTCAATCGATAGCGGCTGATTAGTGAAGCGGGAAAAGGCCATTACACGCTGTAATGCACCTTCAAGGTCACGCACATTAGATTTAATGCGTTGCGCAATAAAGAAGGCAACATCTTCAGGTAAGGAGATTAAGTTTTGCTGTGCTTTTTTGATTAAAATGGCAACACGGGTTTCTAATTCTGGTGGTTCAATGGCAATGGTCAGCCCCCAACCAAGACGCGACTGTAATCGCTCATCAAGGTTTTCCACTTCTTTAGGAAAACGGTCACAGGTGAGGATAATTTGTTTCTGGCCTTCTAATAAACTATTAAAGGTATAGAAAAACTCTTCTTGTGAACGTTCTTTTTTAGCAAAAAATTGAATATCATCAATTAATAAGGCATCGGCACTACGATAATGAGATTTAAACTTATCAATGACATTATTGCGCAGCGCGGTGATCATATCTTGAACAAAGCGTTCTGAGGATAAATACATTACGCGGGCTTTGGGGTTATCTTTTATGATTTGATTGCCTACGGCTAACATTAGATGTGTTTTGCCTAGTCCCGTGCCGCCATATAAAAACAGTGGATTGTAACCACTGGTACCAGGTGACTCAGCGACATGAAGTGATGCTGCGCGAGCAATTTGATTAGATTTACCTTCAACATAAGACTCAAAGGTAAAAGCAGGATTAAGCGGGCTGCTTTTTGCCGGTTCTGAGTGTGATGCCGGTTTTTTAGCTTTCTTAGCGTCAGCGTCCTGATCTTTGGCATCCGCTTTATTGCTGCCGACTACAATGCTGGCCGAAGCAATGCGGCCTTGGCTTAATGCGCCTAGCAGTTGGTTTATTTTGGCTTCGAGTTGTTCCTGAACCCATGCTTGCACATAAGGGTTGGGCGCAAGTAGCTGTAAACTATCATGAGTTTCAATCGCCTGTAAGGGGCGAAGCCAGGTATTGAGCTGCTGTGCCGATAGTTCACCTTCAAGGTGGGACAAGCATTTTTCCCACAAGGGTGATGACACGGCAGTTCCTTATATGTAAAGTTTAATGAGAGGGTTACTATTTAGCTATAGTATACTGTTTGCAGTGAGACGATTAAACTTATCCACACGTTTTATTTTGTAACAATAATTTATCTCGACATTTTATTGACTTACACTAGTGGAAAACATTATAATCCCTCGGCTAAATGTTCTGCTGCGTAATTTTTCGGCATTATGGACATATCAGATTAATATAGTGGAGTTGGTGAAATGAAAAGAACTTTTCAGCCTAGTAATATCAAACGTAAACGTACTCACGGTTTC
>ENA-OSET01001983-OSET01001983.1-sediment-metagenome-genome-assembly--contig:-NODE-1983-length-20418-cov-3.699130_pt1 | contig 20418 bp, 19 predicted proteins | sample MGYA00237882_ERZ534229 | MGnify/ENA primary metagenome ERZ534229 (study PRJEB26408, sample SAMN06266212) | sediment metagenome | isolation source: Hudson Canyon methane seep mesocosm | place... | reverse complement strand
AACTCCTGCTTATTGTGTGGATACAAATTCTTCAGCGAATACTATAAATCTAAATTCAACGACAGAAATGAACTGTGAAGCAAGCACTGGCTTCATTTGGGTGACATTCCCATAGGGGCAAAGTATTAAACAAGGAAGTTATATGTTCTATAACCAGACGCCATCTTCCGCTGAAGTGACTGTCATTAAATGGTTGTGTATTCCTGCTATTTTACTTTTCATTTATATGCTGAATACCTCTGAAAAGGAATGTCAGATGAAATGTGAACGTAGCGGTTATACGAACTCTGAATATCGTTTTTTCGGGACCGATCATCGTGAAGCTTTTCCTAAGCGTTGTCATTGCCTAAATAAAAAACGTTAAGTTATATCAGATAATAAGAAAGACCATAAAGGGTGATGTGCGCAAGAAGCTTGAATTAGTGAAACCTAATAGGCGGTTTGTACTTTTAAACATTCTGTTAGTGATTGTTTGGGGTAGGGGTTAGCAATATGCTGTTTCAGTTGTTTGTTTTATCCGATGGTCGCTCGTAGATCTCTATATACAAGTGAGTCGAAATTAATGGTCGTTGTTCATTATATTGATGTGTCTGAAAATGATAGTTGTCGAGAGAAAAAGATTAAGGCGATAAGTTTTAGATTAAAGTGAAGCTATGCTTTTATTTTTGAAAAACATAACCTATCTTATAAATAGGCTAAACAAGGACAGGCACTACTTAAACGGTATTTACCACGGTACGGCCTCCCTTTAAAATATTATTGTTCTCGTTCACAAGTCGAATTAAGACGCAAGAGAAAGCGCTCTAGGCAGGATGGTAACCCATGTTTAAAGGTGTGAACGACCAATTTATTTACAAGCTTAGCATTAGTGTGAAATTACTATTTTAAATTAATAGTATGGTTCTGAAGTTTAACTATGCAGCACATACTGTCGCTGCACTCATTGTTCAAAAAGGAAAATATTCAATGGAAAAGGTCAAATCTTATCAGGAAAAAGTTCAAGGTAGTGTTGAGAAGGCAATCTCAGCAGTTGAAAATAAGCATGCTAAAGTCGCTGGCTTTGTTTATAGTAAAGCGCATGATGTGAATAATTTCATAGGCAAAAAATCGGGCGAGCTGATTTCTAAGTTTGAAAAGCCTGAAACGAAAACGGCTAAAGTGAAAAAAACAGCTAAGAAAGCAGCAACCACAGCAAAAAAGAAGGCGACCGCTGCTAAAGCTGCGACAAGCAAAGCGACAAAAGCTGTTGTTGATAAAGTAGAGGAAGCAACTGCTTAAATTTTTAGTAGGTTAAGCATTGCCAAAAGCAGCAATAGCTTTGTATTAAGGCAATATAAAATAGGGCATTTGATCAAGATGCCTTATAAAATAAAACCCACAAACACTAAAAACCAAGAGTGTATGCAGTAACCACTTTCTTATTCTTATTTAGGCCTATGTATGTGGCCGATATCGGTAATCTTAGCTTTGAAAAGTGAAAAATGTATGTTGGTGGGATAAAGCTACTAATACGAAATCAACCAGAGGAAGTTAACAAGGCTAAGCAATGGACTCTGAACATCACCCGCTTTGACGGACACTAAATCCTAACTAGGAATGAGGTGTCCCATGGCAAAGGTCAACAAACCACGTCGAACGTGGAAATACTCTGAAAACTTCAAAGCAACCGCTGTCGCCATGTCATATATTGAAGGCGTGAAAAATAATGATGTTGCAGAAAAACTTGATATCCACCCTTATATGTTGTCTCGTTGGCGAAAAGAATATCGCGAGGGAAGGATTGTGGTTGATAAGCGCCAGAAGATAACCAATGCAAAAAAAGAAACGAAGGAGCTGAGTAAACTCAAGAAGCTTGAGAAAGAAAATGCGCAGTTGAAGAAGGAGCTAGATCTACTAAAAAAGTGGCAACGGTTTCTTGCGGAGGAACATCAGAACGATATCGATTCATCAAGAGGCTCGGAAACGCAGTAGGCGTTAAATATTTGTGTGCTTCATTGGGTGTTTCTCGTAGTGGTTATTATGATTGGTATAAACGCCAGCCGTCACAAAGATCATTGAGTGATGCGTCTTTAAAACGTGTAATACAGAGGATCTATGATGGTAGTAAAGGTACCTACGGAAGCCCTAGGGTCTATCAAGGTCTTAGAAAACAAGGATACTTCATTGGTTGTAAACGTGTAGCCCGGTTAATGAAAGAAATGGGGCTCGTAGGTCGAGTTGTCAAAGTCACACGACGTGCCCCAGGGCTGAAACGTTTTTTAACCTCAGGTGAAAATTTGAGACATGGCAATGAGGAGCCTTCAGAAATCAATCAAATTTGGGTGGCAGACATTACCTATTTAAAGGTTAAAACAAGGTGGATGTATCTATCTGTCATTATGGATTTATATTCACGCAGAATCATAGGTTGGAGCTTAGATAAAGGTCGTACAGCCGAAGTAACTAAACGAACGTTAGAATATGCTTTAAAGAAACGAGAACCACAAAAGGAATTGATCTTTCATACGGATCGAGGGGTTGAGTATCGAGGAAGTGTGTTCCAAAATGTTCTGAAAAAGCATGCGCTTCAACATAGTTTGAATCGTTTAGGTCATTGTACTGATAACGGACATATGGAGTCGTTTTTTCATTCAATGAAAGCGGAATTAATTCGTGGAAGGCGCTATAAGTCAGAAGACGACTTGAGGTATGATTTAAAGAAATATATAAACCACTTCTATAATCAGAAGCGGTTACACTCGGGTATTAGCTATTACTCTCCAGTGGAATATGAGGAGTTAGCGGCTTGATAAGAAACGTGTCCGTTTTAACGGGTGAAGATCACTCCATATTGTGTCGCGGTTTTTGCAAAGAAACGCAAAAAGCCTCGCCAAATTATTCCGCCGTTGTGCTAAGCGTTAGGTTCTCGGCCAAATTTAGCGAAACTAAATATGCGTGAATATATAAGAATATTTTTAATTACTTGCTTAGCATTCATTTTGGCAGGTTGTGACTCACCAAAACTCAACGCACTCAGTAGCAGTGATATTGTTGTAGCCTTTGGAGACAGCTTAACTGTGGGAGTGGGTACCAATGAGGAATACAGTTACCCTAGCAGGCTTGCTGAATTATCGGGAATTAATGTAATTAACTCAGGTGTATCAGGTGAGACTACAAGTGAAGGCTTGGTTAGGCTTCCAAAGGTAATTGAAGAGCACAACCCTAGCGTATTAATCTTGTTAGAAGGAGGAAATGATATCCTCCAAAATAAGGATTATAGTCAGATTGAACAGAATATAGATAAGATGATACAAATAGCTCTAGGCTGGGGCATAGAAGTTGTCCTTATCGGAGTCCCCGAAAAAAGCTTATTTTCTAACTCAGCTCCTTTTTATAATGATTTAGCTGAAAAATACGATCTGGTATTTGATTCAAACTTAATAGGCGGTCTCATGCGCAGCCCATCCAAGAAATCTGATTCCATTCATTTTAATCAAGAAGGATACTCCGAGATGGCAGAAGGGGTATATGAGTTGTTATCAAATAATGGGGCATTCAATTAATGAACCTAGCCAGTACATCAATGATCGCCCACAAAAGAGACTGTGGGCTGGACCTTCACTGCTACGCTGCTCGGCAAATTATGCAGGCGTTATCTGACAACCAAACTAATCAGTAGGAAAAATTGATATGAAAGCAAATGGTAAATGTCTCTGCGGTTCGGTAGAACTAGAAGCGGAGCTATCCTCTACTGAAGCAGCTGCGTGTCATTGTAGTATGTGTAGAAATTGGTCTGGAGGCCCGATGATGGCCGTCGAGTGTGGTGACACTGTGAAAGTATCAGATGAAGCTTCGGTCATTAGGTATCAATCATCTGAGTGGGCAGAAAGAGGATTTTGTGCGAAGTGTGGAACCCATCTGTTCTATTTCCTAAAACCGGCCAATCAGTACCACATTCCAGCAGGCTTATTGGATATTGAAGCTGAGTACAAATTTAGTCATCAGATTTTCATTGATGAAAAACCTGAGTACTACAATTTTTCCAATGAAACTCAAAACATGACGGGTGCCGAAGTGTTTGCACATTTTGAGGATGAGCAATAAGCACATAACAAGCGCAGGTTACGGAAAACCTTTTCGTTTCTTCGTCACTACAAGTTTTTCGCAATTGCGGGCGTTAAAGGTCAAGAGAATCAGCAATGAAGCAGTATCTCGAAAATTCTGAATTTATTAATTGGAACTCCCCAGAAATTAAGAAAATGGCTCGATACCTAAAAGGTGATTTGAGTACAGACATAGAAATTGCCAAATCATGTTTTGAGTATGTCCGAGATTCAATCAAGCACAGCTGGGATTTTCAAATAGATGTAATCACGTGCAAAGCTTCAGAGGTATTAAATCACAAAACAGGCTATTGTTACTCACAGAGCCACCTATTGGCCGCGTTATTAAGGGCAAATAAAATTCCAGCAGGATTATGTTATCAACGCCTATCCCTAATTGGCGATGGTGCTCCATTTTGCTTACATGGTTTAAACGCTGTTTATTTGAATGATTTCGGCTGGTACAGAATTGATCCAAGAGGCAACAAAGAGGGAGTAGAAGCAAAATTTACCCCTCCAGTAGAACAGTTGGCATTTGGTACAGAAGGCCGACTTGAAACTGATATTCAAGGTATATGGCCAGAGCCATTACCAGTTATTGTGAAAACATTACTGAAATACAATACGTGCATGGCTGTATATGAAAACTTACCAGATGTCGAAGTCTACAATTAACCAGTTTCCCAAGTGGCAGGCGTTAAGCAAAGAACTAAGCGTTCAACACGGGCGCCGTAATACTTTCACCTGGTATGCAAAGAGGCACAAAACAGGCGCCAGTATTCCTTCTCAGGTTAACGCGGCGTTAGAAATTTTTCATAGTTAGGAATTAAATAAATGGAATTAGAAGTAAATTATATCGATGCATTTACGGACTCTATATTTGGTGGAAACCCCGCGGCAGTAATACTTATAAAAGATTGGTTGTCAGATGATTTAATGCAATCTATAGCAGCAGAGAACAATTTGTCCGAAACGGCATTTTCAGTTAAAAAGGGAGATACTTTTCATATTCGTTGGTTTTCACCCTTAACAGAAATAGATTTTTGTGGGCATGCAACTTTAGCGACAGCCTATGTTCTATTTAACAAATATGCTGACTTCGACGCTTTAGGTTTCTATGCTAAAGCTGTAGGTGAATTTAACGTTTGTAAAGCTGATTCTGGCTTTATAAAAATGAGTTTTCCAAACCGAAAACCTGAGCCTGTAGATATAATCCCTGATGCGTTATTAAAAGGACTCTCTATAGCTCCGGATGAAGTATTGCTAAGCCAGCAAGCGTACTTTGCCGTTTACTCTTCAGAAGAACACGTTCTTACTGTTAAGCAAGATAAAGAACATCTTAAAGAGCTAAAACCATATGATGTTGTCGTGACTTCAGCATCAAAGAAATACGACTTTATATCTAGGTATTTTTGGCCTGCTAATGGTGGTGATGAAGACCCTGTAACGGGTTCAATACACGCAGGTCTTGCACCTTTCTGGGCTGAGAGACTTGGAAAGTCTAAGCTACAGGCTTTTCAAGCATCGAAACGTGGTGGTCATCTGTTCTGTACTATAGATGGTGATAGAGTAGAAATCTCAGGAAAAGCAGTTAAGTATATGTCTGGCACCATTAGTGTTTAATAAATTTGAACAAATACTATCTTTCACTTCTTGGTCTACATACTCTAATCTGGGAGTCACGGATGGTATTGGTTACTTCTTAGAATATAAGTGGCATGGTACATACGACTCACTGTTGTTTGGTAACGCAGATACGGGAGAGAGCAAAGACGCGCGCCGTTTATAACAGCGTTAGCTGAACAAGTTACTAATAATAAATCAGGCAAGTTGAAGCATGAGCGGATATATAATTTATAACTATAATGTTGTCGATAAGGAGCGAATCAATGAGCTTGGGCCGTTGTCCTTACCGATTATAGAAAAATACGGGGGTGAGTTGGTTGTTGCTTCCACTGTAACAAGCCTTGAAGGCTCGCCATACTCTCATATGGTCGTGTATAAATTTGAAAGCGAGGAAAGAGCGCAGGCTTTCTACGGGTCAGAAGAAAGCAGAGAGTTATCCAAGCTAAGGAATAAAGTCACTGAAGGCTTCGTTTTAATTGTTCCGGAGTTCAATCATGGCTAAAGCTACTCAGAAGAGTTCCGAAAAGAATTTAATTTGATGCCTGAACCTAATCTATTGAGAATCATGACATTTGTAACACCGAAAGATCTTGGCCAGTGGTTAAAGATGAATCACGCCATTGAAAGTGAACTATGGGTGAAGATATATAAGAAAAATACTGGGATTCAGAGCGTGACTTGGAACGATGTCGTGATCGAGGCTCTATGCTGGGGTTGGATCGACGGTGTTAAGAAGTCAATCGATGACCAAGCCTATCTTCAGCGCATTACTCCCAGAAAAATGCGAAGTAACTGGTCTAAAAGGAACACAGAGCATGCGGACCGTTTGATAAGTGAGGGCCGGATGATGGAATCAGGACTCGTTCATATTCGTGCTGCGAAATCGGACGGTCGTTGGGAAAATGCCTATGTGTCAAGTGAAATGGAAGTTCCCGCAGATTTCCTAGCTGCACTGGAGAGCAAACCGAATGTTAAAGCGTTTTTTGAAACGCTTAATAAATCGAGTCGCTATGCAATCGCATACGGATTGATAAGTGCGAAGAAACCTGAAACTAGAGTAAGGCGCTTTACAAAGTTCATGAACATGCTTCTTCATGAAGAAAAACCTAAATAAGTGGAATTCGGCATAACAAGTCGTTTAGACGGAACTAAACCGTGAATTATAAAATTACTACAAAGTTTATTAATAATAACCCTATATAGAATCGAAACAATGTCTTACTCGAATATGATGAAGTTATACAGTGCTTGGAGCTTTGCGCTAGCTTTAGTAATGATCATTTTCCTTTTTTTCGCATATTTTTCTATGCCTGAAGAGAGGGGTGAAGCGATTTACGCAATGTGTGTTGCGCTATTTCATATGATTTACGGGATTTGGTTTTTTAAGGGTAAGGACAGCCCAATATTTGCGAGTCGAACCATACAAGGGCGAGCGGTATTTGGCGTTTTTCTTGTAGCGACCGCTGCATTCACGATGCTATTTTACGAGGCCCAGCTTTCAGAAAATATTTGGCTTGATAGGGTTTATTACTATGCGCTTGTTGTGGGCTCTGTCGAACTTTTAAGCGCCGCAATCACTAAAGTTGCGCTAAATAAAAGTGGGTATAAGGCTAGGCCGAAGCGTACTCCCCAAATGACTTTCAAAAGCAAAAATAGATTTGTATTTGGTATTTACCTGTTGTTCATAGGTTCTTGGAACTTGATCAGCCCCAACACCTTGCTCAGTTTTTTTTACTTACCAGAAACTACTTTTTCTGGTTTTTTCGGCGATGTAATATCCCTTGGCCCTATGCATATACTTGGCGTTCAAATTCTGATCTTAGGGAGCTACAACCTTTTAGCCGCTCGTAATAACTTGGAGGCGCTTGTTGAGGCTGGAATGAGAGGCGGCTCAATAACTGTCGTGTTTTTCGTTGTGTTGGTTGCGGCAGGAATTTTACATCCTATTACTCTGCTATTACCCGCGATCGATTTTGTAAGCATTGTCTTGATTGCGATCGAAAACAAAATTGAACGCAGGACAAAACTTAATCCAAGGCCCAAAACTAGTAGATGAAAAGGAAAGAATGATAAGGGGCAAAGCTGAATGACACGAAGAGGCTTGTTTCTAGAGCGCATCAATTAGCCCAAAAAATAGGAAAATATACCCCATTTGTCGGGGGACAATAAAAATTAAACCTGACAGACTGATCTTGTAGAGCTTATAAGTAGTATTAGGTTTCGCTATTGCTTGAATGATAGCCTCTGCAATATCAACGTGGTTGTGTCTTGTAAGGGCAAATACGTAGAAAATAATAAAAATAGAGAATAACTCTTCCTAAAAATAGTACGTCCCAAAAATAAAAACGATGGCAAATTAAAGGCTTATTGGTCTGGTGCTTTGCCCAATAAAAGGTAATTGAATATGAAAAAAATAATAAAGCTCCCGTTGCTTGTAACGCTGACTGGTTTACTACAAGCATGCATAATAACTGAACCTGTTTCGCATACAGATATAGGGGCCTCCGAGAATAGCGCATTTACCGCTGATGGTCGCTTGTTCGTAATTGGTGAAAATTCCGACAAAGAAAGTTGGATTTTTGAAATTACTAAAAATGCGGATGGATCTTATGCTCATACTCAATACGTTAAAGGAACAACCGATGGCACCGTGAATGGCAGCATCGACAATGCAACAGTCGGGGATGATTGTCGCTTTGCAGGTTTGACAGCGAAAGGTTCATTATTGTATGCCGCTTGTATCAAAGAAAGTGGTTTTCTAAATTTGGGTGCTGAAGATGTTTCAATATTTCAAGTCAATACTGAATTGAACCAGGAATTGATAAAAACAGGGCGTATGACTGACAGCAATTTTGCTCAACAATATTCAGAAGACGCATTTGACCCTAACTGGTTTATGGCAAATGGCATGGCTGTTGATGATGCCGGTCACTTGTATATTAGTAATAGCAAAGCTTCTCTATCACCCAACAGAGATGCTATTTCACAAGTTTCAATTACTGACAATGGTAACTCGAACTTCTTGGACTTTAGCCATAAAACATGGATATCAGGGAGTGAGTTTTTTCCTAATGGTGTACAAATAGAGGGTGATACACTCTATTATGCAGGAGGTTCAGATATTATTAAGGCTAAAATTAATACTGACTTTTCAGCAAGCGAAACAAAGGTTCACTTCGATGGTGCTGACCTTGCAATAATCGATGATTTTGCTATCCATGATGGGTATATCGCTTATGCGAAAGTTTCAGCTCCAGGTTCTATTGTGATTCTAAAACCTGCTGAATTTAACCAAACAGCGCGTTTTTATTTCTCAGTTCCAATGGCGGTTATACCAAGTAGTATTGTTTACCAGCCAGACACTCCTACTGGAGAACCATTATTTAATGAAGGAGATTTGCTCGTAACCTCCTTTTTTAGCGGTGGTTTGTTTCGAGTAGAGCTCTAAATATAATTGGCCAAAAAGCCCCCTCTATCTAGGCAAAAAACTAAAGCATTCTACGTTTTTGGATTTCAAGTAGAAAGTTTAAAAGAAGGGGGGCAGGTATTGTTACTTGGCGGCATAATTCAAGACTGGCTGTACAAAACAGGCCATTAAGATGATGAGGCGGTTAGTATCTTGCTTTAACACCACCGGGTATGATTAGTTACCATTTGAAGTCTCATAATGACTCGAAAAGGTTTTTAGTACTGGGCGCTTTGTAGATAGTTTGATATGTAGATATTTGTAGCTATTGGTATGGTTTATGCTTTACTTATAATTAATAGACCAGAATTTACCATTTCGAGGAAGTATTAATGTTACTGCCAGACGGGTTTCAGTGGGACGAGGAGAGGAATAAACTCCTTTTTTTTGGCGTAGACTCCGTGCTGTTGTGGAAAGACCCTTCTCTTTCTCATATGCAAAATCCTGTGATTGACCAGCTCGGAGAGAGTTTTTATTTTCTTCTCTTGGCCTATGAAGCCTCAGAAGACTCAATGGGTAACTTCAATTTTATAATTTCAAAGGGAAATAATAGTTTTGAAGAGGGTTTTGCAAACTTTTCTAATGTTGTAAAAACACTTGGTTGGGGCTCAATGTCGTTAGCTAAAATTGATTGGAGGTCGAAGCAAGCGACTATCGAGATGATAGACCCGTGGGAGCTATCAATAAGAGAGACAAAGAGCATGGGGGATAATATGCCGATGATTTGTGGTAAAGCTTCGGGTATATTCTCCAGTGCAATGAACTGTAACATGCGCGCTATCGTCACCGACATTCAAGAACGAGCGGGCCAAAAAATTGCAACGATTGAATTATCTGAGTCAGATTCAACTCTAAAGTCTGAGCTAGAGGCGCTGAATAAAAGAGAAGGGCATACTCCTTATGAAAGGGTTCAAATACTCAATAAGAAGCTGCAGGAAACTCAGCTAGAGTTGGAAGATGCCAATCGCAAGCTTACTGAACAGGCGATAAAAGATGACCTGACAGGCGCTTATAATCGTGGCTATTTTATGTCGCAAGCCTCTAAGCATCATAACCTCCAATCCAGATATAATACTCCAGTTTCTGTGCTTATGTTGGATATAGACTATTTCAAGAAAATTAATGACACCTATGGGCATCAGGCTGGTGATTTAGCTCTCATTGAGTTTTCAGATGCGTGCAGAGAAAATTTAAGAAATACGGACTTGTTCAGTCGACTTGGAGGAGAAGAGTTCGCTATTTCAATGCCAGGTTTAGACCTAAAGAAAGCAATGAACGCCGCTGAGAAAATACGATTTTTAATTGAGCAGTTAAAAATTGAGCATAGTAACAGTATTATCTCATTAACCGTCAGTATTGGTGTGGTTGAGTTGCGGCAACAAGAAACCTTAGAAAGTGCGCTAAACAGGGCCGATAAAGCACTCTACGCAGCAAAACATAGTGGTCGAAACTGTGTGATTGCATCCTAAGACATTCCATCTACATATAATCTTCAAGTAAAGACCTTTAGTGCATTTTGACAGCCACTAATTCTATAGCGAGCATAACTAATTGCTCGTTAAAGTGAGCTGTAAAGATGAACTACGCAATGCGAAAAGTGTACGGTTTTTGTTTAAAGTGCGTTCGTCGTCATAACCATTCTGAAACGTATTATTTGTTGATAATATGTTTCAACCCGCTGTGAGTAGAACAACATAAAATTAGGAGCAATAAGGGATAAACTCCGACTTACAGTTATAAATCTAAAAATAAACTGGTGTTATATGAGCCTACTTTCTTGCGTTGGATGGAATTACGTCAAACAAAGCTCATAGACTAAAGTGATCTAATTATGCTTGACGAAATATATTCGCGATTATTTCTTGAGGTTATACCTGACACGGTTAACAGTAACTCCTCTGTTATCCGAAACCTCATCAATGAACAAACCAATGATAAGGTAAGTGGCTCTATGTACGGGAAGATGATTCGTACGATTTACGAGCGTAACCCTGACTCAAATATTGGTTTGCAGTACGGTAAATATCTTTGGCCTCAAACACTATGCGACTATTCTAGGGTGATCGTTACATCTTGTGATATTGGTGCTGCATTTAAATTGATTGAGAGTGTTCACCATATTCACGGGGCAAGTTATTACCCATTCATGAGGGTCATGGAAGGCATCTTCTCGCTTGCGCTAACTTTTCCATTCAAGGACTGTGTCTCCGCAGACCAACGGCGCTTTTGTATTGAAGCGGTCTTGTCTTATATGGCTAACGCACTCAAAGCAACAACTGAAAAAGACTTTAAACCATTAAAGGTAAGTTTTGATTTTCCAGAGCCTAGCTATGTAAAAGAGTATCAGTCAATCTTTGGTGATAATATCATCTTTAATGCACCGATAAATATGATTGAATTCGATGTGTCTTATCTAGAAACCCCTTTATTAACGAGCAATCCAACTTTATCCAAAATGTACTTAAAGAAAAGTGCTGATGACTGGAAAATTAAATCTAGGGGCGGAAGTGATTTTGAGGCCGTGGCAGTCACTTGTATGTTAAAAAATCATCCAGAATCATTTCAGTGTTCTGAACTTGCCAAGCTAATGAACCTATCCGTGAGGGGGTTACAAAAAAAGTTTACCAAACATGGAGTAACCTTTTCACAGTTAACCAATCGTGTTCGAAGAGAATTAGTAAAAATATATTTATTTCAAGAGCAGCAAGGTATTGAGAAAACCGCTGATAAGTTAGGCTTTCAATCTCGATCAGGATTTACTCGATTCTTTAAAACGGAGTTCAACCTAACTCCGATAGAATACCTTGATATAAACCTTATCGCTGCCTGAGTTAACAGGTTTAAATGTTAATTTAAGCGGGCTTTTCATGATCTGGTGGACAAGTTTTATGTCCCTGAATTTAGGTTTACTTAGGACAATCACGGATAAAAAGTATTAGCAATGATGCTCAGAATTAGAGATACATTTAGGTTGTAAAACTTATACTTATTGGGCGCTTGAAAAAGTTTTCAGTATTTCTCCCGAAATTCTTTAGGGGTCAATCCGGTCCAGGTTTTAAATGCTTTGGTGAAGTTGGATGCATCACTAAAACCCAAGTGCTCTGCAACATTCTCGATAGAATCTAGCTGGTTAATCAGCAGACTTGCTTCTTGTAATCGAATCTCGTTTTTAATATCTTGATAGGTGGTGTTTCTTTCTTTGAGTTTACGTTTGAATGTCGCAGGTGACATATTAAAAATTGAAGCTACTTCTAAAAGTTTTGGTACGTTGTTGAGGTTGTCTTTTACGTACTTTCTTATGCGTTGGACTAGGTCACTAGGGCTGACTTGCTTGAGTTCCGATTCGCATTTCTCAACGGCGATTCTCGCCATTTCCTGATTCGCAATATTTAAAGGCTTGTACTTCCATTCAATTGGAATGAGCATTTCCAAGCAAGGTTGTTCAAAGTATATCGTCACGCCGAAAAGTGCTTCGTGAGCAAAATTATCAGGCTCTTTTGAGTCTATATTTAGTTGGATTTTTCCTTGGAGGTTACTTTTATCTAAGGCTTGATAGGTATTTGTCGCAATCGTAACTAACGTTGAAATATCAAAGAAATGCTGAGTTTCATTATCTAAAAGAACTTCATCTTTGCAGGCTAATTTAACCTTTATTTTTTCTCTTTCTTCAGTGATGAAAATATCCTGCGCCGCTAAACGCGTATTATAGAAATCACGAAGTATTTCATAACCTTCGTGCAAATCAGCTGCACATTGTACCGCTATTCCTAGCGAACCGTGAGTGGAGGCTGTCATTTTTAAACCAAATTCGATAGCGCCTGTGATGGGGTCTTCTAATTCACTGAATAGATTTACACCAATATGACTAACAATAAGGTTTGTAACCAAAGGGGGAGGGTTGATCAAGTCTTGGAGTTCTATCTCACTGTCTTTAAGTAGGGTGCTCAAACTGATTCCCTTACTTAACGCGAAATCGCGTACGACGGCTAAATAATCGCCGGATGCTAGCTGAAGTTCTGGTGCAATATTATTCTTCATCTTGAGCTCAAATCACCATAATGTTGATACCGTAGCACCTGTCTTCAAATACTGCAATTGGTCATTATGTGTCTATCAGTTTGAGGCGGTAGTTCACAACATAATAACGACAATGGTTAGAGAGGATAACGATAATGAATACGGTCAAAGTTGAAAATCGGTCGGCGTTAAATTACGCACCTATAGACGTAAAACCAAGAAGAATGAACTTCCCTTTTTCAGAAGTATCCAGCAGGTATTTCTATGATAATAATTTATTAAAATCTGCTTATATGGCGTCTCTATCGGCCACTTTTCCAGCAGGAGAGGGAGAGTTTATCGATTCTGTACGCTTGTTTAGAGACAAAATAGATGACCCTGAATTGAAACAGCAGATTAAAGGATTTATCGGGCAAGAAGGTCATCATAGCTATCAGCACAAACAATTCAATAAGTCGCTTAAAGACTTAGGTTTTGATGCCGTTCGTTTGGAGAAAGTCTTTGAAAAGGATATGCAGCGCGTTTTAAAGGGTAAAAATGATAAGACTCGTTTAGCCTTTACTGTTTGTTTTGAACATCAAACTGCGATCTTGGCTGATGAGTTTTTGACTAACCCTAAAGTGCTCGAAGGTATGGATGACACCATCGCAGATTTAATGCGCTGGCATGCTATCGAAGAAATTGAGCATAAAGGAGTCGCCTTCGACGTATATATGAGCGCCGTGGGCGACCGAAAATTGCTTCGCCGAGCGCAGCGGATTGCTACTATTATGTTCTCGGCTCGAATAGCAAAATATATGGTGTTACTCATGTGGTGGTCTCGTACTTTACCGCGGTGGGGCGATATAAGGGGGTATTTAAAATATATGTTCGGTAAAGGTGGTTTGATGCGGAATTTGCGTAAACCGTACAAAGAGTTTTTCAGAACAGATTTCCACCCATGGGATCACCAGAATCAAGCCTTGGTGGATGTGTGGAAGCGGAAATATTATCAGGAAAAACATGACCGAGGCAGCGAAGCATATCAGAAAGAAAAAAGTGTCGCTTAGTTGAGGTAATAAAAAAAAGTCGCGTAAGGTTTGGAGGTTAACTTCTCCAGCATGAGAGATGCGTTATTCATGTTAGGCATAATAACGGAATAAGCGTGATATTGAGGTAAAATAGGTAATATCGTAGAGCTGATGGTCTTGGTTAAACTTTTGGATGAAAGCCAGAGGGCAGGAGTAAGGTAAATCAATGAGGCTTAAACAGACTAAGGAAGGTTTGCTCTTTTATGTAATAAAAATTCCCTTATGAAAACATAAGGGAATTAAATGAGGTTTTACGCGTTTTGCTTGCGACGAGCAAAACCTAAACCAGCAAGACCAAAACCTAATAAGGCAAGGGTGCCTGGCTCTGGTACAGAGCTAGATCCTACACGCTCTCCATAGGCTGTTAAAGTTGAGTCATGTAGAAAGAAGTCACCCGACTTTCGTTTGACATCAATATCTAATGTACCAAAGGCATTCAAGGTAAATAACGCTACAATTTCAGCAAACCCGTCTGAGCCATCATCCCAAATGTAAGAATACTCTAATGGAGAGTAATCAATTTCTGCACGATCAATCTTAATGCCACTAATGCTGATCTTTGCCCACTCAGCTCTGTCTGAACCATCATCTGATACATTGATGCTAAGATCAAAAGAATCAATATAGTCTGTTGAAGTAAAACCTGGCAGAAATCCATCCTTCGTTACATCGTGAGTATACGACTCAGAGGTATTGTTTCTGTTTAGTTTGATGCCATTTGCGCCAAAATCGATGGTGTCAGTCCAAACCATAGGGGTGGCAAAAGCCATTCCTGATAGTAAAGACAAACAAAGGGCTGCCATTAAAGGCTTTAGGTTGCTCATTTTCATGCTCTCTATTTTAATTAGTTGTAGGAAAATTAGTTTTAATAACAAATTTAACACTTCACATAGTGCAACTCGTTTAAAGCAATTGTGATGCCAATAATAAAAACTCCATATATTACAGTAGGTTATTGAATTTGGTTGAGCTGGTATGTTGGTCTGAGATAAAAACTGTAAAATTATCTGACATATAGTTCTGATTCACGACTGCTATCGTAATTGATAGGTGATTCGTAACATTTTTTTTAATGACAGTGAAAGAAGCTTGAGTGATTAAACGAAAGCCTCGATCTAGTGGATCTTGATTTAGTATGAGATTAAGCGAATAAAAATAGTAAAAAACATTAACCTGATGGTGTTAGAGCCAAATTTTCTGGACTAAAAAAGGGGGCTTGAAGGACAAGCAAAAAATTTATTGACCTTCTTATGAGTTGCCTTTTTTAATACCTTAAAGACCTGTCATGGATAAGTTAGCGGTGAGCTTTTGGTTAATTATAGAGTGTTCGTGATGGGAATAGGTGTTTTGAAACAAGCGTTGTTTAAGTATAGAGCTTTAAACTCTTTGGCTGAATATACTGGTGACGCCACTTACCATGAGTGCTATTAGGCATAGGCCCAAAACTGCTGGACTTTGCATGATAAAACCGAGGCTGCATGCGTATAGGCTATACGCTTTGGTGGCTTTCTTTAGCAATCGAAGTTTAGCGTATCGCTGCATTCCTCAATCTTCCGTCTCTGTTTTATCCTTAGTATAGTGGGTAAAAGCACATCATGCTCTCATTTCAGCTTGCGGCTATAAATTTTAGGGTGAGAGTGATTGTTACTTATTGTAAATGAGAATCATTACTGTTAGAGTGCTCTTCGATTTTTGACGTTCTTGGTAGCCAGCATTCTTGGGGAGTGTGGTGAATAGGTAGGTCATTGTACCCAGTTATTTTTTGGAGCCACGTTGTGACGACCTTTCTATCCCCAAGCCCCGTACTTTTGAATTCCTCTACTGTATCCTCAAACGTTCTTGCCGCTGAAGGGAGGATGAATGTTCGTCCAGAAATGGAACGAGTTTATTCATGCTTAAACCAGCTGATATTGGGCAAATCGACACAAGTTAAACTGTCGCTGACTTGCTTGTTAGCAAACGGGCATCTACTGATTGATGACTTGCCTGGAATGGGTAAAACAGTTTTGTCGAATGCACTGGCGAGAGTGTTAGGGTTAGATTATAAGCGTGTTCAATTCACCAATGACTTATTGCCCGCCGATTTGCTTGGTAGCTCTATTTATGAAAAAGAGCAGGGTGCTTTTCGCTTTATTCCAGGGCCAGTATTTAGCCAGTTGTTGTTGGCTGATGAAATTAATCGAGCATCGCCAAAAACACAAAGTGCCTTATTAGAGGTGATGGAGGAGCGGCAAGTCAGCCTAGACGGTGAAACACGTCCCTTGCCGTCACCTTTTTTTGTAATCGCCACTCAAAACCCCCAAGAGCAAGTAGGGACATCAGCTTTACCTGAAAGCCAATTAGACCGGTTCATGATACGCCTCAGTATGGGGTACCCGAGTCGCACAGCTGAGTTAGAGATTTTCGCTGGCCAGAGTAGAAGGCGTTTACTTGAAGAGCAGCCGGCTTTGATTAGTAATGATGTGTTCGTGGAATACCAGAAACAGGTTGAATTGGTAGAGTGCTCTGCGCACGTGTTGAAATATCTTTATGAACTACTGCTTTTTACCCGTCAATCAAATTTATTTGTAAATGGTGTTTCTACAAGGGGCGGGTTGGCCGTATTACAAGCTGCTAAGGCTTGGGCTTGGCTGGAGGGTGAAGCGATGTTGTTACCTCAGCATATTCAGGCCGTTTTTTCGGTAGTGGTGGGGCATCGTTTACAAAGCAAAGAAGGTGGTTTGAGCGCGGAAATAATGGGTGATCGTATTCTGGCTGAGGTGGCTATTCCTCGATGAACGGTCTTACGGATAGCACCGTTACGCTTAATTCAGCTAAAACGCTTATTAAAAATAAATACCGTATCCGCTTAAGCATTAGTGGTTGTGGCTACATTATTGTCGCTTTTGTGTTGTATTTATTCTCGGTTAACTACAGCAGTAACTTGTTGCTTACGTTGGTATTTTTCTTAGTTGGTATTTTAATCTCTTGTTTTTGGTTGAGCATTTCCAATATTCGATCAATCGAAGTTTTATCGGTTAAAGTCGATCCAGTACACCAAGGTCAAGCGCTTCAATATCATGTTGCGGTGTTAAACAAACGCAAGCGGAATAATGTCGATTTGTTGGCTAACGGCCAAGAGGTAGATGATATTGAAGCCGGCGAAGAGCTGTGTTGGCTTATGAACGAAAACACTGGCAAGCGTGGAGTGTGTCCTGTTCAGCCTTTATATATCAGTAGTCGATGGCCTTTAGGCTTATTTAACGTATCGACCAAGGTTATTGATCTACCTAGTGTTGTCGTGTACCCGAAAGCTACTGAAGGTTTGCGCTTGAAACAGTATTTAGAAGGCGATCACGCTCATTATCACAATGATGCCGATAGTTTGGTAGGTTTAAGAGATTATCAGCCGGGTGATAATGCGCGTCGGATAGATTGGCGAGCAATGGCGCGCCGAGAACAGTTGCTGGTTAAGTTGTTTGACGGTGGCTCTGGTGATGCGTCGGTATGGCTAGATTGGGATGATACAGATGGTATGTCCTATGAGAATCGAATTAGTGCGCTATGCCGCTTGATTCTTGATTACCAGAAGCAAGGCGTTGAATTTGGTTTGCGATTACCTGGCTTTGGACTGGCGCCTGCCAATAGTACTGCACATACCCATCAGTGCTTAACTCAATTGGCGTTGTTGCCTAGTCAATATTCAAGTAGTGAAATGAATACTGGGGCTGACGAATGAGTTTCAGTTTAGAGTCATCGTATGCCCAACATCAAAATAGTATAAATTTAAACTCAGGTTTGTTTGTTCTTGTTTTTTTAGTTTACGCGTTAACTCCTATATTTGGTGAACTTGATTTTGTGCAAGTCGTCGTTATTTTGTTTTCTCTGGTACTTGGAGTCTGGCTAAAGTGCCCTAGTATTCGAACGATAGCGATAAAACGCAAAGCATTGTCGGTTGGCGCGTTACGTATCATTTCTATATTTGGCTTGTTGAGTCTGTCTATCATCGCTTTCTGGCTGGGTGGTGATGATTGGTTAAGTGGTAAAACATTCGTTACCTTTTTTAGTGTTTTTCTTGTGCTCAAATGGCTTGAAAGTCAGCGTGTTAAAGAGCTATATCTGATTGTTTATGGCGCTTTGGTGTTGATGGTAGTAAGTAGCCGATATTTAAGTGGTGCGAGTGTGTTGGTGTTTGTATTTCTTGGCGCCTTGTTATTTGTTTTTACTTTGTACGGTTTAGAGCATCGAAAGCCACTCACGCCGAAGTCATGTTTGTTTGTGCTTAAGTTATTTGTTTTCTCTTTGCCTTTAGTGATTATGCTTTTTATCACGTTTCCAAGAATACAGGGGCCGCTTTGGGATCTTGGGATTGTCATGGGTTTACCAATTTCGCTTGTCGTGGATCAGAGTCAACAAAATAACGTTATAAAAGGCACCTTAAAGGCGGGTCAGGTATCTCGCTTAAAGCAAGATGATGCACCGGTTTTGGTTGCCGAATTTGAAAACGCAACGCCATTCAAAAGTCGATTGTATTGGCGTGGACCAGTGTTCAATCACTACGACGGTATTGAATGGCATTTTGATAAGGGCTGGAATAATCGTAATCGTCTATTAAAAACAGCTTTTAAAGGTAAAGACCTGCTTGAGAATAAATTGACGGTTAAGTCAGAGCTGGTTAGTTATGAAGCGAGGGTGTCGGTAAACAACAGTCGTTACCTTTATGCTCTGGATCTACCGGCAGGCCGTAGCACTGAAAGCTTTATCTCTGAGGAATTTCAATTATTGGGTATTCGTAAGCTTTCTTCTGAGTTTAATTACGAACAAAAAGCTTGGTTGGAATATAGCGGCGGGCGTTCGCTTACTGATGTTCAGCGTGATAAGTACATGCAGTTACCTAAGAACTCAAATCCCAGACTGCTGGCATGGGGAAGTGAATTAGCGGCGAGTCATTTTAGTGTTGCAGACCAGATACAGGCATTGCGTATTCATTTGGCTCAAGGTGAATACAAACTAACAGTAAAACCAAGTATTGAAGAGTCTCCAAACAGTTTGGATGTGTTCTTTTTTGATCGTAAAGAAGGAGGGATTGAACATTTAGCTAGTTCGACGGCTATCGTATTGCGTGCTGCAGGTATTCCCACAAGACTAGTTTCAGGATATCGCGGGGGGAGCATTATTGCTCTCACGAACTTTATTGTTGTACGTCAAGCCAATGCGCATGTATGGGTTGAGGCATGGCGTGATGATATTGGCTGGTCTCGAGTGGAGGCGAAAGATTTCGTGGTACCGCCGCCCAAAGAGAAACAATCATCTCAAGTTAAAACAGAGCAGCAACTTAAAGCCTCTGCAAATAACAGCCAAGTTGTTACGAAGGCTGAGCAATCGAAGGCAAAGATGAATACTCCGCCAACGCAAGCAGGTAAAACAACTGAAAAAGGCGCTAAAAACAAAAATAGAAGTTCAGAATTCGAGTGGCTAAATGTTCTGGGAGCAGGCATTGAAACTTGGATATTCAACTATAACCCTGAGCGACAAATTGAGTTAATTCAAAAAGCTGGTATTAGCAAAATTGATTGGAAGGGCTTGTTAAGCATCGCTGCGTTAGGTGTGGTTGCTTTGTTTGCTATATATGGGGTGCTGGTAAATATCCGGCGAGATGAACAAGATCCAATTACAAAGTCATTTGAACAATTAAACCATAAATTAGAGAAACATAATTTGCAATGCTCTCCTCAAGAGTGCATCAGCCAATGGTTGCAGCGCATGCAAACGCTTGCGCCTCAATTTTATCCCGCATTTGAAGCGGTTGCAGAACAATATATCCATCTTCGATACCGAACAATTAAAGCAGACTCGAAAAAAGGGGCTGCTCAACTTAGGGAGTTTAAATGTGATATCAAACGCTTATCGGCGATGCTTTAAAAAATTACTTTTGTCAGTTATTAGCCTTTTGCTGGCAGTTTATGTGCCTAGTTCCACAGCCGCCACCGACTACCCTCAGGTGATGGCCGCATTGATTGATTTGGGTGATGAAGTAAGCCGTGAGTATGAGGTTGATCAATCACTGCTTTTTGGTGATCGTTTTTCAAAGCTTTATTTTGGTGGTTTTGAAGGAAAAGGTTTGGAGTTTGCAGTAGGGCAGGCTGACCAACAAGTAATGCTTGAAATAGAAATGGGC
>ENA-OSET01001982-OSET01001982.1-sediment-metagenome-genome-assembly--contig:-NODE-1982-length-20423-cov-10.770667_pt1 | contig 20423 bp, 13 predicted proteins | sample MGYA00237882_ERZ534229 | MGnify/ENA primary metagenome ERZ534229 (study PRJEB26408, sample SAMN06266212) | sediment metagenome | isolation source: Hudson Canyon methane seep mesocosm | place... | reverse complement strand
TATCGTTTGGATAAAGTGCTGGCTAGGTTGCATATTCTGGATGCTTTGTTGATCGCTTTTCTCAATATTGATGAAGTGATTGCCATTATCAGGGAATATGATAAGCCCAAGCCCGTGTTGATGGAGCGCTTTGGTATTACGGATATTCAGGCTGAAGCAGTTTTAGAGTTAAAGCTAAGACATCTTGCCAAGCTTGAGGAAATGAAAATCCGTGGCGAGCAAGAGGAGTTGGAGAAAGAGCGACAACAACTGGAGAAAATATTGGGTTCTAAGCGCTTACTCAATCGTTTAATTAAGCAAGAACTACAAGCGGATGCTGAGAAGTATGGAGATGATAGGCGTTCCGCTATCGTGTCTAGAGAGGCCGCACAAGTTTTAGATACCACGGCATTAATAACAAACGAACCCTTAACTATCGTGATGTCGCAAAAAGGCTGGATACGCGCGGCAAAAGGTCATGATATTGATGTACATAGTTTAAATTACCGTTCGGGCGATAAATATTTAGATTCTGCCAAAGGTCGTTCTACGCAAGCCGTTTATGTTTTAGACTCAACAGGGCGCGCTTATACTCTTGCAACGCATGATTTGCCTTCTGCGCGTAGTCAGGGGGAACCTCTGACAGGGCGATTGAAACCACCAGCAGGCTCCTTGTTTACTTATCTATTCTCAGGTCAGGCTGATGACTGGTATGTAATGGTCAGTAATGCGGGCTATGGTTTTAGAGTGCAACTGAAAGATCTGCAAAGTAAAAACAAGGCAGGTAAGGCTGTCATTTCATTGCCAGCAGGTGCCAGCGTATTAATGCCCGTAGCGGTTAATAATGATTCAGATTTAATTGCTGCGGTAACAACGCAAGGACGATTGTTAATTTTTCCAGTAGTTGAATTACCGGCTTTATCCAAAGGAAAAGGTAATAAATTAATACAAATTCCGCCAGCTGATTTTAAATCAGGTGCTGATGCTGTTGTTTCAGTGGCTGTTTTTGCACAGGATGGGGCCGTTAAAATATTGTCTGGGAAAAGACATTTGACTATTAAAGGCGGTGATATAGAGGTTTATTCTGGGCTCAGAGCAAAAAGAGGCACAGCCTTACCTCGTGGCTTTCAACGTGTTGATGGACTGGAAAGTTAAGCCGCTTGTCAGCGCTGTTGTGCTTACTGAGTGGGCTTTAGTCCACTGCTGCAAGTAGTCTTGTAATGGTGAGCAGCCTAAGCTGCTCATGATTACCCTGTTTTATGAATTGAATAGGCAGTAGATAGGTGGGCTTTCTGCTATAAATCAGCCCTTCTTGTTCCCATGCTCCCGCGTGGGAATACATACCTGTCTACAGTCACAGCATGGTATGCATTCCCGCCGAATACGGTGGGAACGAGAAAGCTGTGGTTTGTTTACAGGCATGTAACTAAGTTGATAAATTTGCTAATGATCTTTTTTTGATTTACCTAAGCATTAGCATCACTTACAATTCAGCATTAGTTCATCAACAATAATAATACCTGGAGGGTAATATGTTTAAAATTCGTTCTTTGGTCACTGCTTTGGCGTTAGCTAGCTCAGCGACAGTTGTCTTTGCTCAGGCTTTGCCAACGACAGCACCAGCACCTGCTGATAACCCAACAACTGCTGAAAAAGTAGCGTTAGGAAAAATGCTTTACCATGATCCTCGTTTATCTTCTTCAGGTACAGTGTCTTGCGCATCTTGTCATAACACCATGTTAGGCGGTGAAGACAATCGCGCTGGGTCTGTAGGTGTGGGTGGTCAAGTCGGTGGGCGTAGTGCACCCACTGTATGGAATTCGGCTTTTAATAAGGTGCAATTCTGGGATGGCCGTGCAGCAAGTTTAGAAGAGCAGGCAGCAGGTCCGGTAACAAACCCTATCGAAATGGGTATGAAAAGCTGGGACGATGTGGTTGTGCGTTTGAAATCTATTGAAGGTTACCAGGATGCTTTCCAGAAAGCATTTGGTAAAGACTCAATTTCTAAAGATACAGCAACTAAAGCTATTGCTGCTTATGAAAGAACATTGATTACTCCAAACAGTGCTTATGATAAGTATGTTAAAGGTAATAAAAAAGCAATGACTGAGCAACAAATTCGCGGCATGAAAAAAGCAGTAGCAATTGGTTGTACTTCTTGTCACAGTGGTCCTGCATTCAATGGCCCTGGTACTTTCCAGAAATTCCCTGCGATCGATAATGGTTATTTTGAAGCGCAATATAGCTTTAAAGATGATAAGGGTTTAGCTGAAGTGACTAAAAAAGCAGCTGATGAGCATATGTGGAAAGTACCTACTTTGCGTAATATTACTTTAACAGCACCTTATTTCCATAATGGTTCAGTCAAAACCTTAGATAAAGCAGTTAAATTAATGGCTAAATTACAATTAGGTCAGGATTTATCTAAAACAGAAATTGCTGATATTGTGGCTTTCTTAGGCGCCTTATCAGGTGAATTTCCTAAGCAGGAAATGCCTGTATTACCAGTAGCATCTGGAACTACATTTAATTAATAAATATAAGCTAGGGTGGCACTGTCCACCCTATGTTATCAGTTGTTTTGTTAATTAAATTGCTAATTACTCAGCGTACAATGATGGGTATAGCTCTAAAGCCCTCTCCTGCTGGAGAGGGTTGGGTGAGGAGAGGTTGAAATAAATTCTTTTTTCCCCTATTCTTTTTGCCTTTAGTCATAAAGAAAAAAGCATTCTGCAAAAGAGAATTGTTTAATTCCTCCTCACCCAACCCTCCCCAGCAAGGGAGGGCTTTAAGAGCTAGTTCATGTTGTGGAATTCCTTAACGGTGAAATAGCTTTTTTTTCACATTATATCTTCAGTTCTTACATTCATTGAGTAGACATGTCATTCTGAAGCTAGCTATTAATTTTGGGGCGAAGGCTTTAGCCTTCATCTGCTAAAAACCTGGCTAAAGGCCTGTGTCTCAATTTATTCTAAAATGACAACACTTTATTATTACCATAAAGATTCTTTGCAACATGATACCTGCTTAGGACATCCAGAAAGTCCTGATCGGCTAAGTTATATTAATGCAGCTCTAAATCAACATGGATTTGATTCCTTGCAAAGAATAACAGCTGAATTACGGCAAGATATTATGCAGATAATTCAGCGGGTTCATACCCAGGCAATGATAGATAAAGTATTACAAAAAGTACCAGAGGATAGTTACCTTTCTTTAGATCAGGATACCGTATTATCAGCAGGCTCGGCTCATGCCGCTTTATTAGCGGTTAGTGCTGTTTGTGATGCAGTTGATAAAGTGTGTAATAAACAAGCCAATAATGCCTTCTGTGCTGTTCGTCCACCAGGGCATCATGCTGAACCTGCGCAACCCATGGGCTTTTGCCTATTCAATAATGTGGCTATTGCAGCTGAATATGCAAGAAAGCTACAAAAGATCAAACGTATTGCGATTATCGATTTTGATGTGCATCATGGAAATGGTACCCAAGCCGTATTTGAGAATAATGCTGATGTGTTTTATGCCTCTACACATGAAATGCCCAATTACCCGGGAACAGGTTATCCATCGGAAACGGGGATAGGCAATATAGTCAATGTAGCACTGGCCTCAGGAGATACTGGTGAGCAATTTCGAGAAAAATATCAGCAGATAATCTTCCCGGCATTAAAGCAATTTAAGCCAGATTTAATTTTCCTTTCCGCAGGCTTTGATGCTCATAAAGATGATCCCTTAGCTAGCATAGAATTGGATAAGCAAGACTACCAGTGGTTGAGTGAAGAACTGATGCATATTGCTAACAATTGTTGTGATGGTAAAATCATTTCAGTGTTAGAAGGGGGCTATAATCTTTACGCTTTAGCTGAATGTGTGAGCGCGCATATCGCCGTATTAATGAAAGCCTAAGTGATCGATTATTTCAGTCTTCGTTGTCATAATGAGTTAGCCAAAAGTAGAACCATTCCAGCCCCAAAAATTAATAGGGCAATTACTGAATTCGATATAAACCCGATCAGCAGGTATCTTAAGCTGTATATTGATCAGTTGACTGATGGAGGCTGATAATGACTTTGCTTGCTCACTACTTAAACCGATGCTTTTAAACTCAAGATAAGCCAGGGGTTCATTATTTCCTGCAAAAATCATTTTCGTCTTATCATTCAGTTCAATCATAATATAACGTTCTGGTTTGCCTGTTTCCTTGGAAAGAAGTTGAGAAAACTGAGTTAATAATTCAGAAGATTTTTCTTTATTAACCGAAATGTTAGTTTTTAATTTTAAGTAAGGCATGTGGCTCTGATCCTTGATTGTTTATTCTGTTAATAAGTTGGTGATTAACCATTCAATATCAGTGAAATGACCAAACTCACAGGCTTTCAATATTCCTTTTTTATCAATAATGATATGGGAGGGTGTACCTTGTAATTGATATAGTTTAAAGCTTTCTGCTGAATACAATTGAGTATTTAGATAGTTTATCGCATTGCTCTTGATTTGTATCTTTTCAGCTTCCTTGCGCTGAATAAAGTCTGGCACATATTGCCTGATTAAGCGGCTTACTTGATCCTCTGAAACAACTGAAGCCAGCGTATTTATTTTATCCATCGCCACAGCAAAAGGGATGTGATAGGGAAGACGGCCATCAATTAATCGATTGTTCTCTGTCAAAACCCGATTAGTTTCCCCAACGACTATATGCTGTTCCAATAATAACTTTAAGTTATCCAGGGTGTTGAGTTCAAAATCTTCAAAAGCGGTCGCAATACCCAGAACAGTTAAACCTTTGTCGGAATATCTCTGATGCAGATCGATTGCTTGCGGCAAGCTGTATAAAAAACAGCCTGGACAATTAACTTGAAAAACTTCGATTAAAACAACGCGGCCTAATTCATGCTCTAAATTGCTCGCATTACCTTGCAGCCACATAGAAATCTGCAGTTCAGGGGCTTTCTTTCCAATCAGTGGAATATGAACCATAGATAGATGCTGTTGTTTGTTAAGGCAGGAGAGGAGTATGTCATCATTGGTTTACTTTGATCTGTCAGGCTTCTTCTGATAAATACTTTTCGGTGAAACCCCAAAATACTTGATAAATGCGGTACTAAAATTACTGGCGTGATTATAACCCACATGATCCGCAGCGATATTGACATGACAGCCAGATGAATCAAGTAATTGATAAGCTTTATTCATTCGAATTTCCAATAATACGCCATAAGGGGTGTTATTAAAAAAGTGATGGAATAGTTTTTTTAACTTAAATTGATTACAAGCAACGCGTTTTGATAATTGTTCAACTGAGGGTGGTATTTTAAACTCCTGAAATAGAATTTCTCTTGCTTTGTTGGCTATTTCTTTATCTTTTTCTGTGTAGGTATCTTTGGTTTTATTCTGAGGTGAGAAAACTGGTTTAAGTTCGGAGGCTAATAGCAGCATGGCCTGACCATGGATAAATATTTTATTGTTTTCATTAGTCGCTGTTATCGACAGTAACTGATTTGCAAGCATCAGTCCATGTGCGGTGATGGGTTTGTAGCTAATATTTTGTATATTATTGCTATTGCTGAATGTCTTTTTAATCTGTTTGTTGTCAAAATAACGTAACAGCCAGTCTTTGCTCATGGCAAAACGTAATTGCAGAATAGAATCACCCGCCTGGTATTGACGTTCACCGCTACAGGAGTTAAATGTTGTGATAGAAGTATAGCCTTTATTAAATAAAACCTCTTCTCCCTGATGACTAACAAAACACGAACTTCCTTTTATACCCAGTGTGACAACCAGACGAGCTTGCTGGTTATTCATATGACTTACTACAGCTAAATCTTTATTGGGTTGATAATTGCTTTCTATATAGCTTAGGTCTTTTTCCAGTGGGTATATATCTGTATATCCATTACCCAGTTCATTCGGTAATGGTTGATGTAAACAGTGCCTCTGCTGTAGCGTTTTTAATGCATCATTTCTAATTCGCCAGCGGGTTGGGCGAGTTTTTGAGTTAGTCATTGCAAGACCAGTAAACAGGCATGGTTGTATAAATAGTCCCCAAAGTTATGTTTTCCTCAGCATCTGATTACGTTTAGCATACAAAATATTCCTTTTGGCATAGTAATGCAAGTGGGAATTATTTTCAACAAGCGCTAATATGACCGCATTATTACAGACCAGCCTATGCTGGAATTGAAAATAATTGATTAAAACGTATTATTGGAAATTTTAGATTATGAAATACTCCCCCTCCAGAGCACCATTTTTAGTTAATGGTATTGCTTCTTCAATTACATTAGCAATACTGATGTCTTCTCAAACAGTATCAGCAAAAGAGAGTCAAGCTTATGAGTTGGCTCCAATTTCTGTTGTTTCTAACCCTGTTATTAAAGAAAATCATCTGGATTTATTTTCCAGTATCTCTTCAGTTGTTACTGAAGATCAGTTGAAAGACCAAAATGCTTTGGATTTAGCTTCTGCTCTGCGCCGTACACCGGGAGTTCAAATTACTCGCTTTAATCCAGTCGGTACTTTCAGTGCAGATGGGGGGGATGGTGTTTTTATTCGTGGCATGGGAACCAGTCGGCCGGGTAGCGAAATTAAAACTTATGTCGATGGTGTGCCTTTATATATGGGGGTGTGGGGGCATCCAGTACTGGATCTATTGCCAATTAACGGTATGGAGTCGATTACAGTTTATAAAGGCCCTCAGCCACAAATAAATGGTAATAATTTTTCATCCATTAACTTAACTACTAAGCGCGCTGTTGAAGAGGGTATTCATGGTAGTGCCCGTGTTTCTGGCGGTATTTATGGCACGATTACCGAACAAGCCGATATCGTGGGTAAATATGGTGATTTAGATTTTATGTTAGCTCAAGGTTTTGCAAGTTCAGATGGACACAGGGACAATGCGGATGGCGAATTAAAAAATGTTATGGGACGGTTGAATTATCAATTGAATAAAAATTGGTCTGTCGGTAGCAGCTTTTTGTACAGTAATAACAGTGCAAAAGACCCTGGTGACAGTAGTACTGTTGCTGCTTCAATGCCTGAATACAGGAGTGAGGCAGGTATGGTCGCTGTTAATTTGTCCCATGAATATGAGAATGTTCGAGGCGATTTAAAACTATACACTACACAAGGGGAAGGTAATTGGTATGATCATCCTCATAATGGAAACAATGCCAATATTACGGATACTCTGACTAACTTTGAAACCTATGGTTTACGTTGGCAGGAGCAATTGTCTTTATGGGATGGCGGAACGGTGACTGTGGGTGTTGATAGTGACTGGATTTCTGGTGATGTGACTGATCAGGGAGGATTAGGAGCTACGCCTTCTCAAGGGTATTACGATACACCGACTTTTCGCTTAACTTCGCCTTATTTGTCTATAACACAGGCTATAGACCTTAATGATGATTGGTCAATAGTACCTTCTGCAGGTATTCGTTATTACAACCACAGTGAATTTGAAGAGCAAATCAGTCCTCATGCCGGCTTATCATTAGTTTCTGAAAAACTGACTATATATGCCAATATATCAAGAGGAATAAACTATCCGGGACTAGAGGTTGCGACTCTTTCTAAATATATGCCTGCACTCACAAATACTTGGATGCAGCTATCGCCTGAGCAAGTTGAACATGGTGAAATCGGTTTTAAAGCGACACCTTTTGAGTTAACTCAAATTGATGTGAGTTTCTTTAATGATCGCATTAAAAACCGCTATGTATTTGAGTTTTTTCCAGGAACGCCTAAATTTAGAAATTTTGGTACTTATACAATGCGTGGTTTTGAGGTATCAATTCAGCAAGGTATTACAGATGACTGGAGTGTCTTTGGTGGCTTGACCATGCTGGATCCAAGTATTGATAATCTTCCTTATACGCCAAAAACTGCTGTTTCTGGCGGTATAAATGGAAAAATCAGTAAAATTAACTTAGCGATTGATGCACAGTATCAATCGGAGACCATGACGATTAACAATACTTCGAGAAATAGAAATGCAGGGGGAAGTGGTAATAATGTCAGTTCTTTAATTGTGCTTAATGCCAGAGCGGGTTATCCAATTCCTCAGTTAGGAGAGAAAGGTGAAATCTTTATTGCTGGTGAAAACCTGTTAGATCGTGATTATGGCTATCGTCCAGGTTACCCTATGCCAGGCATTTGGGGGCAAATTGGGGTATCAGCTAGCTTCTAGTTAATATTAATCTCTACCTGCCTTTTCATTGCTTGGAAGGGTAGAGTTTGTACTCACTATATTTTTAAATTAAGTGGCTATTAACAAAGTACAGCTTAGCAAAAAATTAGCCCATCTTGTTCCCATGCTCCTGCGTCACTGCCATTAAGTTAAGGGATTAGTTTATTGGGGCGCAGTGCTTTAGCCTGCTAATTTCATCAATGAAAGCAGGCTAAAGCACTGCGCCCCATTCTTGTGTTGCTCTTAACTTAATGGCAGTGATGCTCTTGCGTGGGAATACATTCCTACCAAATGCGGTGAGGACTAGAAGCCTGTGTGTTTATAGCCATTTTAAGTTATGAGATATTTTCTTTGTGCAGTGGAAGCAAAGATACATTTTTAACTCTTGTCATTCAAATTTATTGTCTCGTGTTTTATAAATTAAATAAAAGTTATATAGCTCTGATCATGTTGTTGCTGGTTTTGAATGGCTGTGTTTCAAAGCAATTGTCTAATGATCCAAGTATACAAAACGCTTTGCTTATTCATGCTGATCGTGTTTTTGATGGACTGCGAATTAGAAGCAATACATCTGTATTGATTGTTGATGGCAAGATTGTTCAAATTGCTGCGCAGGGTAAGATTAAAGCAAAGGCAGCAGAAATTATTGATCTAGGCGATGCCACTCTTTTACCTGGTTTTATAGAGTTACATGCTCATCTTAATTATAAAAAAATCCCTGCGGAAACAGTGCTAAAGCACGGCATTACTACCATTCGTGATTTAGGTGGCCCAGTACATAAACCTTATGGTGGAAAAGGCAGTCTACGAGTGATAAGTTCAGGCCCGATCATTACAGCTGTAGGAGGTTACCCTATCCCTGTATTGGGTGAAAAAGATATTGCCATCCCTGTAGCAACGCAAACACAGGCACGGTTAGCGGTGCAGGATTTGGTTGAACAGGGTGCAGCTATTATTAAAATTGCTTTGGAACCTGGTGGAGAACAGGGGGCTCCCTGGTCGAGTCATCATGGGCATCATAAACCTGCTCACCATTCTCATGCTGTGCATGCAACTGAATCGACACAAAAATGGCCTTTGCTATCATTATCAGTCGTTAAAGTAATAGTGGAAGAGGCACATCGTCTAGGTCGTAAAGTGACAGCCCATATAGGTGAACAACAAGGGGCAGAAATAGCGATTAATGCGGGTGTGGACGAGTGGTCTCATATCCCTTGTGATGTTATTCCTGAAGAGTTATTAGAACGAGCGGTTAAGCAACAGATTAAAATGCTAACGACTATTGATACTTTATCTAAATGTTCCGGTATTTTTCATAACCTTAAGGTCTTAAGCTCTTTAGGCGCCGAATTTTTATATGGAGCAGAAATTGCTCACCCAGACATTCCTTGGGGAATTGATGTACAAGAGCTGATCTATCTACAAAACAAAGCAAAAATGACAGCGCTTGAGGTTTTAACAACCATTACATCAAAAGCAGGGCAACACTTGAATATACCATTGTTAGGGACGCTTAGAGCTAATGCTCCGGCTGATATGATCGCAGTAAAAGGTAATGTAATAGATGATTTAAAGCGATTGGAATATCCTGATTTAGTGCTGTCAGGTGGGCAAATAATCGTGAACAATTTTAGCCAATAAAAGCAGTTGAAGTGATAGTAAGGATATTAGCTGATATGAGTCATAAGCCCGGTTATGATAAATGAGTTGTAATACGCTATATAAGAAGTTATTCCCAAGGTCTACCCAGTCAAGCGTCACTGCCATTAAGTTAAGGATGCGCCCCACTCTTAACTTAATGGCAGTGAGTCAAGCGTGGGTACAAGCTTTGTCGGGAATCTATTGCTCTGCTTATCCTTTGTTTTCAGAGTGCTGTAATAAATAAAATAGTTTTTCAATTTCATCACTGCTTACTGGGCGGGAAAACAAATAACCCTGAAATAATTGACACTCATGCTGTTTTAAAAGATCAAACTGTTGTTCAGTTTCCACGCCTTCAGCCAGTACATTTTGCCCAAGGTTTTGTCCCATTTTAATAATCGTCTCAACCAGTAAAGCATCACTAGGATCAGATATAATATCTTTAACAAAACTACGATCAATTTTTAGCTGTTTGATTGGCATTCGTTTTAAATAGGCCAGAGATGAATAGCCTGTTCCAAAATCATCAATTGCAATAGCAACCCCCATCTCCGTCAACAGCAGCATTTTCTTAACTGTACTATCAATATTTTCTATCAGTACACCTTCAGTCAATTCCAGCATCAAGCACTCAGCGGATAAATGACTGAGTTTAATCGCTTGCTTAACCTGTTGCACAAAATCAGGCTGGTGAAATTGTTTGGCACTCACATTGACAGCAATGTGCTTGATAAAAACACCTTGCTGAGCCCAATATCGCATTTGTTGACAGGCTGTATTTAAAACCCACTCTCCAATAGGTAAGATCAAATTAATCTCCTCGGCAACAGCAATAAATTCCTTGGGCATGATGATGCCTTTGTCAGGGTGTAGCCATCGAATTAATGCTTCTACACTAACAATTTGTCCAGTCGCATCCATTTGAGGCTGATATAGCAACTGAAATTGATTTAGGTTTACTGCCTTTCTTAGCTCTTTTTCTAGATCTAATCTTTGGTTCGCTACCTCTTGCATACTGGGCCTAAAAAAATTAATCGCATTTCGACCCTGCTCTTTTGAAAGATACATAGCAGTATCAGCCTGCTGGATGATGACATTGGCATCATCAGCCATCTCTGGGAAAACTGAAATGCCTATGCTGGGTGAAAAAGATTGTTCACTATCAATCAAGTGATAAGGTTTATTAATCGCTACCCTAATTTTTTCAGCTACATTACGAGCCTGATTAGCCGCTTGTTTTAGACTGACCGCGCCATTGGCAATTAGAATCACAAATTCATCACCGCCAAAGCGACAAGCGGTATCTTCTTCTCGAATATGCTCTTTTATCCGCCTGGCAACCTGAATTAACAATTCATCTCCGACAGCATGTCCAAGGGAATCATTAAGTATTTTAAATTTATCTATATCTAGAAATATCAAAGCACCGAAAGTTTGCCTTCTTTTTGAAACACTGACCTCCTGTTCCAGACGATCCAATAATAAACGCCGATTAGCTAAGTTAGTTAATGGGTCATAATAAGCTAAATTTCGAATGATCTTTTCAGCCTGTTTTTTATCGCTAATATCTGAAAAAATACCGACATACTGAGTAAGCTCCTCAGACTCACTCCTCACTGCAGTAATAACCAGCCATTCGGGATAAATTTCGCCATTTTTACGTCGATTCCATATTTCACCCTGCCATTTACCCTTGCTATTTAATGTTTTATACATCTGTTGATAGAATTCAGCTGAATGCTTTCCAGATGCTAATATATTAGGGTTTTTACCTATCACCTCTTCTTCGCTATATCCGGTAATATTAGTAAATGCAGAATTTACCTGTAAAATGCTACCATCAGACTGAGTCACTAAAATAGCTTCATGCGATTGAAAAGCTGTAGCTGCAATACGCAACTCTTCTTCCCGCTGTTTTTTCTCTATGGCAATGGCTGTAAGTCGCGCAATGTTTTGAATAAACTTTAAATTATTAGGCTCAGCTGTCCTCGCTTGTTTAAAAAAACAGGCGAATGTCCCCAATACCTCACCACTAGAAGAAATAATAGGCTCTGACCAACACGATTTAATCCCAATCAAATTGATTAAAGGTAAAGAACTCTGACAGTAAGGGTGAGACAAAACATCCTCAATTATGACCTGTTTACCAGTAAAGCTGTAGAAACACCATTTACAGTAAGTATAGGGGTTGCCCAGAGTACTGATATTAATGATATTGCTTTAGATGAGCTGATTTCTATTGTTGATAACCGGCTCTATAGTGCGAAAGAGCAGGGGCGTAATCGTGTTTGTTCTCATGCTTAATAAGGCGTTTGCTTTAGCCGGCCTTATTATACATATTCACTAATTCTCGTTCCCACCGTATTCGGTGGGAATGCATACCGTGCTGTGTTCCTAGGCTGGTATGTATTCCCACGCAGGAGCATGGGAACAAGGTGGGCTAGTTTTTTGCTAAGCAATTCTTTGTTAATAGCTATTTTAAATTTTAGCGATGATTGTCCACTGTTGCCGGGATAATATTCCCTTGAGCCTGCATGCTGAGTGCTTTAGGGTTGGATTTATAATGTAGGCGAATAACATTGGCCAGTGCCAGTTTGGTCTTTTCATCGACTATGCAAAGTTGCTGTTCAGGCAGGGCAGCGATAATCGCAGTTAATAGCTGATCTTGTGGTGAGACAAGTTTTTCAACCCAGGTACTTAGCAATGCTTTATCAATAATAGCGGGTAATGAGCCCATAATACCCACATCATTTTGATCGTGGATCAATAAGCCTGAGGTTGTCCCTCTATCCAGGGTTAACACCTGAAACAAATAGAGTGTGTGGTAAGCCCGTTGTTTGCTAAAATCTGCCTCAGTTGGGCTTGAATTCTTTTTAATGGCATTGCTGAATATGTCTACATAACAATCAATAACGGCTTTGCCTAAGTTGTTGGCTAAATTGAAATCAGCTTGAGCATTAGCACTGTTATATTCTTCCAGATAAAAATGGGAAACACCGCGATGTCTTTCTAATGCGGGAATATAGAAATAGCGATCACCTTGAGCAGCAGCCAGTTTAAATTGTTCAGGGGCTACATTTTTTAAGCATTCAGTAAATAATGCTGTGTCCTGACTATCTTCAATTGCAGGATTAAGGTCAGCCATCATCCGCCAATAGGCTTTGCCATCACGCATTTCTGTCCAGCTGATATGCATATGGACCGAGGGAGCGAATGGGTTTTTAGGGTGAATTATGGTCGATAGCGCAGTTGCAGATGCCAGGTTTTTAGTATCGTCATCATCATAATGTACTTGAGATACATTGACTGAACCACGGTTAAAAAATAAATCATTGTTGGCAACATAACGCACTCCACCACCATGCTTTCCTTCATCACGTAACCATTCTATGGCTTCAAATGAGGACAATTGCTGATTTGAGCTGACAATCTTATCCAGTTGATTGACAAAATACTGTTGTAGCTCTTCGACTAAAGTATTTGCTGCGCGGGCGTTTATTGATTGGGCTTTGCTTCTGATCATGATTTTATTTTTTATAAAAAAAAGGGTAATGCTCGCGCTTTACCCTTTTTAATTGTAGCAATGTGGATGAAATTTGCGTAAGGAAGTGGGACTTTAGTCCTGCTTTGCCAACAGCGAGGCTAAAGCCACACTTCCTGATCGCCTTTATGCGGTATATTAAACTTTTGGCATAGCTTTTAATTTATCAACCACCTTATCACCAAACTCTACAGTGCTGATCATTTTGACCCCTGCACCTGGTTTTGAAAGGTCAGCTGTTGAGTAACCATCAGCAAATACACCTTGCATGGCAGCCCAGACATTTTTAGCTTCGTCAGCCATATCAAAACTGGTTTCCAGCATCATGGCAACTGAACCAATCATAGAGTATGGGTTAGCAATGTTTTTACCTGCAATATCAGGTGCTGAACCGTGAGAAGGTTCATAATAGGCTTTTTTATCGCCAACACAGGCAGAAGGCATCAGGCCTAAAGAACCTAAAATACCACCACCTTGATCACTTAAAATATCACCAAACATGTTTTCCATCACCATCACATCAAATTGTGTAGGTCTTAGGCATAAATGGGTTGCTGCGGCATCCACAAGCATATTGATTACTTCAACATCAGGGTAATCTACAGCGACTTCTTCTAAGATTTCATTCCATAATACGCTAGATTTTAGTACATTACTTTTATGAATATTGTGCAGAACTTTCTTTCTGCTAGAGGCTAATTTAAAGGCTTGAAGCAGAATCTGACGAATTTGATCTTCATCATATTCCAGTGTTTCTTTTACATAGCGTTTACCTTGATCATTAACGCCTGTTTCTTTGTTACCGAAATACAGGCCGCCGACTAGTTCACGAACAATCACCAGATCAATACCTTCACCAATCACTTCTGCTTTTAAAGGTGAGAAATGCGCTAATTCTTTAGGTAAAGACACCGGGCGGAAGTTTGCATAGGTGTTATAACGACGACGCATGGGTAATAAGGCACCGCGCTCTGGTTGTTTATCAATAGGAATGTTTTTAGATTCTTCATGGCTTAAACCAATAGGGCCTTTAAGAATAGCATCTGCACTGTCACAAATATCTTTAGTTTCCTGAGGAAATGCATCACCTGTTTCAAAATAAGCACAGGCACCAAATAATGCAGGTAGCAATTCAAACGTTACATCGTTACGCTGTTCAACAAGCTTTAAAACTTTTAGTGCTTCCTGAGTGATTTCAGGACCAATGCCATCACCTGCTAAAACCGCGACTTTATAATTCTTCATTCTTAACCTTATCTATCTTAATCTATAAATATATTGTTCCCACGCTTTGCGTGGGAATACAGTTAGTGACGCTCCTGCGTCACGGGGACGCAAGAGCGTCCATGTATGAGTTACCACGCAGAGCGTGGGAACTATCTACTAATCCAGACTATTCTACTACATCTGGCTATTGTCGTAATAATTTCAAAATATCGTCTGTTTTTTCTTGCATTAAAGGGATATCAGCACGAGACTCTACATTCAGTCTTACCACGGGTTCGGTATTGGATGATCTCAGATTAAATCGCCAGTTGCTATATTCAACACCGATACCATCAGTCATATCGATATTAATCGCATCTGCTTGATAGGCCTCTAAAACACGATCAATAGCCGCTTTGGGATCTGTTAATTTACTGTTAATTTCACCCGATGAAGGAAATTTAGCTATACGTTCTGCAACCATTGAGGATAAGGTTTTGCCTTGTACACAGAGCAGTTCAGCGACTAATAGCCAGGGAATCATGCCGCTGTCACAATAGAAAAAATCTCTAAAATAATGATGCGCACTCATTTCACCACCATAGATGGCATCTTCCTTGCGCATACGTTCTTTAATAAAAGCATGGCCTGTTTTTGACATAACAGCTTGTCCACCCGCTTGGGAAACAATTTCTTGCGTATTCCAGGTAAGTCTGGGGTCATAAATAATCTTGGCGTTTGGCTGTTTTTTTAGAAATGCAGCCGCTAACAGACCGACTATATAATAGCCTTCGATAAATTCACCGTTTTCATCAAACAAAAAGCAGCGATCAAAATCACCATCCCAGGCTATGCCCATATCGGCATTATGCTGTTTAACCATATTACTGGTATCCGCACGGTTTTCTGGTAACAATGGGTTGGGTATACCATTAGGGAAAGTATCATCAGGCTGGTGATGGACTTTTATAAATTCTATCGGTAAGCCAAGTGTCTGGAATTGTTTTTCCAGCAAATCAACCACATGTCCAGCCGCACCATTGCCAGAGTTAACGACTAATTTTAGCGGTTTAATGTTTTCAGCATTGATATAGCCTAATAAATGCTCCACATAGGCATCTAAAATTGAAACTTCTGAATAGTTGCCTACGGTTTTAATGCCTTTGTTTTCTTCAGCTAGCCAGGGCTGTTGTTCAGCCATCAATTTAATATCGTTCAAGCCGGTATCACCTGAAACCGGTTTACTTTGTTCTCTAACCAATTTCATGCCGTTGTAGTTGATAGGGTTGTGAGAGGCGGTAACTTCAACACCACCATCAACAGCAAGGTGACTGGTGGCAAAGTAAATTTCTTCGGTACCAACCATACCAATATCTGTTACATCACAGCCTTCATCTTGCAGTCCCTTAGCTAAGGCCATTTTTAAGCTGGCACTGGTTGCTCTGGCATCGCCGCCAACAACAACTGTTTTGAGGTTAAGGGTTCTGGCAAAAGCTCTGCCAACTCGGTAAGCTACGTCCTCGTTTAGCTCTACTTCTAACTCACCTCTAATATCATAGGCTTTAAAACAGCTTAATTTATTTTCCATTATTGCCTCTTATGTATTTCAATAATTGCTTAGATTTCAATTACTCAACCGTTGTATTTATGCTGTATTCTAAAATAAAGTAGTTAGAAATTCATAAAAATTTATTTTAATTGCAGGGTCTCAGTTGCAAAAAGCAGTTATAATGGCGGTTTTTAAACAAAGAGGATTAAAACAATGACTGATAACTGGATAGCTCCTTCCATCCTTTCTGCAGATTTCGCTAAATTAGGCGAAGAAGTTGATAATGTTTTAGCTTCAGGTGCCGATGTCGTCCATTTTGATGTTATGGATAACCACTTTGTACCTAACTTGACTATTGGCCCATTAGTTTGTGATGCACTTAGAAAACACGGTGTCACAGCGCCTATTGATGTGCATTTAATGGTTGAACCTGTCGACAGAATCATTCCTGATTTTGCAAAAGCAGGTGCTAGTATGATTACTTTTCACCCAGAAGCTTCAACTCACATTGATCGTTCATTACAAATGATTCGTGATCTAGGTTGTAAATCGGGTTTAGTATTTAACCCAGCAACACCATTAAGCCATTTAGAATATGTAATGGATAAAGTAGATATTATTTTATTAATGTCTGTTAACCCTGGTTTTGGTGGCCAATCATTTATTCCTGCAACATTAGATAAACTACGTCAAGCAAGAAAAATGATTGATGACAGTGGTTATGATATTCGTCTAGAAATTGATGGTGGTGTTAAAGTTGATAACATCCGTGAAATTAAAGCAGCTGGCGCAGATATGTTCGTTGCCGGTTCTGCTATTTTCGGACAAGCTGACTACAAAAAAGTAATTGATGAAATGCGTGCTGAGTTAGCTAAAGCATAATAATCTTTACCTAAAAAAAAGGGCGTGTTGAGTTAATCAACACGCCCTTTTTTTATATCTGCAGCTTGGTCATAGTTTCTTACAGATTAAAGTTAAAGAACACTACTCATGTTAGTATTCAGCAATTGCCTTTACAATTTATGTGCTGGACTTTATAGGGATTAAGATGAAGATTTTTATCAAATTACTGATTTTATTGTTGATTCTAGCCTGTGCTACTCCTTTTTTCATCAGAGGACCCAATGGGCAACCTTTGATGAGTCTAAACAAGCTTAAATTCCCTGAGTTACCTTCAGTTGCATCTATAAAAAGTAAGTCGGGTCTCTTTAATTCAACAGAAAAGAGTAGTCAGGCAAAAAATAAAGGGGATATTGAAGTTTATAAATGGCGGGATGAAAAAGGCGTTGTTCATTATTCTGACCGACAAGATAGCGATAAAAAGGGCAAGTTGACAGAGATTAAAGGTATTTCAATTTTACCTTCTGCAGCTGTTTCCACTGTGGATAAAACGGAGGAGCGATCTTTAAGTGTACCTAGCCCAACAACAATTCCCTTAGCAAATATACCTAAGCTTATTGAGGATGCCAAACAGGTGGAACAAGTGCTACAGCAAAGAAAACAACATCAGGATGAGATACTAGACCAGCTTTAAAGTTCGTAATAAGAGGCGTGCTCTACTGTAATCATGCGGCATACTGTGTGACTTCCTAGTGAAGTTACATGATGCAGTGCTCCTGATTATTCTCGGACAGGTCCTAGCAAGTATATAAAAAATAACACAAATATTGGGATGTTAGACTGTCCCAATACTATTTATCTAAACTACATTATCTTTAACTTGACCAAATTGGAATCGACCCTGATTTCCCCTGGCTTATACACACGCAATGCGCTTAGCTTTAGATTAATCAGACTAAATTTCTATGAGGCTGACAGCTTTTCAAGTTTGTATAACTTTCTCCTCCAGTCAAACGAGAAAACATATCAACTATGTAGATATAGTTGAGCTATACTTTTATTAACTCTAAAGCAATCAAAGCTAATGGACCAAAATTCGATTTTCGTAGACCTGCCACCTATTAAACGCTCTACTCAGGCAATAGGCTGGTTTACTTTTATTTTGACATTAATCTTTCTATCAGCACCTTTCTGGTCTAGTGTTGATTTTTTTGCTGTATCAAGTAATTATTTACCCTTACATACAGCCATGGAGACTTTCTCTGTGATTGTTGCCGCTCTAGTCTTTGCCATAGGCTGGAACACTCACACGCATGGACGTCCAGATAACTTTTTACTACTCGCTTGTACATTTCTTGCTGTAGGTATCCTGGACTTTTTGCATACTCTTTCCTATGCGGGCATGCCTGAGCTAGTTACACCTGCATCCCCAGAGAAAGCGATCAATTTTTGGTTAGCCGCTCGCTTTCTGGTTGCCGCCTCTCTTTTGATTGTTGCCTTTAGACCCTGGACTGCGCCAAAAAAAATACACCCTAGGTTTTCCTGGTTTTTTTTGTCCCTTGTCATTGTTTCAATCAGTAGCGGAATTATTCTATTTAGACCAGAGATAATCCCGCATACTTTTATTCCTGGCCAAGGCTTAACTAAAGTTAAAATTGCTTCAGAATATCTAATTGTTGCTATCCATCTGCTTACAGCTATTCTTTTTTGGTTACGTAGAAATAGTGAGCAAAATATAAATCTAGGGATTTTAGCGGCTGCATCCATTGTAATGGGGCTAGCCGAGCTTTTCTTTACCCTTTACTCGACAGTAACAAACCTATATAACCTGTCAGGCCATATTTATAAAGTTATTGCCTATAGCATGATTTACCGGGCGATCTTTGTCAGTAGTGTTAAAGAACCTTATCAGAGATTACAACAAACCAGCTTGATGCGCCTTCAACTCACTCAGTTTGCTGTCGATCATAGTGCTGAAATGGTTTTTTGGATCAATGCTAGTGGAAAAATACTCAATGCCAATAATGCTGCCTTGCAATCATTAGGCTATGAGATTAAGGATTTAACAGAACGTCATTTAAGCAATATTGAACAAGGTCTTTCATACCAAGACTGGAACACTCTCTGGAAAACTGTTAAAAAAGAAGGCAAACTAGAACGTGAAACGCTGCTCCAGACAGTTACAGGTAGGCTTATTCCTGTTGAAATAAATGCTAACTATGTTGCGGTAGAAGACAATGAGTATCTATGTTCATTTGTTCGAGACATTAGCGGGCGAAAACAAACAGAAAATATTCTACGTAACAGTGAGTACAAGTTTAAAGAAGCTCAAAAAATTGCCCATGTCGGCTCATGGGAGCTAGATTTGATAAATGACAAATTAACCTGGACTGCTGAAGTTTTTCATATATTCGAAATTGACCCAAAGTCTTTCGAAGCCTCTTATCAAGGCTTTCTTGATGTCATACACCCTGAAGACAGAGAGCTTGTTGATAATGCTTATAAAAAATCCATAATTGAACGTATCCCTTATGGCATCAGGCATCGATTATTGCTGGCAAATGGAACAATTAAACATGTTATAGAACATGGACAAACCTCATACTCTGAAGATGGTCAGCCAGTCAGGTCAGTCGGAACTATTCAGGATATCACAAGGATGGTTGAATCTGAACAAGCCTTAAAAAGTATCAACAATGAACTTAGCGCTCGCGCTGACGAACTGCTGGAGATGAGCGAACTTTTACTGACGTGCTTGACAGCAGAAGAATGTTTCAATGTCTCAGTCAGTTTTTGCCAACGTTTATTCCCTGACTCATCTGGCGCACTGTTCATTCTTGATTCATCTCAAGAACTTGCTGAGGCCATGGCCGTGTGGGGGAGTAATCCTCCTGTAGAGACTTTATTTGAAGTTAGCCAGTGCTGGACTTTGCGTTTAAATCGTGAAAAACAAGTAGATGAAGCCGATTCTGCGCTTATTTGTCCTCATATCAAAGAAATACCTCCAGCAGGCTATATAGGCATGCCAATCTATGCGCATGGAGAATTGCTCGGTGCAATGGAATTATGTTGGCCTGTCAGTCACTTGCAACTAGATAAAGAAAAACGTAAATCCACCCGTGACTCACTAATCAAAACCGCCCATTCTTTGGTTGACCACTTGGCTTTGGCCTTAATTAATTTACGCTTGCGGGATTCTTTGCAAAAACAGGCCATTCATGACCCATTAACCGGACTATATAACCGTCGTTACCTGGAAGATGCGCTAGGTCGAGAGGTGCGACGAGCTGCACGCGATAAAACAAGTTTTGGTATCATTATGATAGATATTGATCACTTTAAACATATCAATGACCAGTATGGACATAATGCTGGTGATGTACTACTAAAAGCAATTGCTACTTTATTCCGCAGTCACCTGCGTGGAGAAGACCTAGTATGTCGATACGGCGGAGAAGAATTTATTGCTT
>ENA-OSET01001981-OSET01001981.1-sediment-metagenome-genome-assembly--contig:-NODE-1981-length-20460-cov-4.011382_pt1 | contig 20460 bp, 21 predicted proteins | sample MGYA00237882_ERZ534229 | MGnify/ENA primary metagenome ERZ534229 (study PRJEB26408, sample SAMN06266212) | sediment metagenome | isolation source: Hudson Canyon methane seep mesocosm | place... | reverse complement strand
TGGTACAGGGATCGAACCTGTGACCCTCGCCTTGTAAGGGCGATGCTCTCCCAGCTGAGCTAACCACCCAACTCAAATCGAGAAGCGCATTTTAATGATTTCTAGGTTGCTGTCAATTCAAAACAATCATTTTTATAAAAAATAGTCATTTTATTTTCAAAGACACAAATTAAATCAGAAGCAAATACTTCTTTATGTACACTTTTTAGTCTAAACAAATGATTTACAAGTAAAACACGCTGGCATTTCAAAATAATTATTTATGAACAGTATTAAAACATTAATTTAAATTTCGCCGAATCAACTCCATACTATTTTGCCTTTGCTCATTCAAAAGAACCAATGGCACTTCTTCTTTGTTATCAATAACAAAATAAGCATACCAAGGCTCGCCATCATCCACATCCTCAGCTTCTTCAATCTTAAGTAATGGAGCTGGTACAATTTTTCCTGCCCTAGCAGCCCGCTCTAGCTTATCCAGAACAAGCTCTTCGTTCAGAGTCAAAAGACTGGATGTTTTACGCCAGGGAGCCCACCAATTCCGCCTTATTTTTCGTCGAGCCGCAATATCTTCCAAATAAGCTTCGGTATCATCGGCATGCAAATAAATCTCTTGCTCAAGCGTCATTGGCGCAGCCCCTCTTAACTCCCGGTACAAATCACTTGGAAGGTAAAAAATAGGAAAACCAAACAGGAAGTTGTTCGACCAAGGCCAAATTATCGTAAACCAGCCATACTCTTGCATATCGCCACTTAACAACTCTTCAGCCACCGCTGCATCCGTCGGGTGCCAAAAAGACTGGGTCAAATACCGTGTTTTTGGCATTTCACTCATCGCCATTTCCTGCTCAACCAACTGAACATCAGCCGAAGCCATTTCATCCTCTACGTCAATCAATGAATGCATTATGGCTGGCAACGAAACTTCGGAATGCCTTATATACGTAACAGACCCTGCATCAAGCTCTAAACCAAAATCAGCTTGTAGATTGAAGTCCCAGGCCATCATGAGTTTGTCATCAAACGCCTCCCACCCCAGCAAGGGCAAAACACTTTTACGAACAGCAAAATCATAACTTCCTGCAGGCAACTCAACGTAGGTATAGCTGCCGCCACGAAGGTTAAAAATTATCTCATCGTTAATATAATAACTTGGCGCCTCTAACTCCTCAGAAGCCCATTGGCTTTCGGGTCGATAAAAATATACAAGCGCATTTGCATCACTGGCCCATTCATGGTCGCTTAACTCTTTAAAGATGCTGCCATTAGTATTGGGGAAATAGTAAGAGCCCAAATTACGCCCGGTAGACCAGTACATCGAAGGATACCAACCTCGACCTTGCTTATGGTAAGGTTTTGAGAAAGGCGCCTGTGTATCTGAAGTGACTGGCATAGACACAAAGACAATAGATACAGCGAGACACAGCTGGAGTATTTGACAAATCTTGTTACGGAAAGAACCTGTCAAAAAACAAATTGCTTGGTACATGAATTCATTCACCTAAATTAAGATCGCAACATTTTACCAACAACTTATAAATAATATTGCGATCTATCGCATGTCATAGAAACTTTTTTATCACTTAACGCTCTTTAACTTCAATTGTAGCGATGTCAATTGGCGTTCCAACTCGACCAATCGCTCATTTAACTGACGTCGACTCGCATCTATAGACAGAATCGACTGCTCACTTTCTGCCACTCTAGCGGCTAATTTTTTAGATTGGCTCCCAAAATTCAACGACCTTTCCACCTCTGCTGTTAAATCCCCCAAAGCTTCTTCTTGTTCCGCTCTGGTAATGGAAATTTCATTTGCGAGAGAAGAAATTCGCCCTTCATTTGTAGTCGCTTTTTTAGCGGTACGCGCTTTGAGCTTATCAAATTCCTTTGCCAACACTGCTTGTGATGACTTAAAACTTTGCTGTAAAGATTGTGCCGACCTAAGCTTTGTATCTATTTCTGAAAGTAAATCCGCATTTTCTTCAATCGCTTTTTTGTTTCGATCATTAGATATCCCCCAGAGCTTCCTCATTTCAGCATCAAGAAAAGCGAGCTTTTTTTCTACCGCCGAGCCACTTTGTTCAAACTCAGAGCCTGTTTCATTTAACTCACCCTCAAATCTAGCCATCAATAACTGACCTTGATCAATCGTGCCAGACGCTTCAGTCAAGCGATCAGTGAGCGTAGCCAACTTAGTCTGCTGTTCTATCAGCAACCAACCTAAACCACCTACGCCGACAATTAAAATAAGTAAGAGCAGTACTATCCAGACAGGGACTATTTTATTGCCGGGAGCTTGAGCCGCAGCTGGCTTATTTTTAACACCAGCCCCTGAAGCCTTGCCCGCATTTGATTTCGAGCCTTTCTTATTATCATTGTTCCGACTTCTAAATTGATCAAGTTCATCTCGATCAGGACGCAGACTTTCCATCTAAGTTCCTTAAAGTTTATTTGTTAAGAACTGAATTCTAACGCTAGTTAGCACTAAATATAAATACAATTTACACTAAGAATTTGCAAGGGCTCGATTGAGCCTCTACTATGTGCGGTCTTTTTTTACCCTATTAATGGGTTTATTTGTCGTTTTCGAAGCTCGTTATAGCGAGTTTGGTCGTAAAGGTGAGGTAAGCATATGCAGTCAGTTGTCGGAATTATTATGGGGTCTAAGTCAGACTGGCCTACAATGGAACACACTGCAAACATGTTAGATGCACTAGGCGTCACCTATGAAGTAAAAGTCGTATCGGCGCATCGTACTCCCGATTTATTATTTGAATATGCGAAGCAAGCTGAAAGCAGAGGCATTCAAGTTATTATCGCTGGTGCAGGCGGAGCCGCTCATTTACCCGGAATGGCCGCATCACAAACTAATCTTCCTGTACTTGGCGTTCCGGTACAATCTAAAGCATTAAATGGTTTGGATTCACTACTATCAATTGCACAAATGCCGGGCGGTGTGGCTGTTGGAACATTGGCCATTGGTACTGCTGGGGCAAAGAATGCTGGCTTATTAGCCGCCCAAATCATTGCACTTCACGATAAAAGCGTTAAAACAGCTATTAATGATTTTAGAATAAAACAGACTGACACAGTATTAAGCCAGCCAGACCCTAGAGGATAAGAAATGAAAAAAATCGGTGTATTAGGCGCAGGCCAATTAGGCAGGATGCTTGCCCTTTCTGGCTACCCGCTTGGCTTGGACTTCCATTTTTATGACACCTCTGGTAACCCAAGCGTTGGCTTAGGTGACATCACCATCGATAAAGAGGCTAAATTAGACAATCCATCGCTAACTTCATTTATCGAAAATACTGACATTGTCACGTATGAATTTGAACATTTGCCTCTCGCTCTCACCGAATTTATTGAAGAGAAAAGCCCCCTATTCCCGCCCTCCAAGTCGATTAAAGTTTGCCAAAACCGCTCACTCGAAAAAGCGCTATTCACAAAACTTGGCATCCCCACCCCTAGATACCACATCATTAATAGTGCCAATTCTCTCGAATCTGCCGTTAAAGATCTTGGCTGCCCAGTGGTCGTCAAAACCACAACAGAAGGCTATGACGGAAAAGGTCAATTTGTCATTCAGACCGAAGATCAATGCCTCGCAGCATGGGCCACTATTGGTAACCGAGAGCTGATAGTAGAATCGTTTGTTAATTTTAAACGAGAACTATCCATTATTGCGGTGCGCAAAGAGAATGATGACATGGCAGTCTACCCAATCACCGAAAATGACCACCTAAACGGCATTCTTCGTTTTTCTACCGCACCAGCGACAAATATTAGTGAAGAAATAAATAACTTAGCCAACACCTACATTAAAGAACTTATGCACGAGCTTGGACATGTTGGGGTTCTTACACTTGAATTATTCGAAACAGAAGATGGCTTAACAGCCAATGAAATGGCACCCAGAGTACATAATTCAGGACACTGGAGTATTGAAGGAACGGTTTGTAGCCAGTTTGAAAACCACCTCAGAGCAATCTGCAACTTCCCTTTAGGGTGTACTGAGGCAAACAAACCTACCTGCATGATCAATATAGTGACCGAAACAGGTGATATTGAAAGTATCCTATCTCTACCCTATGCTCACGTTCACCTTTATGGAAAGGAAGAACGAGAGGGCCGAAAACTAGGACATGTAACAGTTCAAGCAGATAATGTAGAAGAGTTAAAGTGGAGAGTTAAGAATGTCGCTAGCTTTCTACCAGGCTGCCCTGATTACTAACCCCCCCACTTGGCATTAAAGATCCGTTAAGTTAAAAAAGTGTTGTGAGCTAAAAATCCTGTAGCTCACTTTCTGAAAACCAGTCTTCATCTTCATCTTCATGATCCAATAACTCAAGAGCTTCATTATGAAGCGATATATATAATCGACACTCAATCACATCTGCTGCCACATCACCTGCAACTTCGAAGCAACGTACGATCTCATCACCTTGAACATTTTTTATAAACACTTTCTTATCATTTTCAGTGTCATTCGCAACAGGAAAACCTATTTTCAACACACTGCCATGCTCTACCAGTTTATTTTTTAAGCGGCCGACAAAACGATTCGCTAATTCCAACAACCAATCTTTCTGTAAATCTGGATCCGCGACACTATAGCCATCTCCAGACGGCATGGTTTGTGCCAAAAGTGGACTGGGCGCAATGAGTAGCAATTCGACACTTAAGTCTTTTGATACTGCATCAATATGTGCAGATAATAGTCCTGGCCAAGCTGAGGGCTTATCGACTTTATGAACAGCACACCCCATACTTTCAAACTGACTAATACAAGTAGAGTCAAACAATTCGACAACCCTACTGACGACGCTATTTTCTAACATTAAAACCCCTAATATCCAGGTAAATATTGCTTAATATATAATCACTTAAATCAAATATAAAGTATTCCGACCGATTTTATGAGGACCAACTCTTAACACTAATCAACCGTATTTTCTTCGACTGAACTAAAATGCTGTACTTCAGTATAGTCGTCAGAAGCAAAAACACCCAAAAAATAGATTCATACAAACAAGCATTTTCACGAACAAAGTAGTAGAATTCCGGTTTCTTTATCCTTACATAGTTCAAATTTTCAATATATGAGTACCAATCAAAATATTCGAGTCATTGTTGGCATGTCTGGCGGTGTTGATTCTTCAGTTTCTGCTTTACTACTTCAACAACAGGGTTATCTGGTTGAAGGCTTGTTTATGAAGAATTGGGATGAAGACGATGGCACTGAGTACTGCACAGCCATTAGTGATTTAAACGACGCTCAACTAGTCTGCGACAAGCTCGATATTAAACTACATACCGCTAATTTCGCGGCAGAATACTGGGACAATGTGTTCGAGCACTTTATTGTTGAATACAAGGCGGGCCGAACCCCCAACCCAGATATCCTTTGCAACAAAGAAATTAAATTCAAAGCCTTTCTAGATTATGCGAGTACACTGGGCGCTCATTACATTGCAACAGGACATTATGTCAGGCGTGGCGAGAGCGAAGACCTAGCTGAGACATTTTTATTAAAAGGCCTGGATAACAATAAAGATCAAAGCTATTTTCTCCATGCGGTTCATCATGACAAACTCGCCAAAACCCTATTTCCTGTTGGTGAATTAGACAAACCTGTTGTCAGAAAGCTGGCAGAAGAACACGGCCTAATTACCCATGACAAAAAAGATAGTACCGGGATTTGCTTTATTGGTGAGCGAAAATTTACTGACTTCCTAAAACAGTATATTCCTGCCAAACCGGGCAGCATTGAAACTGATACAGGCGACATCATTGGCCAACATAATGGTTTGATGTACCACACTATTGGCCAACGTCAGGGCTTGCGTATTGGCGGGCTCAAAAATTACGACGAGTCTCCTTGGTATGTCGCACAAAAAGATTTAGAGCGTAATGTATTGATTGTTGTTCAAGGCGCTCAACATGATATGTTATTTAGCCGTACACTCACCACACTTGAAATTGACTGGATAAACCAAGCTCCAACAGAACTTCCCTATCGATGTAAAGCCAAAGTACGTTACCGACAAAGCGATCAAGGCTGCGTGATAGAAAGCTGCACCAATGGACAGCTCGTTGTTACCTTTGACGAACCTCAACGTGCTGTCACACCAGGCCAGTCCATTGCATTTTACTTAGGTGATCGCTGCTTGGGTGGCGGAATAATCGAGTCTTCTGATTCACCAAAAGTATAATACTTTATGAACAAAACACAGCAACAAGTTATTGCATTGGCTGGCTTATTTCAATCCATGCACGCCGTTGAAGATATTGCTCAAAAAGGCATGGTGGACAATTCTTTGGTAGAAACTGCACTTAATAGCTTGTTTATAATCAATCCAGAATCAACCCTCGATGTATATGGCGATATCTCCAAAATAAAAGGTGGACTTAATCAAATCACCAACCTGTTAGGACAAAACTCTGCCAACAAACAAATGAACGCTGTACGTTATGCTCTAGCGATTATCCATCTAGAGAAGAAACTTTCAAAACAAAGCGACATGCTTGCCACCTTAAGTAAGAGACTTGAGCGCGCTGAAAACCAAGTACAACATTTTGGCTTATTACATGAAAATGTCATCTCAAGCATTGCTGACATTTATTCTGATACCATTAGCACCTTTAAGTTACGCGTTCAAATATCTGGCCAAGAGCGATTTCTCACGATAGACCACAATGCGGCCAAGATACGCTGCCTGCTACTTGCAGGTATTCGAGCCGCGATGCTCTGGCGACAATTAGGAGGCCACCGCTGGCACTTTATATTTAAACGTGGCAGCATTGCCGATCAAAGTAAGTACTTACTAAATAGCTAAAGTGAGACTCGCTCACAACATGACAAGAGACATGGTCATAGAGAGATTTCGACGAATTATTTCTCTGCCGAACCAAAAGCATCTGAGTGAATATCGTTCATTGAAGCGCGAGCCATGAAGCACTGCTTCTTCATTTTCTGTACAAACGAAAACGCACCACATACAAAAACTTTATAGCCACTTAAGTCTGGAAAATATGCTTTGGTAAAGCTATAAATATCATCTTGACGAATAAGGTCAGTAGACTGCGCTAGACAAATAAAATGGAGTGTTAAATTCTTGTATTCTTTCGCTAACGCTTGCAAGGGCTCCATTAAATAAAAGCTCTCAATATTTTTACTGCCAAGCACTAGGTCTATCGCACCGCGGTGCCCGGATGCAAGCGCATCCCTTAATACACCTAATACTGGCGACAGCCCCGTTCCAATCGCTAATAACAACATGCTCTGTTCAATGTCAGCTTGATAAAAACACTCCCCCATTGGCCCTTGCAGATCAATATCATCATCCACTTGCAGTGAATCTTTTGCCCAAGCACTGAAGGCGCCATTTTTCAGCACCTTAATGTGGCACTCTATAACGCCCTCACTAGGTAAACTCGCAATAGAATAACTTCGACCAACATTTCCCGGCCGCCATAAAGTGACAAACTGCCCCGCCCTGAAATTGATATTCACCTGTAAACGTAGACACAAAACAAACGCATTCAACCAGTATTTTTCCAAGACTTTAGCTGAATAAATACTACTTGCCTGATCAATAAGAGAAATACCAATATCCTGATTGGGTCGACATTGGCAAGCCAAAAAAAAACCTAACTCCTTCTGACTATCATTTAAACCGTTCTGAGCAGCCAGTGGTACTTCACCGTCAACAACCCTTAAAACACAACTCTGACATAGCCCCGCTTTACAACCATACCTTAGGTCTACTTTATTCCTGAGCAAGCCCTCCAGTACCGTTTCGTCCTCGGCTATTTCGTACACTTTCGAATTCAAGCTTACCGATGCCACAAACACCTCACTTACTACTTACTTGAAAAAAAATCAAAAAAAAGCAGCCTGGAATCACCTTCCCGGACTGCAGCTACATACCATTGCTTAGGTCATTCGTCTCAACACTACTGATTTAATACATCACTTTTTACACTCAAAGCGATCTCAATCACGGCATCTATTTGAGGCTGTGGTACTGACAACTCTTTAAGAGTAGCGACCAAACATTCTGCTACCGCGCCAAAATGTTCATCATTTAGGTTCATACCTTTATGAGCAGCCCTCATATCTTTACCAGTGTAATTATTGGGCCCGCCAAAGGCTACTGTTAGAAAAGCTCTCTGTTTTGCATGTTGGGCAGCCATATCAACCGTATCAAAAAAGTTTGATATCCGGTCATCCGATAGTACATTACGATAAAAAATATCAACTGCTGCGTTCACTGCTGCTTCACCACCAATATCATCATATACAGACATATCATCTCACCTCTCAGTCATCATTACATTAAACTTCGAGTAACTAGCATGGCACACAATTTAGGATGCCGCCTGTTTGTACCCTTAAATTGTGCAGGGCCCAAAAAAATCCCCCGCTATCTAACCGTTTCATCTAGTCTAATTAGTGAAAATAGCTTTAAGGAAAAAGTGCACCTCAGGGCTCTTTGTAGTATGATTGCCGCCCATTTTTTGACCAATCCCACTTACTTTACCTTACCTGATGAGACCGAGATAACGAATGCAACTATCTTCCCTTACTGCAGTATCCCCCATTGATGGCCGCTATGGCTCAAAAGTAACTGAACTACGCGATATTTTCAGCGAGTTCGGTCTGATCAAATTCAGAGTAGAAGTTGAGGTTCGCTGGTTACAAACACTTGCTGCACATGCACAAATTACTGAGCTCCCAGCCTTCTCTGCTGAAGCGACTGAGTTTTTAGACGAGATCGTTAGTGACTTTTCCTTAGGCGATGCACAGCGCGTAAAAGACATAGAAAGCACGACAAACCATGATGTAAAAGCGGTTGAATATTTATTAAAAGAAAAATTCGTAGCAGCTAAAGCAGAGTTTCCAGAATTAGAGAAAAACTCTGAATTTGTTCACTTTGCGTGTACTTCCGAAGATATTAACAATCTATCTCATGGCCTAATGCTGTCTAGTGGTCTTGAAAAAAGCTTGCTCCCTAACATGAATGAAGTCGTATCAAAAATGCAAGCCTTGGCGCTTGAGTACGCTGAAATCCCAATGCTTTGCCGTACTCATGGTCAAACAGCGTCGCCATCGACCATGGGGAAAGAGTTTGCCAATGTCGTCGCGCGTTTAAAGCGTCAAATAATCCAAATCGAGAAAGTTGAAATACTCGGTAAAATCAATGGTGCCGTGGGTAACTACAATGCTCATTATTCAGCCTACCCGGAAATTGATTGGGCTGATAACGCTAAAAACTTTATTGAGAGCTTGGGCTTGAACTTCAACCCATATACCACTCAAATTGAGCCTCATGATTACATTGCTGAGTTATTCGATGCAATAGCACGCTTCAACACTATTCTTATCGATTTTGACCGTGATATCTGGGCCTACATTTCTCTTGGTTTCTTCAAGCAAAAAACCATTGCAGGTGAAGTTGGTTCTTCCACTATGCCGCACAAAGTCAATCCAATTGACTTCGAAAATTCAGAAGGCAACTTAGGGTTGGCCAATGCGATTTTGGGTCACCTAGCAGAGAAGTTACCTATTTCTCGCTGGCAGCGCGATCTAACAGACTCCACAGTACTTCGTAACCTAGGCGTTGGCTTAGCACACAGCTTAATCGCTTACCAGTCAACCCTGAAAGGTTTGAAGAAGCTTGAAATAAACCCTGAACGAATTTTGGCCGACCTAAACAACGCATGGGAAATTATGGCTGAGCCTATTCAAACAGTCATGCGTCGTTACAATGTTGATCAGCCTTATGAAAAACTAAAAGCCTTGACCCGTGGCAATGTCATGAACCAGGAAACCATTCAGACTTTTGTTTCAACGTTAGACATTCCTGAGTCAGCTAAAGACGAATTATTAAAGCTAACGCCTGCTAACTACATTGGTAATGCCATCGCCCAAGCAAAAGCCATCAATGAGTAATACGCTTCCAAATATTGAGGCACTGTTGGGCGGTATTAGCACCCAGCAGTTTCTCGATGAATATTGGCAAAAGAAACCACTCTTAATACGACAAGCTATTCCAGGCTACCACTGCCCAATTAATGCAGATGAACTGGCTGGCCTTGCCATGGAAGAAGAGGTTGAATCTCGAATTATTCAAGAACATGGCGAACACCATGCATGGTCAACATCAAACGGCCCGTTCTGCGAAAACGATTTCTCAGAGCTGCCAGAGACCCATTGGACATTGCTAATTCAGCAATTGGATGCTTGGTGCCCTGAAATCAACGAGCTAAAACAAGCATTCAGTTTCATCCCTAATTGGCGTATCGACGATATTATGGCGTCCTATGCACCTCAAGGCGGTAGTGTCGGACCTCACTTTGATCAATACGATGTATTCTTGTTACAAGCAGAAGGCAAACGACACTGGAGAACAGGGCAAGTCTGCGATGAGCACTCTCCTAGCATTCAAGGTACTTCATTAAGAATTTTAGAACAGTTCGAGGAAGTAAATAACTGGGTGCTTGAACCTGGCGACATGCTTTACTTACCGCCCCAAATTGCCCACTACGGCATTGCTTTAGGTGTCGATGAAGGCCAAGGTGACTGCATCACCCTTTCAATAGGATTCAGAGCACCTACTCACCAACAAATCCTAAGTGACTTTAGTGACCACCAACTTGAAAGTATTCCAAGCACTTCGATTTATGAAGACCCTGATTTAGCCTTGCAAACTCATTCTGGTGAAATCTCAGACCATGCTCTAGCAAAAATTCAACAAATTATTAATCAATATAGTCAAAACCCTACACAATTAAAAAAGTGGTTTGGTAAATTTAGCACTCAAGCAAAAAATGAACACTGCCTAGAATCGCCGGACGAACAAATCACCACAGAAGAATTGCTAGAGTTTATTGAACACAACGAACTAATTTTCCCCAATGAAGGCTCGCGTTTCGCTTATTCAGAAAGCTCAAGAGAGGGTGAACAATTAAGCCTATTATTTTTTGTAGATGGGCACTGCTTTGAGCTAGACGCAGTCAGCCCCGAGATACAAGCCCTGAATATTGAATTCGTGCAAACTCTTTGTGAAATGAGGCCACTATCAAAGAATCAGCAGATAGAACTATCTAAACACCCCCAAATAGTTCAAGTCCTACTAGACCTACTGCATAATGGTAGTCTATATTTTGAAACATTAGATTACTCTAAATAGGATAAGCCAGAGCTTTTATGTCCGCGATTAAGATAAGACATTTCAAGGATGACACACTTTCTCAATCCCTACGCGATGAGTTAGACCAGATAAGTTCAGGTGCCATGCGGCTTTACACAGTTGAGCATGGCGCTGAATTGGACCGTAGTCATCATTATTTTGTAATTAATAGCGAACATACGTTATTTGGCTTTGCGATTTTTAGCACACTTGATGGTGTTGCCACGATTCACACCACTTTTATCAAAGAAGCGTATCGACGTAAATCGTTGGGTAAAAAACTGGTTTTGCACTTATTAAGCAAAACGGTAAAAGAGCAATGCCACAAAGTTGAATTGGAATGCGACGCGTCTTCCCTTGATTTCTTCAAACACCTTGGCTTTATTACGACAAAAGAACCTAATGAACGAAAAGGCATATCGCTATACAGTTTAGAGAATAACTGCCCTGATTATTTCATGTCAGTCTACCGAAAAGGCCAAATAGAAAGCCAATCAAGTACCTCTAAAACCCAAAACTCATTGATACTGTCTAAAGATGATTCTCTCTATAACTATCATGATGAAGAGGAGTTTATTGCACTACATCGGAATATGCTTTCTCAAGCAAAAAGGAGAATATGGATCGTCGCCGATACAATAAACTCTCCCGTTTTGAGTGACGAGCTATTTAGCCGATCAATCCTTCAACTCGCCAAAAATAATTCGCAAGCTGAAATACGCATATTGCTGGCAGATGATAAAACCGGTGCTGGGCACTTTAACTCTTTGGTAAATTTAGCTCAGCGCTTAAGCAGTTTTGTAGAAATACGTACCATAGAAAAAAGCTCTTCCAAACTGTCTGAAATGCTTACTGTGGTTGACTTCTCTGCTGGAATTTATCGAAAAAACCTACAAAGTTACTCAGGATTTGCCACTTATAACAATCCGCTCATTGCCAAAAGGCTTCAGGATAAATATGAAACCCATTGGCAGTATGCGAAAGCATCGCTTGAATTTAGACGTCTCGCGATATAATTCTATTTACGGATACCCTCAATTGTGAGCGTTAGGTCCACATGTGTTGACGCTGGACCTAAATTATAAGTAATGCCGTAATCAGCCAACTTCAAAGTTGTATTGCCAGCAAATCCTGCTCGATAACCACCCCAAGGATCTTTCCCTTCTCCTATTTTTTCTACTGGAAAGCTGATAGCTTTTGTTACACCATGCAAGGTAAAGTTGCCACTAACCAAAGCGTTCTCTGCATCTTTAACCTCAAATTTTGTACTCACAAAACTTGCTTCAGGGTATTTTTTTACATTCAAAAAGTCATCACCACGTAGGTGTTTATCTCTCTCGGCATGGTTTGAGTCAATACTTGTGGTATCAATTTTCACATTAATACTCGACTTTTCAGGCTGGGATGGATCATAAGAAAAGCCTCCATCAAATTGATTGAAGCGCCCCGTCAACCAACTATAACCCAAGTGTTTAATTTTAAATTGAATCGCAGCATGCGCTCCTTTGATATCTATCTGATAATCAGCCGCCAGTGCCGATGCTCCATAAGCGGATAATAAAACCAGGGCAGTACTTGTAATAATTTTTCTCATGTATTTTCTCCTAGATAAATAATAAAAGACCTTTGGCGACTACAGCGCTTAAAAATATGTCTTAAAAGGCCTTAGCAACTTAAACTGTATTTTTCCCATTGGGACGAATCATGCCCTTTAAGGTGTGATCTTTGTTAATTAAATGATGTTTAAATGCAGCCAGTAAATGAACAGCAACTAACACCATTAAGCTCCAAGCCAGAAACCAATGAATATCACCCGCAATATCTTCCTGATTTTCAATTGAAAAAGGTAAAGCAGGGACTGTAAACAGCTCAAAAACATCAACCCCCCTTCCATCTGCCGTCGAAATCAAATAACCACTGAGCATCAACACTAGCATTAAGCCATAAAGGCCAAGATGAGCATAATGTGCTGCAGCTTGTTCAAATCTGTCACGGGCATTGCTCGCTATTTCACCGAGAGGTTTCACACTTGATACTCGCCAAACAATACGAAAAACTAACACCAAGAATATCAGTACTCCAATACTTTTATGTAAGAACAAAGCATCACGATACCAAGGGTCGTAATATCCGAGCTCAACCATATATAAACCCAAACCAAACAAGGAAAAAATAATAGCTGCCATCAGCCAATGAATAATAATCGTCACCCAACCGTAAGACTGCTCTGTATTTCTCAGTTGAATATTGTTCATTAAGTTCCTTCCAAGCGTCGGATGGCAATTAGATGTGCCTACTCTAACCTTAATTTTAAGGTTTAAAAATACTAAAAAAGGTAAAACAGTTGTGCATATATGCAGAATAGGTTACTAAAGAGTATTATCTTGAGAAACTCGTTATCATGAAAGAACCAAACTGGGATGACTTTAGAATCGCCTTACAAGTTGCGCAGTCAGGCACCTTAACCAAGGCAGGATCTCTATTACAAATGAACCACACCACGGTTCAACGGCACATCAATCAACTCGAGAAAAGCTTAGGCTTAACATTATTCCTTCGCCACCAACGAGGTTACAAACTCACTGAAGCGGGTAAAATAGTCTTAAAGGAAGTGCCTAAAATTGACTTACAAGTAAAACAGCTAATCAACCTCTTGGGTAATATTGATGAAAATGCCAACGGCCACCTAAAAATAACCACATTAAGTGATTACTCTTCAATATTGAATCCTGCTTTGAAGGTCTTTAGAGAGAGCTTTCCGAATATTCGTATTCAGATTTTTGCGACTGAAGAAATCATACCTTTGGAGTCTGGTAGCGTTCATGTTTCATTGCGTGCCGGCCGACAACCCACGAGCCCAGACATAATAGCCAAACAGATAATGCCCTTGAATATTGCTTATTACGCATCAAAAGAATACATCAAACGCTACGGATTACCGTCATCCAAAGCTGAATTTTCAAACCACCTCTGGGCTATGCCCAGTATTGATAAGCACCACATCCCTTTTATCCAAAACGTCCTGAAAGAAATTTCTCCTCAAAACATTATCTATCAAAGTAATTACTTTCCGGATATCCATCAGGTCGTCATTGAAGGCATGGCAATTGGTTCGATGGCAGAGCACCAAGCAAGGCCTTTTGAAAATTTGGTCCAAATCCCTGTTCAACTTGATGAGAACGAAGAGAAATTATGGTTTGTCTTCCATCGAGACCTAAAAAATAGCAAGCGAATTAAAGCATTATACGCAGCACTAGACAGCTTAAGAGGCGACGAATATAGGCTAACTTAAAGCAGAGTATTAATGAAAGATGTATTGTTTTACTCGCCGCATAACTAGCAATAATAATAAAACATAAACAAGGTATCTAAAGAACAGAGGATGCTGACTATAAAAGCTTGTGCTCAGCGCCTTGCTGTAAGGCATATCGATAATTACGGCCGTTTCGGTAAATGCCTCAGTTTGCGCAACAACCTGCCCACTTGGCATCATAACAGCGGAAGGACCATTATTTATCACATGTACCAAAGGTAATCGATTTTCAACCGCACGTATTTTCGACAACGCAAGATGCAAAAATGGTGCATTTGTCTGCCCAAACCATGCATCAAATGAAGCGGCTAGTAACACACTTCCCGACGGACTCTGACTGACTGATTTTGCTACAAACTCGGGGAACAACACTTCATAGCAAATCAAGGGAATAATATGCATGCCCGCAGCAAAAAAAACGGGTCTATCTTCACCTTTGCTAATCGTCACTAAAAAGTCACCAATAATGGCTTGCACCCATGCTTGTATGCTCTCGTTAGATGCTATCAAAGGCACATACTCACTGAAGGGTATACGTTTTTGTTTATGATAAACCGCTTCCAACTCCCCCTCTCCTGATAACATCACCATGCTGTTATAAGTATCTCCGCCCTGCAAGCCATTCGCTTGATTATTAATATATTCCAGATCCTGAAACACCAAGGGGGCACCTAAGGCTTTAATTCGATTTAAATATGCTGCACGCACATAAGCACTATCAAAATACCCCTTATAGCGTGACTCTGGCCAAAAAACGATTTCAGCACCATTCTTCACCAGTTGTTCTGTCATTTTCATTTCGCGCGGGTAAGACCAGGAAAAACCATTTTTTGGTTCGGGGATGGCAATACTTGGCATGTCATTTGGTTGGACTAGGGCAATCTTTTTTGTTGTCCAGTTTTGCTGTTGCTGCTCCCAATCGGTCAAACTGTTATAACCATAAATAAACCATAGGCAAAACAATAAACCACAAACCGCCCAAGGCAGTAGAGGGCCCTTTGAGCGCTTGAGATTCAGTAATTCGTAAAGGCAGATATTGCTCAATGCAATCATAAAGTCGAGCCCATATATCCCGACTAGATCGGTCGCTTGAAGCGCCAATAAATTTTGACTTTGACCGACACCCAATTGCACAGGAAACACGCTAGGAAATAGCGAAAAAAGCATTATGGATAACATGGGAAATAATACCAAGCGTTCCCACACTATATCCCTGGATAGAAACACCCATAACATGAATATAAATATAATAACATGCGCACTGTAAGCCCAATAAATCAGCGAGATAACAAATGAGAGCACTAAACCATATGCCTTCATATTCATGATGAAGGGTAATATCCAATAGGAACTACAAAAGTAGAGCGCCAAACCAGCGCAAAGACTAAGAAAATAACACTGTTTAAGGGGTACATTTTTAAGGCTAAGGAATAATGGCAGAAAACCAAACCAAGAAAATAAAAAGAACGCAGGATCGATCATTGGCAACGCCATCAACACGCCTGATAATGCAGCTAGTGCGAAACGCCAATAGCTTAGTGTGAAGCCCTCAGGGTCAGGTATGTCATTATGGTGCGAATTGATTATCGTATGCTCTGGCACCGGCCAGCTCCTCCATAGAGTAATGACGATGGAACAAGGCATCTAATTGATTCTGCTGTTCTGTCGTTTCCAATACAGAGGCGAGGATAAGTTGTTTTTCCTGCTCAAAATGCTGATACCTTATTTGCCAATCATTTTGTTGTGACTCCATTGCCGCTAATTGCTGCGCCGCATCGCTCCCCAGTAGTTGTGCTCTCTTGTCTAGTATCTGACTTTCATTTTGACCTGCGACGCGCAGACGAGCTATCTCATCATTCAACGCTTGAACCTCTTCCGAGGCGGATGAAAAATATTGCCCTTGCTGTTCAGCAGCCACTTTCAAGTGGTGTAATTGATGCTTTCTAGCCTCTACTGAGAGATCGCGATCTTGCTCAATAATACCTTTTTCTAAATAGTACTCTGCTCTTCGCTGCTGCACGCCAAACAAATCTTCAGAATACTGCTGCCCCATTATCTCAGCTCTTACCTGAGCCATAGTCGTCAATTGCACAAGTGCAGACTGCATACTTCCAGGTTGTTCAGAATCCAATACCATCGATTTTTCAATTTCTTTATAGCGATAATATTTAAGCAACACATCCGCCACTTGCTCTCCCGCTTCGCCAGGAAGACTAAGCTTGATCAGGCCCTGGATATGTGTTATTTCCTCTTCGCTCATTGCCGAAGGTAAGCGGGCAACAACACGGCTAAGTGATGCTTCTGAATCCGCATTAACAATTATTTGCCCAAAAGCATCCAACTTTGCTAACTTAAGTGCGTTTTCCACCTCAATTAAGCCGATGACATTTCTTCTTTCATTTTCTTCTATCAAGACCTTATTCAGCAGAGTAACCTGGTCGCTATTTAAGTCAATCTCAGGCTTAGTAACCCCGCTGATCTTCCCTGCCAAATTGTTAGCCACCAACTCCGTTTCATCGCCATGTTCTTCAGGGTCATTAAATTCAGACACATTGACTTCTGACACCACAGTCATAGCGCTTGAATAGTTATTTATAGAAGCGCCGTCAACTGAATAAGCACTACTTAGCACTACCACACCAAAAATAGAGACACCAATGAGCACTTCCGGCAAATAACGGCTCACGCCTCTTTTATTCTCATTAGTCATTTCACACCTCGCCTCTTTAATATTTTGGCCACTATTACTAATTAGTGCCTGAACGAAAAGTCAGATCTACTGCGACCACACCAAGCACACAATCTTGTCACCACAAGATACAGTTGTTTAGAATAACTAAACGCCTATCTCTTGTAGTGCCAATCTAGCACACTTGGCATGATCTCGTGACGACCGACTTTCCGTTCAGGCACTACTTAAGGAACATATATTTCGACATTCGCTTGCTGACGTAATTCCGCTAACATGCTCTGCACTCTGCTTTGTTGAATTTCATTTAGCATCCAATCTTTAGCACGGCTATATGGCGTTTTATCCAGTGCCTGCTTAGCTTCTAACAATATTATTCTCCAAGCTGACCCAGTTTGTATTGGCTCATGGTAAAACTCACCTGACGCCAAACTCTGTGCTGCAACGGAAAGCGCTGAACCCATTTGGCTCACTCTCAAATACCCTAACCAGCCTTTTTTATGCACTGACAAATCAATTGAATATTGCTCAGCTAATTGCGTAAAATTCGCACCTGTTTTGAGCTCTGCTAGAATTTTTGTTGCCTCGCTCTGAGTCGAGACCTTAATATGCCTTACGCCATATTTATACTTAAGAGGTATCGCATCATAACGTTGCCGGATTTCTTCTTCCGATATCTCCATGACCGCTAGCGCTTCTTGAATTAGGGTTTGGCCTAACAGGGTTTTATATTGAAGAGCCGCTTCTGCCTGTAAACTAGGCAGTTTATCTACACCTCTTTTATTCGCTTCCTGCGCTAGAATTTCAGCCAAGACCAAATCATCAACCAATTTTTGTTTCAAGGCTAAAGGTAAGCTTTCGAGCCCCTTTTCGCCCACACCACTTTGGCCCATCAAATACGTTTTCCGGGCATCAACCAAGCTATAGTATTCAACCTGACTAATCTCAATGTTATTAACGACAGCAACCGCTGACCGGCCATTATCGATCTCTGCCACCTCGGTATTTTTTGCAATAGAAACACACGCAAGGCCAATCAAAACGCATACAAGAGAAACAGAAAAGAGTGCTTTGTTATTTTTAATTATGTTCACATTCAGCTCCAACAACGGCAAACACTCCTACTTAATCTAATTCGAGTGCTTATGTTTCTGACTTAATTAAATTTGAAAAATTCAGGAGCACTGTAAGCAGCGCCCCCAAAAAGCTATATTTACTAGGTTATTAATTCAGGTTATTACGAATATCAGGATAAACCGCAGACCACCAAAGCATGGTTAAATGATCCACACTAGAAGTCTGTGTGCTTTGACCACAAATAGCACTAGAAGCAGGTAAAATAACACCGTCTAAAGCTGACCAGATTGATCGATCACAACCTTGACCGGCAAGCGCATTTATATGATTAGACCCTGGACGCATATCTGCACATGATGGATTAAAACAAGCATAAGCCCAAGTAGTTCCATTATGTGGTGCCGCTAAAGAGACGAAGCGATCATTTGCTTGATAACCATTTTCAAAAACGCGGAACTGGCGTGTAATCAAACCACCATTAGAGTGAGAAATAATCGTCACCGGTTGGTTATTATGATCAGCACGTACATCTGCAACAAAATCAGCTAGCTTAGACGCTGCAGAAGCATTGTTGTCAAACAAAGTGCTCCACTCAAAACCATACAATGAACAGGCTGGATGACCATCATTTTCTAAACGATCCATTGTATGGATCCAGTTAAAATTACCGCCATTCCAACCATGTACGAATACAATCGGTTTTGAATTAGGGTCACACGCTTCTCCACCACCACTTGAAGCGAAGGCTGTGGAAGCGAGAAGAACCAGAGAGATACTAGTTATTAGTTTTAATATTGTTTTTTTCATGATCAAATTTCTCATTGTTTGTTTTTATAGTGAGTATTAGAACTTTACTACTTAACTTCGTGACATCCATTTAGTTATATTCAGTTCCATCTGATCTTGTCATGCCTTTACATTAAGTTGGTTTATTACCAAACCTTCTGTTAAGTCGAATTCAGCTTACCGCTCAACAAAACAGTTAATATAGAAAGAACTGATGACTGACCATTATTTCGAGACATTATGAATAACAGGTCACAAAATGTTCATTTATGAACCAATAGACAGTATTTGTGTTGTATTATAATCACGCGCTGCAAATAAAACGTTATATCCTAAATTGCCTCTTGCCCTGGCACACAAAAACAAAAAGCCGGAATAATAAAAAATGAACGCATTAATAGTTCCGCCATCAATTGTGACAGAACCATCTTCTCGCCTTTATTTATGGAAACAACGCACTTTCTACATTGGACCGCTAGCAGAACCAATTTGTTTTTCTCAAGGCGCTGCTTCTTTTGCCGTTAGTCTAGGCGGTTCAATCAAGTTTTCATCTAAAGATTTAACGACAGGCGTAAGTTGCCAAAGTATTCTAATCCCGCCAGGTACCGAGATTGAGTGTGATTTAGGAACGGCTCCTGTTGCCGTCTGCATGCTCGATGCACTTTGTTGCGACTACACAGGACTGCTCTCGTTGATGGAAAATAGAGTCGGCAACATTGCCTACGGAATAAAACAAGAAAGCAACTACATCAAAACATTTACCCAGCACTATCATCATGAGCTAGCACCAGAGGAAATTTATCTTTGCCTCGAAAAGTTGATATCTCTGCACCAAAAAAACAATACACACATCATTGACTCAAGAATAGCGAAGGTCATTGAGCTGATTCAAAAAAATATTGAAAACAATATTTCAATAGAGGTATTAGCGAATGAAGTTGAGCTATCTGTTCCTCGCTTGACCCAACTATTCAGAATTCAAACAGGCGTGCCTATTCGCCGATACCGCTTATGGCATCGTCTATTTTGCTCCATGGTAGATTTGACTAAAAGCGGAAGCTTAACCGACTCAGCACTTGATGCAGGTTTTTCAGATGCATCACACTTTAATCGTACATTTAAAAGTATGTTTGGTATGACGCCCACTCTTGCTTTGACACAACCAAATGGGATTAAAATTTATACCGAAGGGTAAGGCTTGTTATGAGATTTGGCAGACTTATTTCAAGACAAAAAAAAGCAAGCCATAAGGCTTGCTCTTTAATTCTTTTCGTCAACTTAAAGCATTAAGCTGACGAGAGGTCTAACTATAGACCTACGATGTTCTCAGCTTGAGGACCTTTCTGGCCTTGTGAAACTGTAAACTCAACTTTTTGACCTTCAGCAAGAGTCTTGAA
>ENA-OSET01001980-OSET01001980.1-sediment-metagenome-genome-assembly--contig:-NODE-1980-length-20461-cov-4.569564_pt1 | contig 20461 bp, 17 predicted proteins | sample MGYA00237882_ERZ534229 | MGnify/ENA primary metagenome ERZ534229 (study PRJEB26408, sample SAMN06266212) | sediment metagenome | isolation source: Hudson Canyon methane seep mesocosm | place... | reverse complement strand
TTATTTGGATGACCAAACTTCACAGATTTCGCCTTGATTAAGCACATTTTGAGGAAAATCTCGGTGACATATGAAAGTTCAACAGCCCCTAATCTCAGTAAATATGTGAACACTTCTTTACTGGGATTGGTAATGCGAGTGAAGCGCTATTGAATTGAATGGTTGGCTTTGCATTTGGACTAGTTAAATAGGCCTCTAAAGGGAAGTTATTTAAAATTGGTACTTAAATAATTCAATATCTTTTTGGTAAATATCGGCAATGATTTGTTTTGTGTTTTCATTAAAATAATCCCGATAACTTTTGTCGCGATTGGATTTGTTTAATTGTTCAATTGTTATTTCAATACCTAATTTTTTCTCTAGCTCTTGCAAGTCAATATCAAGCGTTTCTATTCGACCAATATAATCTATTAAACAGTTCATGTTCTTATCGTAGATGTACCAATATTGGGGAGCGAAAACTACATCTTCTTTGCTCAAATCTGCTGTTGGTAACCATTGGGTGACAAATGTTTCAAAATCGCTAAATAATTCTGAATGATAAACGGGGTTTGGGATGGGTTGCACATAAGAAGTGCCACCTTGCTTAGCAAAGTTATATGCAGATACAACACGATCCCATGGATTGCGAACAAATGAGTACCTGAAATATTTATTGTATTCACTTTTAGATACTTTTTGGTAATCAATGGCTTTTCTGTGGCCAACATTCATATCATATATTGCGCGAGCAATACTGGTACCAGCCGCTTTAGGTATATGTATGAATATAGATTTTGTTTCTTGAAAACATGGCCTAAATACTTGAGATTCACCACGTATTACATCTATTTTTTGTTGCCATAATAATGGCAGGAATTTGCGGTATACCGAAGATAATGCTTTAACCTTCATGTGTAATACCATTTAATATTTGTGAAAATTCTTGGGTTTTACTGTACCGAGAGAAAGATTCAACGTTTTCTGTATTTATTATTTTTTCATTATTCATTATTTTTATAATTTGGTTGGCAATTGCATCACTCTGGGTAGCAATAAAGCTATTTTCCGCTCTATTAGCCACTTCTGCGGTAGCACTATCATTAGGGGTAATTGCTAATATCTTTTTGCCCGTTCTAATATACTCATATAGTTTACCAGGAACTTGTAAGTTAAATACTTTGTCCTGAATAAGTGTTAAAGCATCTGCGTTTAACATGTTGTATAAGGAGTCTACGTAAGGCACTGAAGGCATGAATTTAATCATGCTAATAATGCCTAACTCTTCAAGTAATTGACTAAATTTTTCACCGCTGCCAGAACCTTGAAAAATCACCTCTAAACTATCTAATTTAAGTTTATTACTGTTTACAAGTTGGGCTATTGCCTTAAATAACGGAATAGGATCTCGGCCATTAGGATATAAAACACCCGAGTAATAAAAGCTAAATTTATTATCATTAAAAGGAGAAGGGGCTTTAGGTTTATAGTCTTTTAGTTGTTCAAAATTTGATTCGTCAAATCCATTTTCCACAAAATGGAATTTTGATTTTTTAACATCTGGAAATGCATTTTGATATAAGGTCATCGCTTGTTTTGTTGCATAAACAAGGGCCGAAGCAGTACTTGTTACCTTTAGATCAATTCGTTTGTGACAAAATTTGCGTAATTTACTTGTTGGTTCGTACAAATATGACATTGGGTCTTGGTAATCAGCCATCCAAGGGATACCGCTCTTAGCTGCTAATTTACTTGCAATAATATGAGCACTAGGAATAGGAGCAGTAGATACAATTGCGTCAAACTGATATTTTTTTAATAATTTTTTACCACAACTAATGGCGCCTGGGATCCAAGTAGACCAACGATCAATTCCTTTCATCCAACTAAAATGTTTACCTTTAATTGATAGGTGGTTGTGTACGTCAAATGCAGTTGTTCTATACACATGATTTTTTACATGTTCAGGAATATTTTGAGAGTCTTCAGTCGCTTCATAGGCATTTTCTTTTGCCGTTAAGATAACGGCTTGCCAACCAAAATCTTTTAAGTAGTCGGCCATTTTTAATGTTCTTTGCACCGCTGCCGAATTACTTGGAGGAAAATCGAAAGCTACAATTAATACTGTTTTAGACATGCTCACCTGCTATTTTTTCTATTGATAAACAAAATTGAGTCCTTTCTTTTCTGTGAGGCATAAATCTTGAAATTGAGTATCGGTTAGATTTTGATGTGATACCACCATCGTTAGTTGAACAGGCGAATTTAAAACCTGATGCTTTAATCATATCAATGTGACTTTGATCGAAATCTCGAGGAAAATAACCATTTGGAAAAGCAAACGTTTTAATTTTTGAATCTAATATGGTTTCTAAATCCGTCTTGTTGCTTTGAATTTCTGTGAGCGCGACTTGCTCATCTTGAGCTCCCAAAATACTGTGGGTTGTAGTATGTCCGCCAATTTCATGACCAAACTCATGTAAATTTCTCAGTTCTTGCTCAGTCATCATGCATCTTGGGGTATCAATCCCCCCTAATTGCTGCACAATTTTTGCTAGTGTTTCATCTCGTTCTTTGTTTGGCATAAATTTTAATTGGCTGACTAAATTCAAATATGCTGTCACCTTCTTTTCTGATGAATCTAAAGGCCAATTGGTATCTGTGATAGTCAGTTCTGGAATTTGTGTATGTCGAATGCTGTTGAGTAAAACATCATTCCAAAGGTAGCCTTGGCGTGTTCCGCTGGTTGCAATGAAAAAACTGCCAGGTACCTGATACTTATCTAAAATAGGTAATGCATTGGTATAATTGTCGGCATAACCATCATCAAATGAAATGCATACGCTTAATTTGGGTAATTGACCAATTGCTTGTAATTCTAAGGCTTTTGATATGGTAAAAGTTGAGAAATGTTTATTGATCGCAGCAATTAACGTTTCAAACTCTTCAATAGTGGGATCATCAGGCAAAAAGGGATCTGAATGCTCTAAGACTCTATGGAAATATAAAACGGCTAAAGGATACTCACCCAATCGCCATTTGTTTATTTCTGCTAACAACTTTAAGCCGAATGACAGCATCGATATCCTTACTTAAAAATTCTAGTTAGTAGTAACGTTTTCTGAGGCCAATCATATTAATCTATTAGTTATTAAAAATAAAACTAGACCTTAGTCCGAATAGGCTCAACAATATATCGCATAATATATAGGTGAATTGATAGTATTAATATGAAAAGAGTTTTAACCGTATTTGGTACACGCCCTGAAGCGATAAAAATGGCCCCTTTAGTTCTTCAGCTAGCAGAGTCTGAGCATTTAATATCTAAAGTATGTGTTACCGCTCAACATAGGGAAATGTTAGATCAAGTTTTAAACTTATTTGAAATAGTACCTGATTTTGATCTGGATATTATGAAACCAGGTCAAGATTTGTTTGATGTGACAGTTAATATTCTTCAAGGGATTAAATCTGTAATCGCTGAATTTAAACCCGATGTCATTCTTGTTCATGGTGATACATCTACAACTTTTTCCACTGCTTTAGCTGCATTTTATACACAAACTAAAATAGGGCATGTGGAAGCAGGTTTGCGTACAGGCGACCTTTCTTCGCCTTGGCCTGAAGAGGGCAATCGTAAATTAACTGGTGCTTTAACTAACTTTCATTTTGCACCGACTGAATTATCCCAACAAAACTTATTGAATGAAGGCACGCCTAGTTCATCAATTTTTGTTACCGGCAATTCAGTTATTGACGCTTTATTATGGGTTTCTAAAAAGCTGGATGTGAATCAAGATTTAAATAATGAATTTGCTAAAAAGTTCGATTTCTTAGATCAAGATAAAAAATTGATATTAGTCACTGGACATAGACGAGAAAGTTTTGGCGACGGATTTGAACGAATTTGCGTGGCGCTTGCTGACATCGCTTCCCAAAGGCCGGACGTACAGATACTTTATCCTATGCACCTGAATCCTAATGTTAGAGAACCCGTAAATCGCCTATTATCAAAACTGCCTAATGTATTTTTAATTGAGCCTCAGGATTATTTACCTTTTGTTTATTTAATGAATAAGTCTTATTTAATTATTACTGACTCTGGTGGGGTGCAAGAAGAAGCGCCGTCTTTAGGTAAACCTGTACTAGTGATGAGAGATACTACTGAGCGGCCAGAAGCAGTTGCTGCTGGTACAGTGAAATTAGTTGGGACAGATACACAAAAAATTGTTGAACAAACCCTCATTTTACTGAATGACGAACATGTATATAAGGCAATGTCTCAAGCACACAATCCATATGGTGACGGGCTTGCGTGCCAAAGAATAGTAAAACAATTAATTGAGGAACTTAAATAGTGGAGTTCGATACTTTTGCAGGCATATATCTAGGCTTTATTTTAGAGCCACCATTAGCTGTTATTGTGTTTAGATGCATACTTTAGAAAGTGAGCCATCTCCGAGTTTTATTGCTGTTTTTAATTGTTAACTGTTTTATATCTAATGTCGCTTTTGCAAATAAAATCACAGTAGATGGTGTGATGTTTAAGTCTTTATCTGTGGCAAAACATGCTATCCGCAAAGGCAGCCGTATTTATCTGTTTTCGGGTGTTTTTGAGCAAGGAATCTATTTAGATAAGGATGACCTAGAAATAATTGGTGAAGAGGGCGTCGTTTTTGATAATGCCACAGTGGATGAAAAGGCGGCTCTTGTTTTAACGGGTAATAATGTATTAGTTGAAAATATTGAATGCAGAAATATTCAAGTCAGCGATAAGAATGGTGCTTGTATTAGATTTGAGGGTTCAAATTTAACGGTTAGAAACTTGTATGCCCATGATAGTCAATCTGGTGTGATGACCAGTAACAATGCCGGCATAGTCAGAATAGAATATTCTAAATTTGAGCGTTTAGGCGGTAAAGCTGCAGGGGAGGGTTTTGCCCATGCCTTATATATAAAAGCGGATGAGCTATTTTTCTATAAATCTAAAATCATCTCTACTAAAGGCGAAGGTTCTGGCATTAAATCTAGGTCTAAAAAGGTGGTTATTGATAGTAGTTTGTTAGCATCTATGGATGCTATAGATAGCCGTTTAGTTGATATGGCAAATTATGGTGAATTGATTATTAAAAATAGTGTTTTGCAACAAGGAAGTCATACTTCAAATAGTCAATTATTGGCATACGGTTTAGAAAAAAATATTACTTCTGAATTCGATGTTAATCGTGTTGAACTGGTGAATAACATTATATTATTCGATAATAAAAAAAGTAATGTATTGATTTCATATCGATTATTAGACGAAATGGTTAATAGCGGTAATGTTTTTATTGGTTATTTCAATTTATATTTGCAATTTATTAAAAATAATATGTGGTATACATCACGCAAAAGAGCCCGCATTCTACCTTATCCATATATTCCCCAAATTGACGAAATTGAAAGTTTAAGGCTTTCAATTAATACCAATGGAATTTCTGAGAACGGTTCAGGCAGTTATAAAAACATATTTTAGGAACAATGAATGAATATTAGTGGATATTGTTTATGACAGTTGTAGTCAAAAAACTTACCCCAGAGGGTTATGCACAGTGGGATAAATATGTTGTGCAATTTGATAACGCCAGCATTTATCATCAAAGTCGATGGATTAGCGTGATTAGCGAAGCGCTCAAGCAGAATTGTATTTTTCTTTATGCGGAAAATTCTGCTGGCAATATTTGTGGTGTATTTCCGTTAGTGGAGCTAAAAAGTTTGGCTTTTGGTCGATTCATGGTTTCTATGCCGTATTTTAATTACGGTGGGATTTTGTCAGATAATGAAGAAATCAGAGATGTCCTATTGCAGGAAGCCACGGCAATGGGAGAGGCTCATAATATTGATTATTTACAAATAAGAGAAACAGACGACTCTCTTATTGACCGTTTTGTGACTAAAACCGATAAAGTAAATATGATTTTGCAGCTTCCAGAATCAGCTGAGGCTCTAGGTAAATCGATTGGCTCTAAGCGCCGATCTCAGGTTAAACGTCCGCAAAGAGAGAATGTGAGAGTTGAATTTGGCGGTGTTAATTTACTAGATGATTTCTATCATGTTTTCTGTATCAATATGCGCGACTTAGGCACTCCCGTATATTCCAGATCTTTCTTTCTTTCCATTTTACAGAGTTTCCAAGAAGAGGCGCAATTGTGTGTTGTGTACTGGGATGACAAGCCTGTATCTACTGGATTTTTGATCCGTCATAAGGATCAAATGGAAATACCATGGGCGAGTACCTTGAGGTATGCCAACCGTATTTCTATTAATATGTATTTATATTGGGAGATATTGAGTTGGAGTATTGAGCAGGGCTGTAAATCTTTTGATTTTGGCCGTTCAACCATAGATGCAGGAACATACAAATTTAAAAAACAATGGGGAGCACAGCCTCAACAATGTTATTGGTATAATTGGGTGCCCGAAGGTAAAGAATTACCTAATTTGTCGCCATCTAACAGTAAGTTTGATTTAGCTATCAAGATTTGGCAAAAGTTGCCTTTGTGGCTGACAAAAGTTATTGGACCTAAACTTGTGAGGAATTTGCCTTAAAGTAACGGGGTATTTTACTTTTGATTGTTTTAAGTTGGTTTTCTAACTTAAATTTGAAAACGTTACGTTGGAAGTGGGTTAAATAAAAATCAGTAGATTTGTCGGCAAATGACCTTTTGTAACGATAATCACCAGCAAGAAAATCATATGACTTCAGATTATTCTGAAAGCACCATTTTATGGCTTGATAGTGTAAGTACAGGCCAATTTTAATTTTATTGTCTTTTATTTGTTCTTGCCCAGATAGATAAAAATATAGTGTTGTAGAGGTATAAAAACCTAAACAGACCGCAATTGGCGTGTTGTCTAACTCTATCGTTAAGGTAAATAAGTTACTCTTGGTGGTTTCATCTGAAACGTTACTCATTATGTCAAAATGTTTGGTGAATAATTCGTTTTCAAATCCGCTTTCTATTCCCCATTGAGTCTTATGCCAAGGCTCAGCGATTTTCAGGCCTTGTTTAAATGCTAATTTATCTGTGCGAATAGATATATCAGCCTTTTGAGCCGTTAATATCTTATCGGTTTTGTTTATTTGATTTCTAAAATTTTTACTTCTGCTCTTCCAATAGGATTCGAAGTCTGGCCAATTTTCAAGTTCGGCGGACCAGCCTTTTGATTCAATAAAATGCCACTTTAGATATTCAGGTAAACAGCGCTGGTGTGCTTTGATAGTTTCGTTGTTACTCATCCCTAGGATAAACTCATCTATATTGGGTTTTTGTTTGAGTATAGCACTCCACATAGCTTCTCGAGTTAGGCATGCTTGGCTTTTGTCTAATAAAAAATCGTTTTGTTCAATCCATATTTGATCATGTTTCTCATTTCCTGTTTTATGTAACCACCATTGTTTGGTGCTTAATAATTTATATCGAGAAGACATAATCTCAGTGAAAATGGCTATACCAACAGGTTTATTGTTAATCGTTGCTATACATGTGTAAGCATCAAAATTGTTTAACGTAGATTCTAACCAAGCATTAATCCACTCCCAGCTTAAAAAGAAGTTTTCTTCTGCGTTTGAATAGATATAATTCCACTTCTGTTTTATTTGCTCTGAAGAGTGTAGAGGCTCAATTGCAATATTAATTTTTTCGTTCAATTCAGTCTAGTTCCGTTATTGGTCGGTATTGCCATATTGGTATGTCGTTATTTTACGCACTTTTTTTAAATAAGATGAATATGTTATCGAGTGAATCTACATTAAAAGATGCTTCTTGGGGAAGTTTATGACTAAGAAGATATTGCATCTTGTATATAGTATGGGATGCGGAGGCTTAGAAAAGGTAATTGTAAACCTTATCAATGCCAGCAAGGACTATTCTTGTGAACATATTATTGTCACCTTGACGCCTGATCATGAATTGATTTCTCTAATTGACGGTAAAATTAGCGTTTATTGTGTGAATAAAAAACCGGGTAAAGATCTCCATTGTCATTGGCGATTGTTCAAGTTATTCAGAGAATTGCGCCCAGACGTTATCAACACCTACAATTTTGGCACAATTGAATACCATATAATTGCTAAATGGGCAGGTATCCCCTTAGGTGTGCATAGCGATCATGGTCGTGGTGGAGATGATTCTGCGGGGCAAAATAGTCGAAACAACACGGTTCGCCGCTTTATGTCTAGGTTTATCGATGTTTATGTTGTTGTTTCTAAAGACTTATACTCTTGGGTTAAAAACGATATAAGGATTAAAACTAAACAAATAAAGATTGTGCAAAATGGGGTTGATCTTAACAACTACACTGAACGACTTAGCACAAAAAACGCGTTTACATTTTGTACAGTGGGCCGCCTTGATGAAATTAAAAATCAGACATTGATGATAAAAGCTTACGGCCAAGCTATCGATGTTTTCCCGAAACTGGGTGAAACAAAACTCCAGATAGCGGGAGATGGTCCAATGCGAGACGTTTTGAAGTCGCTTGTCACTAACCTTGAACTAGAAAATAATATTGAATTATTAGGATATCGAGAAGACATCGCCAATATTTTATCGCAGGCTGATGCCTTTGTTTTATCATCAAATTATGAAGCTATGCCAATGACGATTTTAGAAGCAATGGCAAGTCATGTTCCCGTGGTGACAACCAATGTTGGGGGCATAAGTCATTTTATTTCTGAACAAGAGGCAACGTTTGTTGAACCAGGTAATGAACAATTACTTGCAGAAAAATTTATTGATTTGTATCAGCACCCTGAAAATTATCAAGCGAAAATTAATCATGCGTACCAGTTAGTCTCTGATAAATATAGTTTACAGTCTATGTGTAAAACCTATATGGATATTTATCAGGTTGGTAGCAAGGCATAACCCTTTCTCTAAATTATAGTTAAGCTGCCGTCTAAATAATTGTTAGACGACCAAATAGATAAAATAAGTGGTCAGCAATTACTCGATTGCCAAGAACCATCGAGTATCTCTTACTATCTAGAAACAAAAACACTAAATTCTCTACTCGAATTAACCGGGTATTGTTAATGTTTGATCGCACTAATTTAATGGGGTATTGTGATTTACATATAAATTCAAATAATCAGAATCAATTTGTGCTTCCTCACTTGACTCAAAGAGCAGTAAGCACATCAGTAAAAGGGCGGTGAGCTTTCGTGCGAAATGGAATTGGGCGCTATGAGTATTAGAGAAAAACTAATGAGCAATGTTGTATTTCCATTAGTGGAACGGTATTCCCAAACAAGGTGCTGGTCTAATGCAGAGGCTAGATTAAGTTCTCACCGACAGCCCCAGCTCTATCAAAAAGACGTCCTGAAAAAACTTAAAGTGTTACTGGATACAGCCAAAAAGGTTAATTTTTGGAAAGAACACTATAGTGGTCTTGACTTAAATACTGTTGTTAACAAAGCTAATATCCACGAAATCCTCGCCAGCTTACCCATTACTTACAAAGCGCAATATATTCAAAATTTTCCAGAGAATGTAATCACGACTAAACACCAAGGTGAGCACCAAACCCTCTCATCTGGTGGCACCAGTGAGCGCATGACAGTGATGACTGATTTTGCTAAACGTGACAGTCTGCGAGCGCTTGAAAATATCAATGTATCACTAAGCCATAACGCAAAATATGCGAGAAAAACACTGGATATTCCGCCCTCCGCCTGCAATGTAACTTGCGGGTTGACAGACCAAGGTCCAGAAAATGTACTGGCTTATCTTAATTGGGCGACTAAAAATAAGCAGTGGCAGCATAAAGATACCTTGGGCAGTCTTAGAGGTCGTATTGAAAGACAGTGGATAATGCGCAGGCAAACTGTGTTGCCCTTTACAGCAGGTGATTGGGAGCACTTGTGCCAACAGATCGACCCCATATTGGATTCTCTGCGTTCTCAAAAGGTGCAAGTATTACGTGGATATCCTTTATTTATCTATTGGATAGCATTGCGCGCCCAAGAAACGAGTATTGACTTACCGCATCTCGAAGTGGTGGTGCCATATGGTGGTCTTGCTGGTGACAAAATGATCGATACTATTCGGCAACATCTAAACGTCAGTTTTGTCAATCTATATGGAACGGGAGAAGTGGGCAGTATCGGCGCCAGCGACAAAGAACAGCATGACATCGCGATTTATGAGCAAGACGTTATTGTCGAGATTGTAGATGATGCTGGACAGCCTATTACTCAAAATAACATCAACGGCAATCTACTTATTACAGATCTCAATAATCTTGCGATGCCAGTCATTCGTTATTCATTTGGTGATGTCGGATGTTGGAAACAACAAGGTGCGGGATTAAAGACGTTATTATTGCAAGGCAGAAAAGTAGAAACTCTATTAAGTGAGAATCAGGCGCCTTTGCAAGCTCGAGAATTGCAAAATGCTGTTTTGGAAAACGATAAAATCACCAACTTTTTATTGGTGAAGAAAAGTCATAATGCTTTTGAATTACAGTTGAGCACTCGCGCACCAATTAATAACGATTTTATTATCCATTGGCTTCAAGGTCGATTAGATAAAAATATTGATCTTAAAATCACCATTTTGCCGTTTTTATCCCCAGCGGCCAGCGGAAAGTACTTAGGTTTTTCAGATAGAACAGCAAACAAACATACGCCTCTAATTAATAGCCATCAAAATGCACTTGAGAGTAGTAAATCAGAAAAGATTGACAGTGAAAGTTTGCGTAAGCAATTTCCCCTTTTATCAAGATCGACGCCCACAGGTGACGTCTTGTGTTATTTAGACAATGCCGCCACAACCCCAAAACCTCGCTGTGTCATAGATGCAGTAAGCGATGTGCTTTGTTTTGAAACCTCAAACGTACACCGTGGAGCACATTTTATTGGCGATGAGATCACTGATCATTTTGAAAGCGCCAGAGCAAGCATTGCGAAATTTATTGGGGCCAATCCTAGTGAAATAATATTGTTGAGAAATAATACAGAATGCCTCAACTTTATTGCTCAACAGGCTATTGTGGGTAATGTAGTAACAAGTGATAGTGAGCATCATGCGAATTATTTGCCTTGGAAGAAAAAAACTAACTTACCAATAGACAGTAATGGCTGTGTGATTTTTGACACTCTAGGTGAAATATTAGCGGCTAACCCAAACAGCTTAGTTTCTCTAGCTCATATTTCGAATGTAACGGGCAATTTGATAGACGTTGATAACGTGGTGGCAATTGCAAAAAAATATGGCGCTAAAGTTTTACTTGATGCTGCTCAATCAGCCCCCCACATTCCTCTTGACGTAAGAACACTGGGAGTCGATTTTTTAACTTTTAGTGGGCATAAAGTAGGAGGCCCGAGTGGTGTGGGTGTGGCTTGGGTTAATCCAGATATAATATCAAAGCTTTTACCTGTCCAATGGGGAGGGGCGATGATGGAGTCGATATTGAATGATGATGTTACTCTAAAACCTGCACCTTGGTGTTTTGAGGCGGGTACACCAGCTATGGAGAGTGTTGTTGGTCTCGGTGCTGCTGTTGAATGGCTGATGGAGTTGGGCATGAAAAACGTGCAAACACATGTGCATGAGTTATCTAGATACACCAGGCAACAGTGTATCGAGCAATTTGGTGATGTGGTAATTGGCTCGGCAGATGCACCTGGCCCAATAAGCTTAAATATCACCAGCTATGAACCACATTTTTTAGCAAAATTACTTAGTGAGCGATATAGTATTTGTGTGCGAGCTGGTTTTCATTGCGCACAACCACTTCACCAAGCACTTAACAGTAAAGGTACGTTACGTATCAGTCCTTGGTTGATGAATAATAAAGCGGATATAGATAAATGTATCAATGCTATTAAAAATGCCATCTCACAACCTTTATAAACCTCATTAATAACTTGGCCTAGGATAAATTATTTCGTAGTTATTACATTAACTGATGGTATGTTCTTACAACGCTAAGGGGTAACATACTGGTCGTTAATTTGCGGGGGAACTTGCTGTTTAATCTGTTCAATCACGACTTTTTTATTCAATTTACAATCTACCAAGAAGTAAGCTACAAATTATTGGCATTGTTTATGGCGTAAGAGGTATTATAGAAATAAGTTTATAATTCAACTTGGATAGAATAATGACAAAGTTTTACTTCGCACTTATATTTAGTTTGTTTTTCATAATAACCGGCTGTACAAAGAAAACGTCTGATGAATATATCTCCCTAGCAGAATCAAAAATTCAGCAAGAGGACTTTTCAACAGCCATCATAGAGTTAAAAAATGCAATTGGTGTCAATGCACAAGAGCCAAAGTCTCGTTTTATGTTGGGTAGTTTGTATGCACAAAGAGGCAGTAGCGCGTCGGCAGAAAAAGAATTAAAACTTGCATTAGAATTAGGTTACGAGCCTAACGATGTGTTGCCAGTATTAGCAAATGTTTACAGTCTGCAATACAAAAATGCAGAAATAATCAAGCTGGTGGAAGAATCAAGAAGCTTAGCCCCAGAAGTAAGTACTTCTTTATTACTATATAAAGCGCTGGCTCATTTTCAGCTAGGTGAACCCTACAAAGCTAAAAAGGCAGTCGCGGATGCGAACGAAATATCTTCAGATTCTTTGTATAGTAAATTAGGCAGTGCATACGTTGATTTTAGCAACAATCAGATTGGCGTTTCGTTAGAAAAAATCAACCACATTTTAAAAGAACATCCTGACTTTGCCGATGCTCTATTATTAAAAGGGCAACTCACATCAGCAACTAATGATCTAGCTGGTGCGGTTGAAAGTTTTGAACAATACAAAACATTATTACCAAGAACGTTTCAGTCAAGAGTGCTGCTTGCCAATGCTTACTTTAGGAATAAACAGTTTACAGAAGCTGAAAAAGAAGTAGACCTTCTACTAAAAGCTAATCCTGAACAGCCTTTTATTAATCAACTTAAAGGGGCAATACGTTTTCAAGATAAAGATTTTGAAATTGCTAAATTACATATTGAAAAGGCTATACAGAATGGCTTAGCAAACACTCCAAACAAAATTATTGCTGGCGTGACGGCTTTTAGATTAGGTTCTAACTCGTTAGCTTATGAGTATTTGAATTCAATTCAAAATGATTTACCACCTGAACATCCTATTTTTAGATTGTTGGCAATTTTAGAGTTGAAGTTAGGAAAAAGCAGTGATGCTGGCATGACGCTTACCCAATTAGACGGATTATCTGAAGATGATGTGATTTTACTGTCTGCTGCGAGCGCTCAACTTATGCGAGAGGGGAAAACCACTCAAATAAAAAGTATTTTAGACAAAGTTGATTCGATTGAATTTACCAACCCTTTAAGAATTGCCCAAAAAGGCATGTTGCGTTTGTCTTTGAACGATGTTGACGGCTTAACTGACCTAGAACAAGCTTTAGCCTTGGATCCTGAACAAGCTGTTGTGAACTCAGCCTTAGCGAGGGCGTACATTAACAATCAGCTTTATGATAAAGCCCTTGAACTTGGCCAAAGCTGGATCGACCAAAAACCAGATGGAGTAGACGGCTATGTTTTAGCTGCAGTAAGTTACGCCAATCTAAAAGAATTCGATTTAGCTGAGAAAATGAATAATAAAGCCCTAGAAATCGACCCTAACAATATTGCTGCAAATTCCTATTATGCCGACAAAGCAAAAGGTGAAGGTGACTTAAATACAGCATTTGCTTACTTTGATAAGATTATCGCAGTTCATCCTGAGCATATTCCAACATTACGTAAACATTTTGTTGTACAGAAAGATTTAGGCGATATTTCAAAAGGCCTAAGACCAATAGAGTCGGCATTTAACCGCAATACTGACAAATTGCCGCTAAGACTGCTTTTTGCACAAGCACTATTAACGAGTGAGAAATATAGTGAAGCTATTGCTGTGTTAGAGAGCGTATCTGCTAACGAACAATTGCCAAATATTTATTGGGTGGTATTTGGTAATACATATTATCTTAATCAGCAAAGGCAAAAAGCCTTAAACATTACAGAGAATTGGGTAAAACAACAGCCTAATAATAAATCTGCCTATTTGCGCCTAATTGCCTTACAAGATTTATTTAAAGAATATAACAATGCTTTGGAAGCCACTAAAGTAGCGCATTCTAAATTCCCAGAGGATGATCAATTCACCCTTCTTAGTATTTATTTTAATATTGTAACTGGTGATATTATATCTGCAGAACGGCTTTATTCTGGTTTGTCTGATGAGATAAGAGACAGCAGTGCAGGGCAAGGATTAGCTGGGCAAATTTTATTAGAAAAAGATGACGCTATATCTGCGTTACCCAAACTAAAAGTATTTTATGAGCAAAAACAGAGTCAGGCTAATGCATCTCTAGTTGCTAAAGCGTTCAAAGAATTAAAGCAATATTCACAGGCAATTTCTTTTCTGCAGGACCATAAGGTACTAGTAGGAAATTCAATAGTAAGTGACATTCAAATTGCTGAATTGGCGATTGTTTCTGGTGATTATCCTTTAGCGGTTAAACAATATATTGCCGTATTAGATTTTGAACCAGACAATAGCAGAGCGCTCAACAACCTCGCTTACATCTTAATTGAACAAGGTAATTATCAAAAAGCTCTACAGTATGCTGAGCGTGCAGCTGAGTTGAGCCCAGAACATCCAGCGATACTTGATACGTATGGGACTACATTATTTAAAATTGGTCAATTTAATGAAGCCGTTGATGTATTTGAAAAAGTATATAATTTAGATAAAACCGATACTCAGGTTGCGCTGAGGTATGTTGAAGCTATGATTGCAGCCAAGCAAACTAATCAAGCTGAAAGGATTCTAAGCGGGCTAAAAAGTGACGACCCAATTATTCGGGCAGAAATACAGCGTTTAAAATCAGTTATTTAGTCAACCAATTACTTTGTAGGGCTGTACTATTCTAAGATATTGTGTCGATATTCTTTACAAATTCGAATTTGGAATATCGATATGATTCATCAAACTATTGAATTTAAATGCTTTATTAATGTTGGCCCGCTTTCTGCATTGTTTAGGGAGAAGACATTAGCGCTGTTATTAGATAGTAAACTGGTTGAGTTGCTGTAGCTGTGTAGTGTTTAAACTCTAATTATGCTGAAAAGGAAGTAAAATATGAAAAATTTAAAAGTATTACTTGGTGCTTTATCAATGCTAACGCTTGGCTCTGCAAACGCAGGCACATTGGTGTTAGATAGTTTTAATTATGATCCATTACTTGATTTAACTGTTGATTCTGGTGCCACACCAGACACAGCTGTTGTCATATCTGCAGAAACAGGTGCAACTGCTTCATATTCATTAGAATATGTCGCTGGTACAGGCCTTGGTTCTGATGACGCAACAGGAGGCATTGCAAATGGTGGCTTCTTAGATTACGAGGAAGGCTCACGTGTTAATGGTCAATTAACAATTGTATATACTTTGGTAGATTATCCTTTGTTAGGTATTGACGCTCCAGATAGCTTGGACTTTAGTGGGTACTCTGCATTTTATTTCGATATAGAGTCTGTTGATGCTAACGATGGTTTTGAAGTTACAATCACTCTGGAAGATGATGATGGTACACAAATATCCGCGACCTACAATGTCGGTTCAACTGCAGTTCCACTCACTTATATTGCCCAATTTAGCTCACTGTCAGTAGACGCGAACTTTGATTACTCTAAAGTAATTTCGCTTACTGCCGTTCTTAGTTCTGCAGGTAATGGGGATGACTTCTCAATTGGCGAAGTTGGTTTGATTCCAGAGCCTTCTGCTCTAGCTATCTTAGGTCTTGGTCTAATTGGACTTGGTCTACGTCGTAGAAAATTAGTTTAGTAAAAATTTCACACATAAAAAAAGCCCGCTATAAGCGGGCTTTTTTATTGGTTTTTTAATCGTAGGAAATATAGATTAGTCTTAGTCAAAATCTCCGATATTCGCTTTATTCAAATGTCAGCAAAGTATCAGTTGAATGCCTGTTAGTTAACGCGTCTTTATCTAGTGTTTTCTCCACCTTACCAATTCTTAATATCCATTGTACTTCTTGCTGTGCTATATCGAGGTAGTCTCTGTGGCTTTGGATTTCTTGTTCAAGATTGCTTGGCTGCATATTGGCGGCGGTAACTATATTTGTTGCTTTTAAAGGTGTATTGAGTATTTCTGCGCTCATTGTTGAGGGCTGAAATACATAGCCTTTTTGCGAAAGAGTTAACAATGTATGCATCATCTCTTTGCATGCGATGGTTTTATGCTCTTTAGATAAGTTCGCCTGATAGGTAAAGACTAAAAAGCTCTTACTAGATAGCCATAACTTTTTTTGGGTATGTTGCATTAACCATCTAGCCCCGCAATATTTAACTACGGTAAACAGCCAGTGGTTGCGCTGTATGGCTTTAATTAAAAGGGAGTCAGCTTTTTTTACACCCAAATTACGCCATGGTAATCCTTTAGGGCTTTTAGTGTCGAAGGCCACTGCATCCATAATATCTGTGCCAAGGGACTTAGAAAGCCAGATGGCACTGTCACAGCCTGCAAAAAACTTTAAGGTCTCTGGTTTAGCATTAGTAAAAAGCTTGCAACTGCTGTGTGTAAGCTGATCATTTAGAGGCTTAACTGCAAGGTCAATGCTTTCTGGGCCTTGATAGGGGCGTCTGTCGGTAAACCTTTGTTTTAATGCTCTAAACAATGAAGTCTCAGTTGATGGTGTCACTTTTTCAGCAACAACAAGTGAGCAAATACTAGGTTTGTCTTGATAGGCTGAAAAATTATCAAAGTTGAAATTTAATTTGCAGCTGTGTTCAAGTTCTTGCAGGGTGACGTCTAAGTATTCTAATAAGCTACCTAGGGTCAGTAGAATGGTGTAGTCATCGTAGACAAAGGTATGTTTGGCCTGTTCGGCAAGATAATCGATATGAAAGGTTTGCGTGGCGATATTAAAGCGGTATCTAAAAGGTTGGCAGTTATCACCACTCATGTAAAAGCGTGCGGTTTCAATAACTTTGGTTGCTAACGTTTTATCCATTACGGCTCCACTAGTCGCTTAATACGATCTTTTTGGCTATTTGAAATTTAAGTTTTTGCATCAATCCTCTGTTGCCAAAAGGGCACCAGGTTTTAATGAATTTGTTTTTGTAGGCATCAAAGTGCAAGCCATAAGGGGCCGCTACAACTTTTCCTCGATTTAATAGGATTTTTAACACATAGGTGCCGGCCATTCCCGCACAAAAATCTACCGACATGGGGGTAGAGGGGCCTTTTCTGGCTTTGAAGTCAGCTTTGCTTTGATCCACAAGATAAGAGCGCTGTAACATGCTGGGTGACAATCCAATCAAAAATTGGATGAATTGTTCATCTTCGGATTTAGCGTCTTCAAAACGAAAATATTCTTCAAAGTTCATTTGTCCGGGTTGAAAACAAACAAAAGCAACACCCATACCTAAAGGAGCTGCAATTACTACTGGGATATTTTTTTCATAACATTTGCTTAAAACCGTTTTTCTGGCCTCTAATGCAAAAAAGTCCAGGCTATCAACATAGATATCTACCCCATCTAAAAATGCGTCTATATTGTGTTCAAATACACCTTCTGGAAAGGTTGTAATATTGCTTTCGGGATTGATATCTCTGGCCATTCTTTCCATAACAGCACATTTATCTTGGCCTATGGTGGACATAAAAGCGCCTGCTTGGCGGTTGAAGTTATGTACTTCAAATTCATCAAAGTCAGAAATGTTGAAATTTGCAATACCAAGTCTCGATAAGGTTAGAAGGTGAACACCGCCTACACCACCACACCCAGCTATAGCGACTTTTTTATTTCTTAATATTTGTTGCTCTGCGTCTGTTACCCAGCCAATATTTCTAGAGAAGGCGTTTTCATAATTGAAGTTTGACACTTTCTTGTACCTCTTTGCTAAAGCGAGATTAATATTAAAACCAAGTGTGCTTTTTATTTTTTGGCTGAATGATTAAGGGACTTTCTGATATCTTTCAGCATTAGTTGAAAACCAGGGGTTAAATTTTTCAGCAATAATGAAGGGTTAATATAATAAGGTGCTCTTTTGCCATGATAATCAACTGCAGGGCCGATCTGTTCGAATTGAATACCTATAAAACTCATACTTCTTGCAAGTCTTGGTTCCATCATTACAAAAGTATGTTTTATGTCGTTTTCTATGACTATTGATGCTGCTGAGAGGTATAAACCTACGGCAATAAAGGGGAAGCAACGCAATTCATTTTCAGAATATATTTGCTGATTAATCACACCTGTCGCTGCCCCTTTGAAATTATCGGTTTGTCTTTTTCTGAAGTCTTTGGGAACAGCTAATCTCGAAATTTCACATATTTCATGAGGAGCAAAATCTTTAGGATTAATTTTGTCATTTGAAATTGAGTCTGAACAGTATTTTTGAAGTGGAATTGAATGTTGATTTGTTTCAGGCCTAACCACTCTAACGGTCCCAGAAAAACGAGTTGTTGGGATATGCTGAATTAAACAATGAGTAGAGTATTTGTCAAAGTCATCCACTTCTAATCCGTTCTGCCCTGTATCCAAAAAGTTTAGTTCATCACAATATACGTCATTTCTGATTTTATATGACTCATTGGAAAGTTCTGTGGTCTCGGCGATTATTGGATGTAAATATGTGGAAAAGTGACGAGCAACAGTTTTGACTTCGCGGTTTACCGCAAAATCCATCACTTTTTTAACTATAGGACCAATAATTGGTTTGTTAGCATATTTCTTTAATTTTTTCAAAGTTTTGGACTCACAACCATTTTTTCAACTTCCGGTATTACCTTGTCAGCACTGTTCAGCCTTTTAGGAATGAACTCTAGTGCAGTTTTATAACCTATTTCATACAAAGATTCTTTCTCTTGAATTGACATATTAAAATCTACGGGTGAAAGTTTACCAGTATTAATAATTATAGTGTTTTTCCAATATTGGTCATGTACATATTCTCTGGACATAGCTGTCATAAAGGTCCTAATTAGCATCATCACATATTGCACTATAGGTAACCAACTTTTTTTAAATGGTTTATCTGTTACCTGATCACTTTTCAATCTGAAGCATATAAGTGGAGTGCCATCGCCGCCCCAGTCTTTAAAAATAGCATCTTCTGAGAGGATAGCACCATCGACCAAAATATGATCTTTGTAAGACTTAAAACTAAAAAAAATTGGGATAGACATTGAAAATCGCACGGCCTTGGATATTTTTAAATCTGGGGAGTTTTCTTTATTAAAAACAATAGGGCCTCCACCATTAACATCTGTGGCTAATATATGTAAATCCTTGGCTATATCGTTAAATGTCTTACCTTCTAATTTCTGGTCCATCCAGCGTTCGAATGCATCCCCAGAACTTAGTCCGCCTTGTAACAAAAGTGTGATTAAACTAAACCCCCTGAACTTTTTAAAGTTTGTTTCGATAGCGAGTCTCTTGATTTCACTTAGTGGCATGCCAGTGCAGTACAGCGATGATATTATCGACCCACCCGATACACCAACAATATGTTTGAAGTCTATGTTGAGCGTGTTCATTGCATCTAAAATGCCTATGTGGGCTGACAACTTAGTTCCACCGCCAGAAAATATCGGAACTATTTTACTCACTGGATACCCTCCTTAGATAAATATTGTTAACCAAAAATGATACAAATCAACTTCATTTTTAACACTCGGCTTATAGCAACTTAACGGATATATTTTTGATAAATTACGCCTAAATATTCATGAATCGCTCTTTCACTTCTGTAAAGACTAGCAGCATTAGGCAATCCCACAACTGGCATCACGTTAATCCTAGTAAAATGCTCTACTGGTATAGGTAACACTTGTACATCATTTTCTTCAAAGTAAAAAACCGCTCTGGGCAAGTGACTAGCTGATGTTACTAAGGATATATGTCGGCCATCTAGTATACTTACTAAAGCCTTTACTTCAGTTTCTGTGTTTACTCCCCTAGGTATGATAAATATGTCAGTGCTTTTTACGCCCATTTTCTCAAAAAAATATTTGTTGTGACTGGCTTGCGAAAATTTATCACCGCTGCCCAAAATATCTCCTGCTAAATATATTGGCATGGGATGTTCACGATACATCATAGCTGCATGCAAATTTCTTTGCAGTGAGCAATTGGGCCAACGAGATACGAAGGGCAGTTCGTCTTCTTCATAGTAGTTACAAGCTAGTACCACAATTGCGTCTGTTTTTCGCCACTCTGAAGATTTAAGGTGGATAACAGGATACTTATCTTCAAGATGCTTAATTAATAATATACTTGGGTATGGCATGGAGCATAATAAAAGCCAAAGCAGCGGTACAATTGATAAGTAACCAAAAAATGCCGGTTTGATTTTGCTGTGGCTTAAAATTTTAAAGGCTATGTTTTTGTAAACTGTTGCAATACTGTATATAATTACAGTTATTAAGGAGGTGGTCTATGATCCCAGCACAG
>ENA-OSET01001979-OSET01001979.1-sediment-metagenome-genome-assembly--contig:-NODE-1979-length-20470-cov-26.250625_pt1 | contig 20470 bp, 19 predicted proteins | sample MGYA00237882_ERZ534229 | MGnify/ENA primary metagenome ERZ534229 (study PRJEB26408, sample SAMN06266212) | sediment metagenome | isolation source: Hudson Canyon methane seep mesocosm | place... | reverse complement strand
GGTCGTTAGCTCAGTTGGTAGAGCAGTTGGCTTTTAACCAATTGGTCGCAGGTTCGAATCCTGCACGACCCACCAACTTCTTCACAGTGCCTTTTACTTAGTTAAAGGTAGGCGTTTTAATCAGTGTGTGTAAATCGAGACATTCCTTCACTGTATTGATATCGCTTAATACCTCCTGCTCGGAGGTATTTTTTTATCCCGACTTCGCGAAGACTATGAACGCAACAATGTTCAGATGTGGAATGGTATGAATCTCGGTATAATATATAAGGTTAATATTAAAGAGTATAAGCTATGGGGCAGTTTCAAGATCGTGTGCTAGTACAGGAGCATTTGGCACATGAGAGCATCCCTGAATCGGTTGATTTAGAATCGCAATACCGCTTAAAGGACGAAGTGCGGCAGCTACTGAAGGAAAAGAATGCCGCTATTGTTGCCCATTACTACACAGATCCTATTATTCAGTCGTTAGCTGAGTCGCTCGGCGGTTGTGTTGCTGATTCGCTGGAAATGGCGCGTTTTGGTAGCAAGCATGAAGCTGACACATTAATCGTGGCAGGTGTTCGTTTCATGGGTGAAACGGCTAAGATTCTTAGCCCAGAGAAAACGGTACTGATGCCAACGCTAGAAGCGACATGCTCACTCGATATCGGCTGCCCTATTGACGCGTTTTCGGCCTTTTGCGATCAACATTCTGAACGTGAGGTAGTGGTATATGCGAATACCTCTGCTGAAGTAAAAGCCCGTGCGGATTGGGTGGTGACGTCGAGTATTGCGTTGAAAGTGGTTGAGCACTTAGATAGGCAAGGGAAGAAAATTGTTTGGGGTCCAGACAAACACCTAGGCGCTTATATCCAGAGTCAAACGGGTGCCGATATGATTATGTGGGACGGCGCTTGTATTGTTCACGAAGAATTTAAAGCTCAGGGTATAAAAAGTTTAAAAGAAATTTATCCGGATGCGGCGGTGCTTGTGCATCCAGAATCTCCGCAAGCCATGGTTGAGATTGCGGACGCCGTTGGTTCAACCTCTCAATTGATCAACGCATCTCAAACGTTGCCGAATAAAGAGTTTATCGTTGCGACAGACAACGGTATTTTTTATAAAATGCAACAATTGTCGCCAGACAAAATATTCATGGAGGCACCTACAGCGGGCAGTGGGGCGACCTGCCGGAGCTGTGCTCATTGTCCTTGGATGGCAATGAATGGTCTTGAAAATTTGCGTGATTGCCTGCGTGATGGGTCCAACGAAGTAACCGTTGATGCCGATCTAAGAGAAAAAGCGCTTATTCCTCTTAATCGTATGCTGTCTTTCACCGCGTAGGCCATTAACCCAAAATATGCGCGCGGTTAATCAAATTCTGGGTTGTTGATATAAGCATACACTTCATCCATTCTTTCTTGGATTAGGGTGCTCTGACGCGTATTTGCGTTGGCTTTTTGCTTCGCTAACCGTAACTGTTCTAATGCACCCTCAAGCCGATTAGTTAGGATATATACTTCAGCGCGCGCACGATGTAGTTGTGAGATTTCGCCTAAGTGACCGTATATATCCGCTAACATTTGCCAAATTTTGGGGCTATCTTTGTATCGTCTTGCCAGTTCTTGCACGATTTTTTGTGCCTCACTGAAGTTTTCTTGGTTAATCCGTATTTTTGCCAACACCAGCGCGGTTGGAAGGTTGCCTGGGTTCCGTTGTAAAAGGCTTTTTAGTAAATCAATCGCATCGTTTTCTTTACCGTTTAGAAATTTTGCTTCGGCAAGAGTGACCTGTATCGATATGGTTGCTGGGAACTTTCTATCGAGTGTTTGAAGGAGTGCCTCGGACCGTTCTGAGTTTAAACCGAGTAAAGAGTATGCTAGACCAAATGTCGCCCCATCAATTTGTGAGGTATTGCCTTTATCAATCAACGATTCAAAGTGTTTCACTGCCTGCTCTTTGGATTCAGAGAAGTCAGCAATGATCATTGCTCGGCTAATATGGTATTCATAATTATCTCGATACTGTTTTCTTGGATACTGCGACGCTCGGTTACGTGTGTCCGCCACTCTATTTTCAGACAGAGGGTGTGTTGAAAGATACTCAGGTATTGCTCCGCCTTGAAGTCGGGATTGTTTTAGCATGCGTTCAAACATGCTAGGCATCGAACGCGGATCATAATTGGCGTTATACATCACCTCAATGCCTATTCGATCCGCTTCCTGCTCATTTTGTCGAGAAAAACCTAGCGCTTTTTCCGCACTGTAGGCCTGTGTAGAAGCTAGAGCTGCGAAGCCGGCATCTGATCCGGTGGTTGCTGCTACGACAATACTCGCTAACATTGCAGCTAAAGAAAGTGGTTTACTGAGTCGTTGTTGTTCAAGGCGCCGCGCGTAATGGCGTTGACTTAGGTGTGACAACTCATGCGCCATGACCGAGGCAAATTCTTGTTCATTTACGGCATAAAGAAAGAGCCCAGCGTTAACACCAATTATGCTGCCAGGTACTGCGAAGGCATTAAGTGTAGGGCTTTCTATAACAAGAAATCGGAAATTTCTATCACTTACTTGGGAGTAGGGTGCCATGGAATAAATGAGTTGCGAAATATAGTCGAGCACGATCGGATTATAGTAGGTTTCGACTTGCCCTCGAAGTGAGCGAAGCCAGGCGCTACCGAGTGCCCGCTCTTGATCAATGGATACTAAGTTAGAAGAAGCATTACCGAGCGTTGGCAGCTCTGCCGTGTTAGCTTTTTCAGAAACAGGCGCCATAAACACGAAACATAGATACAGTGGCAGCAATGTACGTCTAACGTGAGCGATATTCACAGTAAAGCTTGGCCGTCCAAAAGATTAATTGATTAGATGATAACCCATTTTAGGAATGATTCTTATGCGCTCTCTATATTTAACCTTAAAAATGTTTGAGGTTTGTCGCATCGTGAACTGTGTATAGCTGTGTTATTGTCCGCTACTTAGTTATCTGTATTTTAGTGAGTGACTCAGCGCAGTATGGTATGAATCAATACGATCATTTATTAGACGTAAGAGGCGAGGCATGCCCAATGCCTCTGTTAAAAGCAAAAATGCAACTCAACGCGATGCGCGTTGGGGAAACCGTAAAAGTGATGGCAAGTGATGCAGGCTCTGTTCGTGATTTCGCCGCGTTTATCAACTTAACTCAGCATTCGCTTAAAGAGGCGCATTTAGAAAATGAATTTATCTATTTTATTACCAAAAATGATTAAAAAGCTGAGCTGAAGGGTATTCCATGCTAAATGTTGTTCGTAATTGGGTGGATCGTTATTTTTCAGACGAAGAAGCGATTGTTTTGTTGTTTCTGCTTGTGGCCGGTTTTGGTGTCATCATTATATGGGGAGATATACTCGCGCCCGTTATTGCCAGTATTATTCTAGCTTTTATTTTGCAGGGAGCGGTTAGCTATTTAAACGTAAAAGGGTTGTCAAATCCGGTGTCCGTTGCGACGGTGTTCGTGTTGTTTATCGTCGGCTTGATCGCAAGTGTCGTTACTTTGTTTCCATTGATCTATTCGCAGATAGTATCGTTGGTTAACGACCTGCCTAAAATTGCCGACACGGCGACAACTTACACGCGAGAGTTTCTTGCATCGCATGCTAGTTTTATTTCAACGCAAGATGTTGACCAACTATACGCGCAAGCAACATCAGAAGTGGCGACATTTCTTCAATGGCTTGTGTCGAGTTCGTTGCAGAGCCTACCAGTCGTTATCAGTGCAATGATTTATATGATTGTGGTGCCGTTACTTTTGTTCTTTTTTCTAAAAGATAAAGACGCAATCTTTGCCTATATTAGTAAATCTTTGCCTTCTAACCGCTCCCTTATGACCGGCGTTTGGGAGGAGATGAACGAGCAGTTTGCTAATTATTTGCGTGGGAAAGTGGTAGAGATAATGGTGGTTGGTATCGCGACGTATGCCATATTTGCATTGTTTGGTTTGAACTACGCGTTGTTACTCGCAATTATTGTCGGTCTATCCGTGGTAATCCCATATATCGGCGCGGTCGTAGTAACGATTCCCGTCACATTGATCGCAATGTTTCAGTTTGGGTTTGAAGCGTCTTTTTACTATGTGGTGGGCGGTTACCTTCTGATTCAGATACTAGATGGCAATGTGTTAGTGCCATTGCTGTTTTCAGAAGTCGTCAATTTGCATCCTTCAGTGATTATAATGGCGGTTATATTTTTTGGAGGGGTGTGGGGTTTATGGGGGATATTTTTTGCTATCCCGCTCGCGACCCTATTTAAAGCAGTGCTGCACGCTTGGCCCACCCGAGAGCAGGCTTAAAATAGCTGTTTAATGATCCGCGCTTAAGATTATGACGATAAAAAACCGCAGCATTAGGGAAGAATGTTGCGGATTACTGCTCAATTATTTTGTGATTCCGCTTCGTTAGATTAGCTCGTCCAATACATTGAGCAGGTCATCGTGATGGCTTTTTGTTTTAAATTTATCCATCACTTTTAAAAGCTTGCCATCTTTACCAATAATAAAGGTGGTTCGAATCAACCCCATGAATTCTTTACCCATGAATTTTTTGAGCCCCCAGCAGCCATAGGATTCTGCAACCGCATGGTCTTCATCAGAAAGTAGTGAGAAATTTAAGTCATGCTTGGCAATAAATTTCGGCAGACGGTCGACCGGATCTGGACTTATGCCGAAGGCAACGACGCCTCTGTTTTCAAGTTCGTCTTTAATATCGCGTATGCCGCACGCTTGAGTTGTGCACCCCGGCGTCATGGCTTTCGGATAGAAAAATAGAACGACCAGACTTTTGTCGATGAAGTGCTCTAAATTCACCGCATTGCCGTCTTGATCTTGCAAATTGAAACCGGGCGCTAATTCGCCAACATTAGGGTGTGCCACATTATGCTCCTAGGTTATCTTACCGGTTCGATACCAGCGTCTAAATTGAGATCGTCACAGAAATCCATAAACTCTTCGCGCAAGGTTGCTAGGTGAGTTTCAGCAGGAATTCGTATCGTCAAATTAAGGTTAAACATTTGTGTGCCAGTATGCGGTGCACTGTAAGTTCCAGTCACTAGATCATCAATATTGATGTTTTTTGATGAAAAGAATTGTGCGATGTCATGTACAATCCCCGGATTATCAATTGCGACAACGTTAACGCAGTAGGATAGTGCGACGGCATGCTCACGTGGTTCTGTATGTTTGACGGTGGTGGTGAGGGATAATTTATCTGACAGAGCAGGAAGGCTTTGCTCCAATTTAGCAATCGTGTCCCAATTACCGCTCACCATCATAATGACGGCAAACTCGCCGCCAAGCACGGTCATGCGGCTATCGATGATATTACAATTGTGCGCAGAACATGTTTTCGCAAGTTCGTTAACGATTCCCGGTTTGTCCGAACCAATACTTGAGATAACAAGGTAGTTTAATTTCTTATCGCTCATGGCTTTGTTGGTCTACTTTAATGAATTCATGCTTAAGATATACGGAAATAGATAGCGTTGGCTATAGTCGGCTCAAGATGTTTGTTTTTTCTTGTGCAATAGTCCCCGCAGCATTAACATACGCGCTGAGTATTTATGGCCATCTTCTTAATTTTGAGGCGGCCTTGGCAAGAGACGGAGAACCCCATGATTTCAGGCAGTATTGTCGCCTTAGCGACGCCAATGACGAGCGATGGCGCGCTGGATTGGGACCGTCTAGACAAGTTTGTCGATTTTCATGTTAAAAATAAGACGGATGCGATTGTTGCCGTGGGTACAACCGGTGAGTCAGCGACCTTGTCTCCCGATGAGCATTGCAAAGTTATCCAGCGCATTGTGTCGCGTGTTGGCGGAGCCATTCCCGTAATCGCAGGTACGGGCGCGAACTCGACGAGCGAGGCAATTGAATTAACCAAAGCGGCAAAAAAAATGGGCGCAGATGCCTGCTTATTGGTGACACCTTATTACAATAAGCCGACGCAAGAAGGCATGTATCAACATTTTAAGACCTTGGCTGAAGCCGTGGAGATTGACCAGATTCTTTATAATGTGCCAGGCCGTACTGCTGTTGATTTGGCCAATGAGACGGTTGTGCGATTAGCCCAGATCGCTAACATCACGGGAATTAAAGATGCGACCGGCGACGTGACACGTGGGCATGCACTTATCCAGTCGGTTCCTAGTGATTTCGCTGTCTACTCGGGAGACGATCCAACGGCTTACGAACTTATCTTGGGCGGAGCGAAGGGCAATATTTCGGTCACCGCTAATATTGCGCCGCAAGAAATGCACAGCCTCTGTGCGCTAGCCCTTGAGGGTAACGCGCCGGATGCAAAAGCACTCAATGATCAACTGATGGCTTTGCATGACCAGATGTTCGTCGAATCTAATCCTATTCCCGTTAAATACGCCCTCTGGCGTATGAACTTAATGTCAGATGGCTTACGTTTGCCGCTAACCAAACTGAATCCATGCTTTCACTCAAAAGTAGACGAGGCACTAAGCCAAGCAGGTTTAATCTAACGACTATGCAGTACCCTTTTATAATCGCAAAGTACGTAATGCTTGGAGTGTTAGTAAATTATTTGGCCGCCTGTGGGGTTTTTGCTGATCGAAGTGTTGATTACCTCGACGCAGAACATCATGGTTTGATCACCATTCCTGATGGGCTTACACAGCAGAAAATTAACGCACGTTACCGTATCCCCGAGATTGAAAACGAGAAAGTACTCACTACCAGTTATTCATTACCACAACCACCTGATGCGACAGCAGCCCTGCGTGAAGAACCTTATTTCTTGCAAACGATGGACGATACGATTTGGTTGGAGATTGCTATGGCGCCGAGTAAAGCTTGGCCTCTTTTAGACTTATTTTGGACAAATTACAGTCTTGATCTGGTTGCCGAGGATGTTGAAAGTGGGTATTTTGCCTCAAAAAAAATTGAGACCATAGACCGACATAAGCAGCTCAGTAATGATTTAGAGATGACCGATTTTCAACCGATTGTTATTGATGGCATGTCGTTTCAGGCGCGCTTGTCTCAGGGCGTTCGTCGGAAGTCAGCAGAGTTGCGAGTGCGCGCACTGACGCCTGATTTCAGCGTGTCGAGCAGCGAAGTTTGGCAGGATGATAGTGTCTATCCGCGTCTGGAAAAAGCACTGCTTGAATTGATGGGCGACTTTATTACCTCCGAAGCGACGAGCAGTCGCTATTCGCTTAACGCAATTAACCTGGGCGATGATTCATTGGTCAAACAGTTGGAGGATGAGGCGGGCTATGTATACCTGCAGCTAGAGTTGCCATTCGATCGTGCTTGGAACGAAGTGGGGGATGCACTCAAATCGTCAGGTGTCGTCATTGCAGACCGTAATCGTAGTGAAGGCGTTTATTACGTCAGTTATTTGAACAAAGATGACATCGAGAGCTGGTATTCATTTGAATCTAGCGTGGAAGAAAAACGTCAAGAGCAGAACGTGGAGCTCCGTTTTTTCAAAGATGATGAACGTTTCATAAGAGTAAGAGCGAAAATCCTCAATCCTGACGTTGAACCAGAAGTTCAAGAGCAGCTCATTGAAACGGTATTTGAGCATATTTCGTAATTGATCGCGCAGATCAGACAGTAGAGGCAGAGAATGGAAAAGCGTAAAGAGCTATATGCGGGTAAAGCGAAGTCAATCTATACGACAGATGACCCGTCAAAAATGATTATGCTTTTCCGGGATGACACCTCCGCATTCGACGGTGAAAAAACCGCCCAGTTAAACCGAAAAGGGATGGTCAATAACAAGTTTAATGCGGCGATCATGACGAAACTTGCAGACGCTGGAATACCTACGCATTTTGAAGCGCTCGTATCCGACAATGAATCGTTGGTGAAAAACCTAGCGATGCTTCCGGTTGAATGCGTGGTGCGAAATAGGGCCGCAGGCAGCTTAGTGCGTCGTCTGGGAGTCAAGGAAGGTGAAACACTAAATCCACCGACTTATGAGCTATTTCTCAAAGATGATGCGCTACATGATCCGATGGTGAATACCTCACTGTGTGTGTCATTTGGCTGGGCAACTGAAGTTCAGCTCGAAAAAATGGAAGCGCTGACGCTCCAGGTGAATGAGGTGCTCTTTGCCCTGTTTGATGCGGCGGGGATGGTGCTCGTCGATTATAAGCTCGAGTTCGGCGTGTTTAACGATCAAATAATTCTTGGCGATGAGTTTAGTCCAGATGGTTGCCGTATTTGGGACAAAGAAACGAACAAAAAAATGGACAAAGACCGCTTTCGACAAGGCTTAGGTAGTGTTATCGAAACCTATGAAGAAGTGGGTGCACGCCTAGGTATCACTTTTGACTAAGTGCCTGTATTTTAGACAATGGAATAAAAATTAGAGGAAAAATAATGGCTAGACTAACGACCTGGTGGAAATTAGGAGCGGCTGCTCTGTTTGTTGCAAGTGCCGCGCCGACTGTCGTTGCCGATGTATTGGGTGGTGATTTTCGTGTGTCATACTGGAATGCGAATACAGATGGAGATTTAACGTCTGGCGGCGCGGTACTTGATTTTGAACGTGACCTCAATGCGGATGATACAAGTGCATTAGAACTCTCTGCATCGCTTGAGCATCCATTACCGTTTTTGCCAAATATTCGTTTGACGCATATCTCGCTTGATGATGATTTTAATGGCGATTTTACAGGCGGTTTTGATGGTCAAAGTTATTCCGGGGCAGTGACCACCAGCCTTGATATGTCCAATACAGGGCTGACGCTTTACTATGAAGTACTGGATAATATCGTCTCCGCTGATATTGGTATTGACGTGCGACGTTTTGATGGTGAGCTACGCATTCAAGACAATGCGGACCCAAGCCAGTTATCATTGATTGATTTAGATGAGACCATTCCGCTTTTATACGCAGGTGCGCGCGTCGACTTGCCTTTTACTGGCTTGAGCGTTGGTGCTGATTTAAGTGGTTTAAAAGTGTCCGATAACCAACTTACTGATGCGAAAATTCATGTGCGGTACGATATTAGTTTGTTATTTATTGAGGCGGGTTATCGGGTCTTATCGGTCGACTTAGATGACATTGATGGCACCGATGTGAGTGCTGATTTGAACGGTGTATTTATTAGCTCAGGCATCGACTTTTAGGGATAGCCACAAAGGCTGTGAATAGGAAGCGAAAATGAAAGTGTTAGTGACGGGAACCGCCGGCTTTATTGGATCAACCTTAGCGCATCGATTGCTGGCGCGTGGCGACCAAGTGATTGGTGTTGATAATGTTAACGACTATTACGATCCGACACTGAAGGAAGCTCGTCTTGCGCGCCTTACCCCGCATAAACTCTTCATCGAAGAGCGTGTTGCGCTCGAAGACCGAGGGGGCATTGAACGCGTATTCGAGCAGCATAAGCCAGACCGTGTGGTTAACCTCGCGGCCCAAGCGGGTGTGCGGTACTCCTTAGAAAACCCTCAAGCGTATATTGACGCGAATATCGTCGGTTTTACGAACATTTTAGAGGGTTGTCGTCATCACGATGTAAAGCATCTGGTATATGCATCTAGCAGCTCTGTTTACGGCGCGAATGAAAGTATGCCGTTTTCAGTGCATGACAATGTCGATCATCCGGTAAGTTTATACGCGGCGTCCAAAAAGTCTAATGAGTTAATGGCGCATACCTATAGTCATTTGTTTGGTTTACCGACGACGGGCCTTCGTTTCTTTACCGTTTATGGTCCTTGGGGTCGTCCGGATATGGCGCTCTTTATGTTTACCAAAAATATTATTGAAGGTAAGCCGATTGACGTTTTTAATTATGGTAAGCATCAACGAGACTTCACGTATATCGATGATATTGTTGAAGGGGTTATACGTACCCTAGATCAGGTTGCGGCACCGAACCAAGACTGGGACGGCAAAGCGCCTGACTCGGCCACGAGCAAGGCTCCGTATCGACTCTACAACATAGGGAGTAATCGGCCCTGCGAATTGCTTCGTTACATAGAAATTATCGAATCATGCATTGGTAAAAAAGCGCAAATGAATCTTCTGCCGATGCAACCGGGCGACGTATTAGCCACTTATGCCGATGTTGATGCACTGATCAAAGATGTTGATTACAAACCAACGACGAGCATTGAAGATGGCGTTGCTAACTTCGTTGAGTGGTACAGAGACTTCTATCAGGTATAACTCGTTTGAACGGTATAACCATCAACTAATACAATCATAATCGAATTATTTTACTGAGGAGGGCGCTTAGCGCTCTCCGTAGCCTCTCACATCGGCTTGGCAGATTGTCCCTGAAGCCCAGCACGGACACCGAATATGAAATTTAAATGCGCATCTGCGGACCTCAATTTTATTCATGAAGCGCCCATTCAGCTTGAGTATTTAGTCGACATAAACGCTAGCGCGTTAAAAACGTATCGAGTACTCGATGATCCGGCTACCTGGCCTTTTTGGTTTCATGGGATGTCGGCTGCAACACCATTACAACAAGATCATTCCGGTGTCTGGCGAAAAGTCACGCTTAATCGTTTTATTGATTTCAGGGAGGAATTTATTGTTAGGGAATCGCCTTCTCGGTTGGCGTATCGTGTGGCGGCGGTCTCGATTCCTTACGCAGATGAATTAGTTGAATGCTTTGACGTCGAAGAGACTGAGCAAGGCGTGCGGGTAAGGTATCGAATTGGATTACGGGTACACAAAAAACTATCGCCGCTAAAGGGAGTAATTAAAGCGATTGGTACACATGCCTATAAAAAATCTTTGCGCGCATTAAAAGTTTATATTGAGTCAACCGCTGACTAATTCGCGGTTCCTCATCTGGATTGATCATGTGCTCGATAGTGAAATCTTGCTTTTGCAAACAAATAGCCGAGGGAAAAAGGAAGAACAAATAGAAAGATCACCAACAAAATAAACCCAACGACAACAATAATAACGAGGCTTTCAGCTTCTTTTATGGTCGTACTGATAAGACCGGTCATCAATTCATTTAGCTGCTCAATTGTTGTATCTTTTTCGCTTGCCACACTCTTCAATATTTCTTTTCGTTCGCTGTGCAAAAATTCAGATAAAGCCTCCCGTTCCTCGCCAATACTCGCCTCAAATAGCTGAAGTTGATTTTCAAACTGGTTCATCAAAGGTTGAAACTGATCTGATAAGGCTTTGATCATGGCATCTCGTTGCGGTGACTGTTCAGCAGTGATACTCGCTAATTGCTCGCTGGTCGCCGATAAGTTGTCGACGATGGTTTGTAATTGAGACTGTTGAAACCCCGATTTCAAGGTGCTCAGCTGAAACTGCCAACTCAGGGATTTCCCCGTTTGACTCGTTACCAAATCGATACGGTCTGATAAATTACTCATTACTTGCGGAAGACTACCGACATTGCTGTCAGCATCTGCGAGATTTAAACCCTGAAATTCGTACCATGGCCCGATGATACTGCGACGATCAAACGAAAAATCATCTGGCTGCATCGCTGCAATCTGTTGTTCAATAAAACGGTTTACAAGTTGATACTCTTCTCCCGTTAGCAGTTGCGTTGCAAGCGCTGCAAAGCGCTCTTCAAGCATGGTCAGCTCGCCGTTTAAAAAAGTGTGACTCTCCGGAAAGAACGCTTGTGCTTGGGTAAGTCCAAAATATCGGCTTTGCTCAGCAATAAGCAGCCAGAAATCGATTAAAGCAACGGTCGGTTCTTCATGTAAGACGGCTTTCACCGCCGCTTGCTCACTGGAAAGCTTCCAATAGGTGAGTGAAAGTTGATGATCAATACGATTATCTTTCATTAGGGCAGCATCGGCCGCATTTTCGATTGTAGAAAAGTACGTTGACAGAAAGTCGCGCGTTAACACTCGCGTATTCATTTGCTTATCAGAAAGCGGGATTGATGGGTTTTCGATTTTAACATCGAGCAGAGAACAGGCTGAAAGACTAAAAATAAGCACAAGCAAGGGTAAACAGGAAAACGACTTAAAACCGCGCATTTACAAAACCTTTAGGGAAATATTTTTAATAGTTGGTGTCTACGCTAATGCTGCAGGCAGTGGTAAAGCGTACCAGAATTATTCATTTATTCCTGATCATTTTTTTACCAATGCAAGACACCGATAAGGCTTCGTCCCGCACTGCGTAGGAATTAAAATTCATCTTTCGTCCGAAGGGAAGTAAAACAGTCTCATGCGATTAAAAAAATATGTTTTAATGATCCTCTACCTTTAATAATTCTCACTCTTATTAAATGGGTAAAGCAAAAAATTAGCGGAACAAACTAAACCAAAATAACAGGTAAAGTGGGGTAAATATGTCTCTTCGAATTAATGATCAAGCGCCAAATTTTAAAGCAAATACGACGCAAGGAACGATCGACTTTCACGAGTGGATTGGAGATGGATGGGCGGTTCTTTTTTCACATCCAAAAGATTTTACGCCGGTATGCACAACAGAACTTGGCTACATGGCGAGAATTCAGCCAGAGTTTGATAAACGTAACACAAAGATTATTGGCCTAAGCATTGACCCGCTTGAGGACCATAGCGCGTGGATAAAAGATGTTGAAGAAGTAGGGAGCACGACCGTGAATTATCCCGTTATTGCTGATACGGATCTCAGTATAGCCAAGCTTTACAACATGTTTGCAGCTGATGAAGAAGGCTCGGCAGAGGGCAGAACGGCAATGACGAATGCAACGGTTAGGTCCGTTTTTGTCGTTGGGCCAGATAAAAATATTAAGCTTATGCTGACTTACCCGATGACAACAGGACGTAACTTCGACGAGATTTTGCGCGTGCTTGACTCGATGCAGTTGACCGCGAAACACAAAGTTGCAACGCCGGTAAATTGGAAAGACGGTGAAGATGTGATTATCGTCCCAGCCGTTTCAAATGAAGAAGCCGAGAAAAAATATCCGGATGGTTGGGATACATTAAAGCCCTATTTAAGAAAAGTGAAGCAGCCAGAAGGCTAACCTAGGCGTCTGATCAACAGGCTCAGCAAATTGCTGGGCTTGTTGATTACTCTCAAAAGTTAAGCGGGTGGGTTCATCAATAATTAACTCGCACGCATGTGGCAGGGCGCTTATGCTTGCCTATCCGGGTCTTGCCAAATATCGGTATCGACATTGTTGCAAAGTTCTGGATGATCAGGCGCATGAAAAACAGGGTCTTTACCGGCTTTACGCTGCGTCAGATAGTCTCGTGTTAAAGTAACGACTATTCCTGAAAGTAGCGTGATTGAAATTAGGTTTATAATTGCCATGATGCCCATCGATGCATCGGCGGCATTAAATACGGTTTCTACACTCTGCGTAGAGCCCCAAATGACCATGCTGATTAAACCAATACGGATGCCGAGTAGACCTTTAGTCGATTCAGCGCCGAGAAAAATCATTGCATTTTCAGCATAAGAATAGTTGCCGATTATTGAGGTGAAGGCAAAAAAGAAAATCGCGACCGCAATAAAAATAAAACCCGCTTCTCCAATATGTTGTGCGAGCGCTAATTGTGTTAATTCAACCCCGCTAGGGCCGACACCGGCTTGGTAAATACCAGATAAAAGTATAACGACCGCCGTCGCGGTGCAGACACAAATTGTATCAATAAATACGCCGAAGGCTTGCACGAAGCCTTGGCTCGAGGGGTGGTGAGGTACGGGCGTAGCGCTGGCTGCAATGTTGGGTGCAGACCCCATCCCCGCCTCATTTGAAAATAGTCCGCGTTTGATACCGTTTAAAAGCGCTACCATTACGCCACCGGTGACCCCGCCGATCGCTTCTTGTAAGCCAAATGCGTTTTTAACAATACTTACAAGCACATCTGGTACGGCCGAGTAATTTATGATCATAATCACGACGGTGAGCAGTAAATAAATGGCAGCCATAAGTGGTACGATGATTTCAGCGACACGTGCAATCTTTTTGATGCCACCAAAAATTACAATCGCAGTGAGCCCACCGATAATGATGCCCGTGGCAAGCTTGGGCACGCCAAAGGCCTGATCCATAGCGCCGGCAATTGCGTTCGACTGGACAGCATTAAAGACCAAGCCAAAGGAAATAATAAGACAAATAGAGAACACGACACCCAGCCAACGTTTGCCTAAGCCGCGCTCAATATAATAGGCGGGACCCCCTCTGAAATTACCCATGGGGCCTTTGCCTTTATAGAGTTGCGCTAAAGTTGATTCGGCATACGCCGACGACATGCCAACAAGCGCTACCATCCACATCCAAAAAATTGCGCCGGGCCCTCCTAAATAGAGCGCAACGGCGACACCCGCTATGTTGCCAGTGCCAACACGGGAGGCAAGGCTAACACTCAGTGCTTGGCGCGGAGAGATGCCCGTTGCATCGTCTGACTGTTTGTTGGTGAGTGCTCGTAACATCTCAGGAAAATGCACAATTTGTGGAAACCCGAGCCGAAAACTATAAAAGATACCGACGGCTAGCAGACCGTAAATAAGGATGTAGCCCCAAATAATATTGTTTATCGCATCGATTACCTGATCCATAACTTTACTCACATGTTCGTTAAGGTTTAGTTTGGTTTTTGTGCAGGTTGCTACGTTTATGCTTGATTTGTTTTCTGAGTATAACGTGACGCAAGTACTTTGAAAGTAATTCAATTTTTCGGCAAGTGTTATCGGTGCATAAATAAGCGCTGTTTGATCACTGTGCAAAAGGTTATATTTATTTCGTTAGTCATGTCGTGGTGATTCGCTATACGACCATTAACGCTTGAAATGTAAATGGCCTAATTAATAAAAATAACGCAAGCATAAGAAACTTGCAGCGAGCTGCGTTTCGCCGTGCGTTAATATATGAGGGATGGAACTGGGTAATGCCGTCATTTGAATTTAAAACAATAAAACATATCGTCAGTGAGCCTGGTGCGTTGTCACGCTTGCCTGAGTTGTGTGCGAAATTGGGTATGGTGCGTCCGATCATAGTAAGTGACCAAGGCATCGTTGCATGTGGCTTGTTAGAGCAACTCAACGCTGCCCTGTCAGATAACTTTCTGGAGGTTGGCTACTTTTTAGAGGTTGTCGCAGATCCGCCAGAGGCAATTGTGCTTGAGGCGATAGCGCTGGCTCGCACGCATGATGCTGATGGCGTCATTGGATTTGGTGGCGGCAGCTCCATGGACACAGCAAAGCTTGTTTCTGCCGCGTTGTTGAGTGGGCAGACGCTTCAGTCAATGTATGGAATCGATCAACTTCCATCTCAACGATTGCCTCTAATTCTCGTGCCCACTACCGCCGGAACCGGCTCTGAAGCAACACCCATTTCTATCGTTACCACGGGGCAAACAACCAAAGCGGGAATTGTGTCGGAGACACTCCTGCCGGACATTGCCTTACTCGATGCGAACCTGACGCTCGGATTGCCGGCAAACGTGACCGCCGCAACCGGAATTGACGCCATGGTTCATGCGATCGAGGCCTATACCAGTGCTCGGAAGAAAAATGAGTACTCGGACATGCTCGCCCGTCAGGCATTACGGCTACTGAGTAAAAATATATGTACGGCGACATTTTCTGGAGAAGACGTTGCCGCGCGCCAGAATATGCTGCTTGGGGCCTGCCTCGCGGGCCAAGCCTTCGCGAACGCACCCGTTGCAGCCGTGCACGCGCTTGCATATCCACTAGGTGGGCATTTTCATATTCCACATGGCCTGAGCAATGCGCTCGTGCTGCCGCACGTCATGCGTTTTAATATGTCTGTGTGTGGTCATTTATATGCTGAGTTAATCGATGTTATTGAATTTGATAACACCAATGAGATGAAATCGTTTGAGACACATGCTGCCGTTGAACACTTAATCACTAATATCGAGCAATTGATTAAAAAATTAGGTTTACCAACCGGTCTTGATGAGCTGGATATCGCGTTTACAGATCTCGACATGCTGACAGACGATGCCATGCTGCAAGAGCGTTTGTTGGTTAATAACCCACGAAAAGTAAGGCGAGACGATGCGCTTGCAATCTACCAGAACGCGTATAAAGGACGTGTCAATGCCTAGACAAACAGTGTTAAAAAACGAGTTTACCTATTTCAAAGAGGTGCACACTAGGTGGATGGACAATGACACTTATGGTCATGTCAATAACGTCGTTTATTATTCTTACTTTGATACGCTGGTAAATTCATACCTGATAGAGAAGGGCGGGCTTGATATACAGACTGGCGATCAGATTGGCTTTATCGTAAATTCAAATTGTGAGTATCAGCAGAGCGTCGCGTTTCCTGAGATATTACACGGTGGGTTAAAGGTGGCCCGGATTGGCACCAGTTCGGTTGACTACGCGCTTGCGTTATTTAAAGAAGGTAATGATCTAGCTTGTGCGTTTGGCGCAATGACCCATGTTTTTGTCGACAGAGCGACTAACGAACCTTCGCCAATTCGTGGCCAATTGAGAGACGCGCTTGAGGCAATATATACGAAATAGCAGGAAGAGAGCGAAAAATGATCAACTCGATATTTTGCTCGGCAGCTTTTGGCTAGGACGAAATAATTTAAAATCTCAAATTGCGCTTGCCTGCTGTTAGATGCTTTGTTAAATTACGCGCCGTTCTCGAGAGAGAAAACAGTTTTATACGACCGTAGCTCAGTTGGTTAGAGCACCACCTTGACATGGTGGGGGTCGGTGGTTCGAATCCACTCGGTCGTACCAATATTTCGAAAGAAGTATCAAAGGCTTACAAGCATTAAACTTGTAAGCCTTTTCTCGTTATTGGGCTCGTTGTCCAAACGCTAAACATTAAATGCTCATCTCATATTTCTTTTGATACTTGTTGCTCAATAAACGACCTTTACCTTATTGATGGGGGCAGCAAAGCAAAAGCAATTTGTTTGCATGCTCACTTGATCTCCCATTGTCATTTCAAACAGCTAAGAGCATTTTGTTTGAAATAATTAACTAAATATCGTCTCATTGTTGAACATAATAATCTTATCCATTAAACGCCGCGAAATTAAGAACACAGATGAAGTATTCGACTGCTCTTAATTTTTAAGTAAGCGCCACTTATAAAATAAAACCCGCAATATCAAGTAAGGAAAAAATGAACCGACCAGACGGCAATACCGATGCACTGGGAACACTTAGTAAATATTTTGGCTATGAGTCGTTTCGATTCAATCAAGCTGAGGTCATTGATCGGACCTTAGATCTTAAGTCGAGCTTAGTGATTATGCCAACGGGCGGTGGGAAATCGATTTGCTATCAACTACCTGCTGTTTTGTTAGATGGTTTAACGATTGTTGTTTCGCCTCTTATTGCTTTAATGCAGGATCAAGTTTCTGCCTTAAAAGCTAATGGGATAAGTGCCGAGGCCCTGAATAGCACCTGTTCTGATGACGAAGAGCGAATCATTCGAGATCGCGTTGAGCAAGGCGATTTAAAGCTTTTATATGTCTCACCAGAAAGAGCGGTGTCATGGTCGTTCATACAATGGATAAAGACGCTTAATGTAGCGCAAATTGCCATTGATGAGGCGCATTGCGTTTCAGTCTGGGGTAACGATTTTAGACCTGAATACACCCGCTTGCCTGAACTCACGAGTTTATTTTCTAATGTGCCCGTCGTTGCCCTAACAGCAACGGCCGATACAGCGACTCAGCAAGACATCAAACACCAACTCCAGCTTATTGAAGCGGAGACCTTTGTCTCTAGTTTTGAACGAAAAAATATTGAAATTGATGTATTACCGGCAAAGAACCGCATAAAGACTATTATCGAGTTCGTGGAAGGGCGCCCGAACCAGCCCGGTATTGTTTATTGCCTGAGCCGCAAAGGTACTGAGGATACGGCAAGCAAATTGAGACAGGCGGGTTTTCGCGCTGCGCATTATCATGGTGCAATGAACAGCGAGGTTCGCACGACTATTCAAGATCAATTTATTCGCGATGAACTGCAAATCGTTTGCGCGACCATCGCCTTTGGCATGGGCATTGATAAACCCAATATTGGGTGGGTGATTCATCATAATTTACCCAAAAATATTGAGAGTTATTACCAAGAAATTGGTCGTGCCGGTCGCGACGGACAGCCCGCACAAGCGCTGCTGTTTGCGGGTTATGGCGATATGAAAAATTTGACGAAGTTTATTGACGACAGTGGAGCGAACGAAACCTTCAAACAAGTTCAATATGCAAAGCTTGAGCGGATGTGGGAGTTTTCGCAAACCTTGTCATGTCGAACTAACTTCATATTAAACTATTTCGGCGAATATCGAGAGAAAACCTGTGGCCATTGTGATCACTGTTTGAACCCACCAAAGGCATTTGACGGTACTGTGATCGCGCAAAAGGCGCTATCAGCATGTTTGAGAATCAATCGTCTTAACAAGTCAGTAGGCTTGCGACTCCTAGTGGATGTGCTCAGAGGCTCCAGAAATCAGGGCGTTTTAGAGAATGGTTTTGATGCGATTCAAACCTATGGCGCGGGTGCCGATATTTCTTGGCAGGACTGGATGCACTATCTTACCCAGCTAATTGACAAGGGTTATTTGGCAATTGATTTTACGCGAAGTAACGCGTTGACCTTAACAACATTATCGCGTGACGTGTTAGCGGCGCGGTCAACGGTAATGTTGAGTGAACCGAGTGACTTTGACGCGCAAAAGCCAGCTAAGAAACGCCTCGATACAGACTTAAATGACAATGAACTCGAGTTGTTTGAAGCACTCAAAACATTGAGACGGCAGCTTGCAGATCAAGCAGGTGTCCAAGCGTATACCATATTCGCTGATGCCTCCTTAAAAGACATGGCTAAGAAAAAACCCGGTAATGATGGCGCGCTTTTAAAAGTAAGTGGTGTAGGGGAGTACAAATGTGAAAAGTATGGAGAGGCGTTCATCTCTTTGATTTGTTCGCATGTTCCTGAGGAGGATCGTTTGATAAGTCTCTTGAATAAGACAGTAAAGCGCGCGACGTCTAAACAAAGAAGCGACTTTGTCATGCCCAAGCTCTCTGAAACCCATTTAGAGACGCTAACGCTTTTTAAACAAGGGAGTTCCGTTCCTGAGGCCGCAAAGGCTAGAGGCTTCAATACATCGACGATTACAGGTCATTTGTTTCGTCTTGCCTACTATGGGGAGGCTGTACCTGTCGCTAATTTGATTACAGATCAGCAAATAGAGCGTATTCAGTCTGTTTGGGCGGAGCTCGATAAGCCAAATAAAATTAAGCCGGTATTCGAAAAGTGTGACCATGATATAGAGTGGGAACAAGTTCGCTATGCCGTATGCCTTGCGCTGAAAGATCAGGAAAGTGCGGCTGTTTGATCCAACTTTTTTTATTATCACCCTTCAACGCTTAAACAACTTTCTGAATTTGAGGGTAATGGGTTTTTGAGTGACATTGAGATGCAACACCTCTTATTATTATGATTGGGAGCTTCAGTGTGTTACCGAAGTCACTGTCATAATTCGCTCTGTTTACTGTGTACGGTAGAATTAAGAAAGTAAGCGAGTGGCGTAGTCCAACAAATGTATTTAACCGTAAAGAGCTATATGACTATAAAAAAATATCTTATCCCGTTTCTCGCCATACTTTTATTAAGTGCCCAAAGTTTCGCAGACGACCGCTCCCAACTTGTGGAAGAAATTTGTAGTGTGGAACAAGTATTTAGCCAAAAAGCGGTGGACGGGAGGTTAATGGGGATCGAGTTGAATGATGCCCTTGAAGAAACCGTCGATTTTTTAGAAGCCTTTGAAACCGAGTTAGAGGCTAACCATCAGATATTTGGTTTTAGCGAAACGATTCAAAATCGAATCTCACAAATCTATTTGAATTTTTCCGAAGAACAAATCCAGCACCCGATGTTTCTCCCCAATGGCTATTCCTTGTGCATTGCTGAGCTGAGCTACCGAAGTAAAAATGAACTTACCGAAGATGAAGCGTTTGTTGATAGAGTCGCGCACACGTTAGCTGTCGATCTTGAGAAAACATTGCCACAGAAAGACGCCGAGAAAAATAGCCAAGCTTCAGCACAGTGTATGTTATCAGTCTATCGCTCGAAAGATCATCCCGCATTTGCTTATTTTATAAAACAAGTGGCCTCAGGGCGCTCATTTACGGAAGCAAACATCGCAACTAAAGAGCGTTTTGCAGACGATGAAAAACTAACAGATGCCTTTGTCTCGGCAGCAAAAGATGTTCAAACGTGCTTTGTTGGAAATGCGGTGCGCGTTTGACGCGAGAGTAACTCTCTAAACTCGTAGTGAGTTTTTTACTTAAATTTCTCTGCCTTTCGATTGCAACCTGTATGTGCGCAAAGGATAGTGCTTTACACTCGGCATTGGTTTACTAATATGTCGATTCCTTCTTTGATTATTATTCAAAATAATAGTTGCAAAAATACACCTTTAAAGACTATGTTCATTTGACTGTATTTACGATTCATTCGCACTTGTAGATATTCATGCCGTTTGCTTTGATCACTTATTAAATGGAGTTGTAAGGAAATATGAAGCAGTCTTTACCT
>ENA-OSET01001978-OSET01001978.1-sediment-metagenome-genome-assembly--contig:-NODE-1978-length-20496-cov-11.022724_pt1 | contig 20496 bp, 11 predicted proteins | sample MGYA00237882_ERZ534229 | MGnify/ENA primary metagenome ERZ534229 (study PRJEB26408, sample SAMN06266212) | sediment metagenome | isolation source: Hudson Canyon methane seep mesocosm | place... | reverse complement strand
TCAATTGAAATTGGTACCAATATAGATGGTATTCCTGTCTCTTCACGTGGCGTGGGTGGTGCTGATGTCAATCAGGGCAAACTGTGTTTAAAAGGTATTTTTGAGCATGAATTATTTGAATCTCCTGGTCGTGGTAAAACACCTTTAATCAGAAATGATTTCCATGAACCTTGGGAGAATTCTGATTGGGGGGATGCCACTTCAAAAATGGCCTCTGAAATCAAACGTATTCAATCCACTTATGGCCGTGATGCTTTTGCTATCGTTTCCACCGGACAGATTTTAACTGAAGGATTTTATACCTTAGGCAAGTTGGCTCGCGGTGTAATTGGTACCAATAATTATGATGGCAATACCACCCTTTGCATGGCTTCGGCTGTTTCAGGTTATAAACGCTCATTTGGTTCTGACGGCCCGCCTGGTTGTTATGAAGATTTTGAACATACTGAATGTCTGATTGCCTGGGGATCAAACCTACCTGAACAGCATCCCATTATCTATTGGCGGATGAAAGAAGCGCAGGAAAAACGCCCTTTTCCATTAATCGTGGTTGACCCTCGCGTCACCATGCTGGCTCAAAATGCAGATATGCATCTGACCATCACCCCTGGGACTGATGTGGTGTTACAAAATGCCTTAATGCATGTGATTCTAGCAGAAGGTCTGGAAGATAAAGAATACATAAAAGCCAATACCAACGGCTTTGAACAGCTGGAAAAAGAAGTACAAAAGTACGATCCAACTTCTGCATCAAAAATATGCGGCATTGATGAAGATACCATTCGTCATGTGGCACGCCTTTATGCCAAAGCCGGGGCTGCAATGAATATTTGGACTATGGGTATCAACCAAAGTACTCACGGCTCAGATGGTGTTGTCGGTTTAAATAATCTAAGTCTATTAACAGGTAATATCGGTAAAAAAGGCGGCACTAGCTTATCTATTACTGGCCAGTGTAATGCTATGGGCACCCGTGAGTGGTCCTCCTGTTCTGGTTTACCCGGCTATCGTTTATTAGAAAACAAACAAGACCGTGAAGAGATTGGGGAATTCTGGAATGTTGATCCTGAGTTTTTCCCAAAGCAGCGTGGCATGGCACAAACGGATATTTTTCCCGCCATTGAAACTGGTGAAATTAAAGGCTTATGGCTAGTTGGTACAAACCCGATGACCTCGATGCCTAATACAGCACGTATTCGCAAAACCCTGGAAAAACTGGAGTGTTTAATTGTTCAGGACTCCTATCTTGATGTTGAAACCACAGACTATGCCCATATTTTTTTACCGGCAGCGATCTGGGCAGAAAAAGAAGGTTGTTTTACCAATACAGAAAGACGGGTAAACATTGTCCGCAAGGTGAAAGAACCTTATGAAAACACCAAAACTGATTTGCATATTTTTAATGAAATAGCCAAACAGTTTGAGCAGTCAGAAAAAATGAATTTCCCTTACAAACCGGCTGAAGTGTTTGAAGAAATGCGTCATTTGTCTAAAGGTCGATTGGTTGATATCTCGGGGATGACTCACGACTTAATTGAAGAAAACCGTGGTATTCAATGGCCTTATACCGAACAACAAGCCAAACAAGGTGAAGCTCCGCCTAAAGGTGGCAAACGACTCTACACAGAAGATGGAACTTTCCGTTATGCAGACGGTATGGCAAAACTCATTCCCCTGCCCTTTATCGATAATAATGAAGTGCCTGATGAGAAGTTCCCCTTCTGGTTAAATTCCGGGCGTTTAGTCGAGCATTTTCATACCCGAACCCGTACAGGAAAGATTGGCAATAATAATAAATACAGTCCAACCCCCTTTATGGAAATGAACCCTGATGCCGCGGCTGAACTGGGCATTATTCACCAATCCTATGTCCGTGTTGTTTCCAGACGCAGTGATGCGGTGGTGATGGTGATGCTGACTCAACGTGTTCCACGTAATATGATTTTTATCCCTTTCCACTTTTTTGATTGTGTTAATCGTTTAACCCTGGGTTTATTAGACCCTCATTCACGACAACCTGCTTTTAAACAATCTGCAGTACGAATTGAACATATCAATCAACAAGAAGCCGCAATAATTAATAAGGAAGCGCGAAGTTTCTAACTTCGCCCTAAATTGTAGGGTGGGCATTGCCCACCCTACCAAGCCTGAAAAAATTAATACCCGAAAAATATGATTAAAGTAAGAAGTGACGAACCTAAATACGCCCACCTTTGGGATAAAGAAAGCAAAGATAAAAACCGTTATGGAAAAGACATTGAATTAACCGAAGAGGGGGATGAGCGTAGAGATAAAAGTCTAAATATCAATGGCGATGACGGTATAGGTGAAAACCCTAACCGTAATAAACAACATGGTTTTTTTCTAAATGCTGATAACTGTATTGGTTGTCATGCTTGTGAAGCGGCTTGTAGTGAAAAAAATGATAACCCGGCCCATATCGCCTTCCGTTCAGTAGGCTTTGTCGAAGGCGGTACTTATCCAGATTATCAGCGCCTTAATATTTCCATGGCTTGTAACCATTGTGATGACCCGGTCTGTCTAAAAGGTTGTCCTACACGTGCCTATACAAAATTCACTGAATATGGTGCTGTATTGCAAGATCCTGACATCTGTTTTGGCTGTGGTTATTGTACCTGGGTCTGCCCCTACAATGCGCCGCAACTGGATCCTGTTAAAGGTGAAGTCAGTAAATGTAATATGTGTGTTGATCGTCTTGAAGTCGGCTTAAAGCCTTCCTGTGTCAGCGCCTGTTTGGGTAATGCACTGGATTTCGGTGTGGTTGAAAATATTCCGGAAAATCGTGATCAGGCGATTGCTGAAATACCAGGCTTTCCGACCACAGATATTACCAACCCCAACATCCGTTTTCAGCAGAAAAAGCAGAATCACCGGGAAATGACCCGTACCGATTCCATGCCTGTCAAATATCATAAGGATGATGCTAAAGGTATTTACACCCCGGTTGTTGATGAAAAACTAGGCCATGATAAACACTGGAATTTCAAGAAACTATTAACCAGTCATGAAAGTGCCCATGTAATTTTTACACTGTTCACACAAGCGACTGTGGGTGCATTTTTAATGCTAATTTTAGGCCCTGTATTTGGCCTGACAGGATTTGAACTGCTGCAAGAATATTCAATTCACATCAGCTTAGTACTGACCATATTTGTAATTAGCACAGTAGGTTTATATAAACTCAATATGCATTTAGGTAAACCACACCGTTTTTACCGTGGCTTTAATAATTTGAGATTATCACCTGTTAGTCGAGAAATTGCTGGCGTATCGATGTTTTATACCGGGCTGTTGGGCTATGCTTTTTTTGCCTTGTTTGATAATGCTTTTATGAGCTTTTTTGCCACTATATTTGCTTATCTAGCCGTTGTTAGTGGACCTATCGGTTTATTCTTTATGTATAAACTGTACCGTATACCTGCCCGCCCCTTTTGGGATCACTGGCAAACGGGCACTGCCTTTTTGGGATCTATGCTTAGTTTTGGTGCATTGATTATAGCCGCTGTCAGTCTCATCGCTTTACCGTTATCAGCCTTAACAGAACTAATTCCAACTCTAGCCATCATTATCAGCGCTGGTTTATTAATTGAAGGAATCGGACATTATGCACATGCCAAAGCGATGCAAGCCATCAAAAATGAAGGCGCAGCTTCTCATTACCGCCAAACCACTCAATACGGCAAATCTTATATATTGCGTAATGCTTTATTAGCCTTTAGCTTAGTTGCTGCAAGCACGATTATAGTCACTGGATTATCCGGTGTTTTAGGTATGATTTCAGCTGGTATATTAGCCATCACTATGCTTGTAATGGCCGCCTTTGGACGTTCATTATTCTTTGTACTGGTGATTCCAACAACTATGCCAGGCGCATTCTTCTGGAAAAACGATGGTTTTGTTGAACATGCCCGTGAAACAGGTCTGGCTGATGCACCTCAACACGGTGTAGTGTATGAAAGACACCATGCTTTTAAAGTGGATGAATTGATTGAGACAATTAAAGAAAACTCACTGACAGATATACTTGAACATATTAAATGGATTTTTGGTAAGAAATAAAAATGGCTATGAACAATCAGCAGGTTGCTTTCGTACTGTCCCTCAAGACACGGCGTGAATACATCCATGTAGCCTTGTTGACAGCATCCCTGCTGTCAACAGTCTTGAAAAACAGCATGGAAACAACTTTAGAAAACAACTAGCCTGTTTTTTGTTCATAGTCATATTAAGTTAAGGGATTAGTTCCTTGGGGCGCAGTGCTTTAGCCTGCTTTCATTGCTAAAGATAGCAGGATAAAGCCTGCGTCCCATGTTGCATTACTTTTAACTTAATGGCATTGGGGGCCGTTCTAAAGGAGGTGAAGGGGAAGCTAGCCTTTAAATAATCTCACGCCAAGATTAGCAAGAAATGTTTTTCCAGCAATTTCACATCATATTACTCAGTGTGGAAACAGAAGGGAGGATATATTTTTTTCAGAGGAGCATCGTCTCATTTATTTGGAATGGTTGGAAAGGGCATTTATGGCAGGGTCGTTGTTTTCTTCTGCGCTTGATGTGCTATCCGCCAGCTCCATCAATATTAAGTTTCAGAACAAATAACAAAAACCCGAAGCCCCGATTAACACTAGGTTTCGGGTTTTTTTATGCCTGTAGTAGATCGAGTGAAATCGATGTGATCTGATAAAAAGTGTAGCCACTTTCAAAATATAGTGTTGATCGTACGAGGGATAACAAGGATGTTAGCGGTAGTTAATTTCTGAGTTAATCAGGAGTAGTCTCATACTAAATGAATAACAGAGGCTGCTTTGGTTTCTCTTAATTGAGAACGCCCCCTATAATTATTTTTCTGGACATGCTGTCCACTTTATCCAAGCTTCCTCAGTGTTAACAATATCTCATTCCAAATGGTGAATAATTCACTTTTCAAGTGGTAATAGTACCTCGAAATAAATAGTAGTAAGAATATAGTTAATGACGAGGGAATTATATTATTTTACATAATTCCTGAATTGCGAAGATGTATTCAGAGCATACAAAAATAATGAATATTCTAAGCAAAACTTACTACAAACCAACATAAATTATTAGCAAAGTATCTAAGTTTTCAGATGCAGTAATTGCACATTAGCTAATGTGACTTCTAGAAGGCGGTACAAAAACAGAAAATATTGCGAGGGCACGCCATTTGACGCCATTTTTTCGTTTAATTAAGACGAGTAATTATTTTATTTGATCTTGTAAACGAAGGGATGAACCCAGGGGCATTCTAAAAAGCATTTCTGTTTTATCAGATAGTTTTCTAGATTTTTATTTCTTAATAGTTTGATTGTTTGTTTGTAAATTTGAGAGGTGAGGGGATAAATCATGAAAATTATAAAAAAAACATTAACCAATAACTCTGTTGCTTTTCCTTATGCAGCTGCAGAATGTAATAAGCGAAGTACTTTGTTTCAATATTTGAAAGAGAGAATCAAGCTGCGTGTTATCAACCTGGATTATGAGCATCGAGATCTTTTAGTCAGCCGTAATTTATAGGGGTAATACAATGAAAACTTTAAATCGATCTGTTTTTTTAAATAACAGCCTGACGTTTTTTCGAGCATCAGGCGCAGTTCTATTAACCGCGTGTCTAATGACCAGCTACAGTTATGCTGATGATGATAGGCCGTCCATTCCGCCTGACGATGATCCTTCACATTTTGGTGAATTAGTCATCGGGGATTTAGCTGAAAACCTGCCAGATGCACATGAAGGCACTTTTGAAGGAGGTCTCACTGGAACAGGTGCTGATGCCGCTACAGAAAATGTATTACAACAACAGGAGCAACGTGATGATGGGATATTTAACGTACCCACTAATGGTGCTCCAAGTCCATTATTTAATGCCAAACCTTTCACTCAGAAAATGTTACGTTTTGAAGAGTTTGGAACTAAGCGTTTAAAATTCAAGAAAAAACAACCCAAACATTGGTCTGCTTTACCTTTACCTGCGGATGCTCAAAGTTCACCTGAAGGAAAAGATCTTGAAGAATTTCTGGCCCAGAGAATCTGGCCCAACCCGACTAAATTTTCTAATGATAAGGACTTAAATCCATGGCAACCTTTAATTGAGTCGTTTATCGGTCGTCAACTAGATGACCCTCCAGCTGAAGGACGCCCACCTGGTTTGGGTTGGTCTCATCAGCGATGGGAAGAGTTCACCCCCAAAGTTTACTTTCAAACAGCGCAGTCAGGTGCTCATAAGAATGGAGGGTTTAGAGATAATAAACAAAGACATAAATATAAAAAAGGGGAGTTTGGTAAAAAAGGTTTGTACCACAAAACGACCAATTCCAAACGCTCTAAAGGAACAACTAAAGGGATTGAGGTTAAGTTTCATCCTAATATGCCAATACAAAAAGAAAGTTCTTTATGGACTTTTGATGGTACCTTGCCACCCAAACTGTTGAATGTCCGGTATGGCGAATCTGTGTTGATGCGTCATTATAATACCTTGCCTGTTGACGTGGCTGCGAACCGTGGTTTTGGCGTACACACCATCACAACTCACGAACATAACGGTCATACGCCGGCTGAAAGTGATGGCTATGCTAATTCCTTTTTCTTCCCTGGACAATATTATGATTATCGCTGGCCTGTTCAACTCGCAGGTCATGACTCAATTAATACGGAAGCTGACGATCCAAGGTCTGGGGCTCCTGATGGTAAGGGTGGAATAAAAAAGATTCCAGGAGACTGGCGTGAAACGATGAGTACTCATTGGTTTCATGATCATATGTTGGATTTTACCGCTCAAAATGTCTACAAAGGTAATGCTGCGATGATGAATTATTACAGTGCTCTCGATCGCGGAAATGAAGCCATAGATGATGGTGTCAACCTGCGTTTACCCAGTGGATCTGCATTAGACTGGGGTAACAGAGATTATGACGTTAACCTGGTATTAGCCGAAAAAGCCTGGGATCGTGAGGGGCAGCTCTGGTTTAATCCATTTAATCTTAAAGGGTTTATCGGTGATGTTATGACCGTGAACTGGTTATATAAACCTTATCTTGATGTACGTGCGCGTAAATATCGTTTTCGCATATTAAATGGCTCGGTGTCACGCTATTTCAAAGTTGCTCTAATGGATCAGGCTGGTAACCCTGTCCCTTTTCATATGGTTGCTAACGATGGCAACATAATGGAGCATTCGGTCTATTTTGAAAACGGTGAATTACCGACTCAAGGTATCGCAGAACGCTACGATATTATTGTGGATTTTAGTCAGTTTAAAAAAGGTGACAAACTGTATATGGTTAACTTGTTACAACACAAGAATGGCCAGGCCACTGACAAAGCGATTGCAATGGCAGACATTGCCAACGGTAACTATGAAGCTAGTACTCTAGATGTGGATGAAGACGGTAAACCTGACCGCTGGGTAAATGGTGATCCTGTAGTCGGTAAATTTATGGAATTTCGTGTTCGTAAATACAAAGGCAAAGATCGTAGTATGGATCCTGCTATGTATGTTGCGGGTAAAAAAACCATGATCCCTCTACGTCGTCCCACTGATGAGGAACTAGCTAATGCTGTACACCGTTCTTTCGAGTTTGAAAGACAACCTACCGATGATAAGCCTTGGGTTATAGAAACTGATGGCGGTAAAGGTTTTGGTATGGACCCACGTCGCGTTTCAGCTGCGCCATCGAAAAATTCGGGTGGACTGGAAGTCTGGCGGTTGATTAATAGTGGCACCTGGAGTCATCCTGTACACATTCATTTCGAAGAAGGTATTATTTTACGAAGAGATGGTAAAGCGCCTCCTGAATGGGAAAAATGGGCACGTAAAGATGTCTATCGTCTAGGCCCACAACCCGATAGTGGCGATCTGGTTGAGATAGCATTACGCTTTAGGGAGTTTGCTGGAACCTACATGGAGCATTGCCATAATACGCAGCATGAAGACCATGCCATGTTATTACGTTGGGATATAGAACATCCTGGGCAGGTCAAACTAATGCCAACACCTATACCTACCTGGGATGGTGTCGGCTATGTTGATAGTGCTGCATTGCCTACCTTTAGATCGGGTGATGCTGTGGGCCAATATGGTCCTGAACTGGATCCTGTTTTTGTCTGGGTCAAAAATGCAGTGATCGGCGAGCTGGATAATATTCGTGATACCGCGCTTGGTGATGCCCTTTCAGACCCAGAACCTGACAATGAACGAGGTACAGTTACTTATCCTCTGACTAAAGGTATTAATGTCGATGAAAATGGGGTGGAAACTGAAGTATGGTATGTTCTGCATGATGTCAGTGATTTGGAATTGTCTAAAGAGCTAGGTCTGTCATGGGCCGGTGGATTAGTTGGCACACCAGAGGCTGCTACTGCTGAAGCTAAAGTAGATGAGGCAGGTAACTGGACTTTCTATGGTGATTTGCCGAATCCAGTTTGGTCAAATACTGACTTGACTCTTCCTCTTGAACCTCAGCGTGTTGGAATCCCTCCTGTGGACCCAAACAACACATATTCACCATTACGTCGTGTTAATTACGCAGGTAAGGAGGTAATCTTCAATGCAATCATCTTCAAATGGGGTGATAAAGATTGGGAACATAACCGTATAGATGAAAGCTGTACCAGCTTCCCTGATCTTCCAGCCAATACCAAATGTTTGTATAACGGACAAGTCTGGGGTGGCTTACATGCCTCTGGGCACGTGGTTGCTATGGACACCGAAAGCGAAAATCCATTCGTAACGGTTAAGTTGCATAAATCATGGTCTGATCGTGGTGATTATCTGCCTTACTATGTTGTTCTTGATACATGGCCTGATGGTCCAGCTAGAGCGATGGGAGTGCCTTCTGTACCTAAACATCAATTTTTAGGCAGTGCAGCAGTGCCACTGGTACAGTTCGTCCCTCCAAAACGGATACGTCCAAGTTATCCTCCAATGCCAGCAAATGGTGCGCTAGAGGGTGATGGTAATGGTGTAATAGGTGGTGGGCCGTTCGGTAGTCAGGTGGGGCTTCCTTCCTACTTTATGCCTGAACAGAAATACAGTCCCATGTGGCATATCGGCTTTGCTCACTGGTTAGTTCCAGCGCTTGAAAACGGTGGCGTTGTTAAGGGATTGGGACAACTTAAAGAACTGCGAGCTGAAGGTAAGATTGAAATCTTAGAATGGCCAGCACCCCCTAGAATCAATCAAGGTGATGATACGGGTGTTCGAGTCGATGATTACAATTTTAATAACCTAAACTCGCCCCATGTTGTTAATTGTCCAACACCAATGACAATTGATGCAGTGATCCATAGGGTCCGCCAACTTAGCCCATAGCTGGTAGGCATCATAAGTTGCCGTTACTTAGGTAACGGCTACGCTCTATGACTGAATTAGCAGTCAGTAGTTAAGCTTTCTGCTAATTCATTTTTATTTAGTTTGTTATGAGAATCATCATGTACAAATATCTTCGGGTGGCGGCCCTCGCCTTGTTGCTCACTGGACATAGTTCATTTTTATTCGCTAAAACCCCATGGGGTGAAGACTATTTCCCCAATGTTCCATTAATTACCCACGAAGGAGAAGTCGTACACTTTTTTGATGATCTTATAAAAGACAAAGTTGTGGTTATTAACTTCATTTACACTCATTGTTCGGATTCCTGCCCATTGGAAACGGCGCAACTGACCCGAGTGCAAAAAATCATGGGTGATCGATTAGGAAAAGATGTGTTCTTTTATTCTATTTCAATTGATCCAGAAAATGACACAGCGGCTGTTCTTAAAGAATACAGAGATCGGTTTAAAGCACGCTGGACATTTTTAACCGGTAAAAAGTCAGATATTATTCTGTTACGCAAAAAACTCGGGCTCTATATCGAGGAAATTCAAGATGGTTCAAATAACCATAACGTCAGCTTGATTATAGGCAATCAGGCAACGGGACGATGGATGAAACGTTCACCTTTTGAAAACTCGCATGTACTGGCTGATCAGATTGGCAATTGGCTAACGGGGTGGAAGACAGCAACTGTCACTAATGATTATAAAGATGCACCCAAGTTGCGTAACATTTCCCGTGGAGAACAGATATTTCGTACCCGTTGTGCAAGCTGTCATTCAGTAACCGGTCATGAACTAGCCGAGGCACTTGGACCAGACCTTCTAAACATTAGTAATCGACGTGAGCAGCAATGGCTGTTTAACTGGCTGAAAGCCCCTGATCAAATGCTGGAAAACAAGGACCCTATTGCTATTGCGCTGTACAAAAAATATAACAATTTAGTCATGCCCAATATGCGTTTGAACAAACAAGAAGTGCAGGCGTTACTTAAATATATAGACGATGAGACGCTTAGGTTGCAAGCTAACTCGGAACAAACAGTGGCTAAGACTTCAGCTTCTGAAGATATGACAGGCGTCAGCATAGAGCTGTTAAGCAAAGAATAGGAAATTGATTTAATCTTGAATTTTAAATCAGCACATTAGCCTTTTTTAATCTGATAAGCAGGAAATTATCATGACATTTAAAACACTGAAATTAATTTTTTTTATCTCACTTGTAACCGTTATTGTGGGTAATACTCAAAGCTATGCACAAATTGCATCTTCAAAAAAACCCTCTTCAATAGCGGTGGTTTTTGAGACCAGTTTGGGCTCATTTACCTTACAACTTAATCCAGAAAAAGCGCCAAAAACGGTGGCTAATTTTCTGAATTATGTTGATGAAGGGTTTTATAGTCATACTCTATTTCATCGCGCCATCCCTGGCTTTGTTGTGCAAGCTGGCGGTTTTGAAAAAGGCTTGAAGAAAAAGCAAACGCATGCCCCGGTAATCAATGAATCAGACAATGGTTTAGACAATCTCAGAGGCACTATATCGATGGCTCGTACAAATAACCCGGATAGCGCAACATCCCAGTTCTTTATAAATCTTAAGCATAACCCAAGCCTGGACCCCCAAGGTCGTCAACCTGGTTATACGGTTTTTGGTAAAGTTACAGAGGGTATGGCGACTATAGATAACATAGTCAAGTTAGCAACTACAACATTAGGGTCTTACCAAGATGTGCCGAAACAAGATGTTATTATTTTATCGGCTAAACGGAAGGGGTCGAAGGATGAAGCCAGCCGGGTTTCGTCTGAACAAAAAGAGAATAGCTTTATTGCAGGAACACATTATATTGTATTGGATAAGCCGGTAGCGACTCGGGACAGAAATAAAATAGAAGTTGTGGAAATGTTCTCATACGGCTGCCCCCACTGTTATGAGTTTGAACCTTTGATTAAAGAATGGGCTGTGAAACAAGATAAGGATATAGATTTCTGGTTTTTCCCCGCGGTATGGAACAAACCGATGAAGTTATTTGCACAAGCATTTTATGCCGCTAGTGAATTAAATATTTTGGATAAAATACATCTTCCCTTGTTTTCTGCCATTGTGATTAAACAACAAAAACTGAGCAATGAAAATGATCTGCTCGATTTTTTTGTCGAACAGGGCGTTAATAAACAAGTCTTTACACTTGCTTTCAATTCAACGCTTGTAAAAGATCAGGCCAGACAAGCTGAATCGCAGGTATTCAGCTACAGTCCAGCGGGAGTGCCTGAAATAGTCGTCAATGGTAAATACCGTGTAGACCGCATGAGGGCAGGAGGGTTAACAGCGATGTTAGCGGTAGTTGATTTTTTAGTTAATCAGGAACGCACGCTACTCAATAAATAGCAGAGGCTGCTTTAAAAGGGCGGCGTGTCAGGTCTGGAGTTTGCATTCATAAGTAGAAAATAAAGAATATGGCTATGTACTGAGCACAGCTTAGCAAAACAACAATAAGACATAAGTTGTTATCAATAGTTTCTCTGTGTAGTTCGTGGTTGATATGTCATTAATAAGCTGGAATTGATTATTCAACTGAGGTTTTCCAGATAGGTAGAGACGTAGCATGCTACGTCTCTACAAAATGTCTGACTCTACGTTTTTAAACAAAAAGATACAGGCTTAGGTGCGAGTCTCAGATATTTTATCTCGTTCCCACCGTACTAGGTCACGGCCTTTAAGTTAAGGGGGTAGTCCGTTGGGGCGCAGTGCTTTAGCCTGCATTCATCGCTAAAAATAGCAGGCTAAAGCACTGCGCCCCATGTTGTATTTCTCTTAACTTAATGCAGGAGAGTAGAGGTAAGAAAGATTAATGATTAATTGTATGCTCTAGTGTAATTTACGGCTAGCCAGAAAATTACTTTAAGATTAAAGGTTGAATAATCAAACAGCCTGATTGCAAGCTATCTTTAAAATAAATCTCATTTTTTATGATAGAAGCACTTCAATTACGCTATAGTTGAACTATAAGAATGTTGTATTCCTTTGAACAAATCTTTGTTTTTCTCTAGGGTTTCCCTAACTTAGGAGTTTGTGTTGCAAAGTCTTTTATCTGAACTCAAAAGATTCATCTGTTTAAAAACGGCTGTTGCCAGTTTTTTAATTTATGTCTTTATTGTGCCAATTGCCAATGCAACAGAAATTGTAGTGAACCAATCGGTTCCTGTTCGTGAGTTTTCATTAAATAATATTAGAGCTATTTTTACTATGCGGCAGCGATTCTGGCCTAATGGTGAGCAGATTAAGGTTTTTACTCTGGCTGATCAACATTCCTTACATAAATCTTTTAGCAAAAATCAGTTACAAATGTTCCCGCATCAACTAAGACGAGTGTGGGATCGAATCGTTTTTTCCGGGACAGGACAAGCGCCTGTGACTTTGGAGAATGAACAAGAAATGATAGACAAAATTTCAACTACTCCTTCTGCAATTGGTTACCTAAGTAGAGATCCTGACAATGAAAAGATACGACTATTTGTTAGTCAATAAGTTTTTAGTCTGTTGTATTGGGCTGCTCATTTCTTTGCAAGTGCAGGCACAGTTTTGGCCTGAAGATTTAAAAGTTCATGGCTTTTTAACTCAAAACTTTTTTCATACTTCGGATAATAATGTTTATGGGCAAAGTGATGATGGTATTAGTCCAGGTTTAACAGAAATTGGTTTGAATTTATCCTATCAGCCATTTAAGCGCTTGACTTTATCTGCACAAGGCTTGTACAGACGAGCGGGGAAGGTGGGTGGCGGGGTTGTGCGGCTTGATTATGGGGTGGCAGATTTAAATTTATTTAATTATCAAAATGGGCGTGTTGGAATCCGTGGGGGACGGATAAAAATTCCTTTTGGTTTGTATAATGAAACACGGGATGTTGCCTTTACTAATCCAACTATTTTATTGCCTCAAGGTATCTATTTTGATCGTTCCCGCTCCTTGTTAGTCTCCGCTGATGGTGGATCACTGTATGCTGATCATAGAACAGAGTTTGGTGATTTTTATTTTAAATTTAACCTGGGCATGCCTTTAGGTGATAATGAAGAAATTCGTTCATCGATATTAGGTCCTGCTGCAAAGGGACAAATTAAAGCTAGCCCTGCTTTTGCAACACAGTTGAGTTATGAGCTTAATGGCGGTGAAACGGTGTTTGCAGTCAGTTTTATGAATTTAAAATTAAAATATCAGCCTACGGTTGCTGATTTTATTTCAGCAGGGAATACAACGATAAGACCTTTGCTTTTTTCTGCACAATATAATGGCGAAAAGTTAGGTTTGACAGCTGAATATCAATATCGCTGGAATGATTATAAGGGCTATGTTGTGATAGCAAACACCCAATTTGTGACAGAAAGTTGGTATATACAAGGCAGTTATCGGTTTTTACCTCAAGTGCAGGGGATTGTTCGATATGATACATATTCTTCAGATATAGAGGATAGAGGCGGGCAGCGGGCAGCGAGAAACGGCTTACCTAATCACCTTGCTTATGCTAAAGATTGGATGCTTGGTATTCGTTGGGATATCACCCCAACTCTGATGCTTAGAACTGAATACCATCGTGTTCATGGGACTGCATGGCTTGCTCAATCAGATAATCAAGATCAATCTAAAACTAAGCAGGACTGGGATTTATATGCTTTGCAAATTTCTTATCGGTTTTAATCAATAGCCATGGATAAAGGAAATTACCTGAGTTTAAAATGGAAAATTGCTATTTTAATTGGCAGTGTTTTTTTGTTTTTGCACAGCGTGTTTTCTTATATTCAATTTCTGGATGCAAATGAAGAATTTCTACTCAGTAGGGACAGTATTCAAATTCGAAATACAAATATAGCGCAAGCTTTAATTAAAGACTCTTTTTCTGTGTTAGGGCAGTTTGCTGAGCTATCTTATAATATTAGAAGTTCACAGCAACTTGATGTTGACCCCGTAGTGCAAATAACCTCAACCTTAGATGCTAACTGGCAACAGTGGCAATTTATCTGGGGTTTGGAAAGTGCTGCTTTTTATAGTCGTCAGGGGCAGTTGGTTAAAAAATGGGGTGACTGGCTAATGCCTGTGGAATCTTCTGTAACAACTGTTCTTAGTTTGGAAATACCTGATTATCAGATTGTTTGTCCGGATACCTGTTTTCAGGTTGTTTTTATTCCTGTTATGGCTCACTCTGAAGTGATAGGTGTGTTTGGGATTAGCCGGACGTTTGCCGATACAGTCATTGATTTTAATCGGGTGACGGGTTCTGATATGGGTGTGTTGAGACCTCATGGGGCTACAGATGATTTTAAATGGCCTTATAAAATTTCTGCAATCACTCATGGCGAGATTAATAGACCTATTTTAGAGTCAATTACTGAAAACTATAAATTTGAAGATTTTTTCGAACAAAGAAAAGTGATTGCTTTTGAATCGCAATCTTTTGAGTTAAATATTTTTTCAGTTAACTCAGCTACTGAAAATGTGCCTCCTTATTTTTTGATCATTAATAATGTCACTGATGAGCTGAAAATTGTTTCGGGTAATTTGCGCAGAATATGGTTGCAGGGCATCATTAGTTTATTATGTTCCTTAGTATTAATGCTGGTTGTACTGTTTTTTTCTTTTCGCAGAATAACTCAATTATCAACGGCTTTACCTTTGCTGGCAGAGCAAAAATATGATGAGTTCAACAAACTCATAGGGCATCAAAGAAGTGTCATACTGGCGGAGGATGAGATAGATAGGTTGGCTTATACTGCATTATCATTATCTGATCGTTTACGAAGCCTAGAGCAGGAAGTTAAATTAAATATTTGTCGACTGTTAGATCAGGGTAACGAGTTAACCAATGAAAGAGATTTTGTTCGGAAATTGATTGACGTTGCACCTGTTTTAGTGATGACTCAAGATGTTAATGGTATTATTTTATCCATTAATCAGGCGGGAGTAGATGAATTTTCGATGGCGGCAGATGCTATTATTGGTGGCGTGTTTGATAATTATATTCCTGATACTGAAGAGAAGCATCTAAGTCGTCTTCAGCAATTAAGATCAGCTGAAAACCCGCATCATTTTAAAATTGATGGCATGTTGAGTATTCAATCGACAAAGAAGTTGCATATTTCCTGGATACATTCACGGGTTAATCCAAAGTATGATAATAAAGCGGCTGTTATTTTAACCTTGGGTGTCGATATTACCGAGCGTAAAAGAATAGAGCGACAGATGATGAAAATGGCCACAGTTGATCATCTGACAGGGATGAATAACCGACATTGTTTTCAAATAGAGATTGCTCGAGAGATTGCAATTGCAAAGCGCTATGACAGTAAATTAGCCCTGTTTTATCTTGATCTTGATCAGTTTAAAATTATTAATGATAACAGTGGTCATGACGCAGGTGATCAGTTATTAAAGCTGGTGTCTAAAACACTCGGGTTTTCAGTCCGTAATACGGATTACTTGAGCAGGATTGGGGGGGATGAGTTTACTCTGATTATGCCTAGGGCTGATCTACAAGGGATTGAGAATGTGGCAAAAAAGATTAATGAAAATCTGATGGCTATTAATTTTAGAGTAGGCAATAAGGCTTATAAAATCAGTTCCAGCATAGGTGTTGCAATCTATCCGGAGCATGGTTCGGATGAACATGAATTATTGTCTAATGCTGATTTGGCAATGTATCAGGCGAAAGATTCCGGACGAGGGCAATATCATATTTTTTCAGTAGACGAAGATTATAAGTTTCGCCTAAAACGTCGAGGTTACTGGAAAAATACAATTGAAGAAGCCTTGGAAAAAGAACTTTTCATCTTGCTTTACCAGCCTATTATGGATATTCATACCGGACTGGTCAGTCATTATGAGTGTTTGGTGAGAATAAAAACTGAAAATGGCGGGTATTTAATGCCAGGGGATTTTATTCCTGTTGCTGAGGAGCTCGGTTTAATTGGTTTGATTGATCGAATGGTGGTTAAGAAGGCCATAGAACAACATATAAAATTAAAAAATCAAAACAGATATATTAAATTGGCAGTGAATTTATCGGGGCGATCATTTAATGACAATACGATTTTTGAAGATATAAAAGTTTTGCTTAATTCACCGGATGTTGATCCGAAGCAAATTATTTTTGAAATTACTGAAACTGCAGCTGTTTCAAACTTTGCTTCAGCACAAAGTTTAATAAGAAAAATAAAATGTTTGGGCTGTTCGCTGGCGCTAGATGATTTTGGGGTGGGGTTTTCATCGTTTTTTTATTTAAAACACCTGCCTGTGGATTATGTCAAAATTGATGGCTCATTTATCAAGCATCTTGATAAAAATTTTGAAGATAAGGTTTTTGTTAAGGCGTTAACCGAAGTGTCGCAATCTTTAGGGAAAAAAACGATCGCTGAATTTGTCGAGAATGAAGCTATTTTAGAAGTGCTTAAGGAGTTTGGCATTGACTATGCTCAGGGCTACCATATAGGGAAGCCTGGTTTGATGAGTGATTAGTTTTTTTCAAAAAGTAAATACCATATACAAATCATCCTGCTAGGGAGCAAGTTAAAAGCAAATGGGTTTAGGGCTGAGAATTAAATAATATACGGGAATATAGGATGGGCTGAGGTACGAAGCGCATCTAATTCGAAAAGTACGCAACATCTTAAAGAAGGTAGTATAGGGTATTATTAAATCTCTATTCCTTAGGCCTTCGATTCCCTATTTATTCAGTAAAATAAATAGGCCGTTGAAGTGGGAAAACGATAGCATAAGCTTGTATTTCTTATGCTTGCTCGATGGTTTTTTATCAATTCTTTAGCTTATGGGTTATTAGAATCCATTTAAAGCTGATAAACTATGCGGCTTATCTTCACAACCTTTAACGACATATAACAGCATGAAAAAGATTCTGGTCTCTGACAAATTAGCCGATGATGGTATCAATTATTTAAATGAGCAATCGGGGATTCAGGTTCATATTCAGGTAGGAATGAATGAAGATGAGTTATGTGGAATTATTGGCGAATATGATGCCTTATTAATTCGTAGCGATACCAAAGTCACAAAAAGAGTTTTACAAGCCGCAACTAACCTGAAAGTTGTTGGCCGTGCTGGAATCGGTGTAGATAACGTTGATATTCCAGCAGCAACTGAGCAAGGTGTTATCGTGATGAACACACCCGATGCTAATGCCACAACCACGGCTGAATTGGCCATTGCGCATATGTTTTCTTTAAGTCGTAATCTACCCGAAGCAAGCCAATCGGTTAGAGCGGGAAAATGGGAGCGTTCTAAACTGGTTGGGGCAGAGATTAACCATAAGACTTTCGCAATTTTAGGTTTTGGTACTATTGGTCGACTGGCGGCTAAAAGAGCGGTTGGATTAGGTATGCGAGTGCTTGCCTATGACCCATTTGTTACACCTGAGATTTTTGCTGATTGTGGGGCTGAATCTGTTGAGCTGGATGAATTGATTAAACAGGCTGATTATCTGTCATTGCATTGTCCGATGATCGAAAAGACACGTGGCATTATTGGTGCGGAGCAATTGGCATCGATGAAGAAAACAGCAATGATCATTAACTGTGCACGCGGTGGCTTGATTGATGAAGCGGCTTTATATGATGCCTTGAAAAATGGCGAAATTGCAGGTGCAGCATTGGATGTATATGAGCAAGAGCCTCCAAAAAACTCACCTTTATTTGAATTAGATAATATTGTTTTTACCCCCCATCTAGGCGCTTCAACTCGTGAAGCTCAGGTTGCAGTGAGTGTGGAAATTGCTATTCAAGCGGTTACTTACCTTAAAACTGGTGAAGCAATTAATGCTTTGAATTTATCAACCAAAATATCCGCTGAAGAGTTGAAAAAATCTCGTCAATATATGATGTTGGCGAATGTAATGGGTAAAATGCTGGTTAATCTGGCTGATCATCCTATCGAAAAATTTGAAGTCGCTCTATTTGGTAAAGCGGCAGAAGTTGAAGTCAGACCTGTTGCTGTTGAAGCTCTGGTGGGTTTATTAGCTGATCAATTCGACACCCCCGTGAATAGTGTGAATGTTGAAAGCATTGCTAAAAGACAGGGAATTGCGCTAGTTGAATCTAAAACCGAAAAAACAGAAGGTTATGTTTCTTTAGTAAAATTGAGTGGTGTCTGCGCAGATAAAACGGTTTCTATTGTGGGTACCTTGTTAGGCGATCGTCATCCTCGTATCGTAAATGTTAATCAGTTTGAAATTGAAGTTGTGCCAGAAGGGACTTTATTGGTGACTGAACATAATGATAAGCCTGGTGTTATTTCTGCGATTAGTAGCATTCTGGGTGAATCCAATATTAATATTTCAAGAATGGAGGTTGGAGTGCCAGATACAAATGATAAAGCAATGGCTGTCATCAGTGTTTCTAGTCCTTTGCCTGATTCTATACTGAACAAAGTAAAAGAACTTTCTTTTGTTAATTCAGCGATTCAAATCAACTTATGAGTTATGACATCGTCTGCTTCGATTGCGACAGTACCTTAAGCAAAATTGAAGGTATTGATGAGCTGGGTAGACGTTCAGGTTTGTTTGATCAATTGGTGGCGTTAACCAATGCAGCCATGAATGGTGAACTGGCTTTAGAAGATATTTATGGCAAACGCCTGGATTTGATTAAACCCGATAAAGCACAGATGTCTGCATTGGCAGATTTGTATATATCTGAAATGGTCGAGGGTGTAGAGGAAGTCTTTAGCACCTTGTTAGCTGAAGGTAAGCAGGTACATATTATTAGTGGCGGGATTCGCCAGGCTATATTGCCTTTAGCTGAAAAGCTAGGGCTGTCAGCTGATCATGTGCATGCGGTTGATGTTCTGTTTAATGACGATGGATCATATAATGACTTTGACCAGCAGTCTGCACTTGCAAAGACGGGTGGTAAGGCCGTTATTTGCAAGCAAATTCAGATCGCAGGGCAGTCTATGGCCATGATTGGTGATGGTAAAACAGATCTGGAAGCTAAGCAGGCAGGTGCAACCGTCATTGGTTTTGGTGGCGTGATGCAAAGAGAGATTGTTATAGAGCAAGCTGATGTGTTTGTTAAAGAGGCTTCGTTGTTGGCTGTAATGCCTCATCTGATTTAGCCGCTACGATGAGCTCGTCATTATTGTATCGATAATGGAGGGCGTTGAGGAAGTGAGGCTTTAGCCTCGCTTCCTAACTTAGAATCAGCTTGTTTTTAAGTAATATAAATTTAGTTATAAATAATAAATAGTTTAGAGAGAGTAACATGGCAGGACATAGTAAGTGGGCAAATATTAAACACCGTAAAGGTGCGCAGGATGCAAAGCGTGGCAAAATTTTCACTAAAATTATTCGTGAAATTTCTGTAGCGGCAAAGACGGGGGGCGGAGACCCTGCTAATAATCCTAGCTTACGTTCGGTGATTGATAAAGCACTGGGCGCTAATATGAAAAGGGATACCATAGAAAATACCATTAAAAAAGCCACTGGGGCAATGGATGGTGTTAGCTATGAAGAAATGCGTTATGAAGGCTATGGTCCTGGTGGAACGGCTGTGATGGTTGATTGCCTGACTGATAATAAAAACCGTACTGTTGCCGAAGTTCGTCACGCTTTTAGTAAGGCGGGTGGAAATCTGGGAACTGATGGTTCTGTCGCTTATATGTTTAGCAAGACAGGCATACTCAGTTATTCTGACTCGGTTGATGAAGATGCGGTAATGGAAGCTGCAATGGAAGCTGGGGCTGAAGATATCGTCACTAATGACGATGGTTCGATTGATTTGATGACCAGTCCAGATGATTATCTGGAAGTTAAGCAAGCAATGATTGCAGCGGGTTTTGAGCCTGAAAACTCTGAAGTCACCATGCAGGCAGAAAACAAAACAGAACTGGATGCCAAAGCGGCTGAAAAGATGTTGCGTTTAATTGATGTGCTAGAAGATCTGGATGATGTTCAGGAGGTTTATTCTAATGCCGAGATTTCAGATGAAGTGTTAGAGCAAGTTGCTGAGATGTAATTGTTTTGGATAGTTCCTAGGAGCCTGTCCGAGAATAGAGAGCCTACTGCGGAAAAAGCCCTTTTGGCCATTTTCCCCGTTCATTTTCGTTGAATAGCGCAACTATTCGCCTCAAATGAACGAAAAAACTGACTC
>ENA-OSET01001977-OSET01001977.1-sediment-metagenome-genome-assembly--contig:-NODE-1977-length-20497-cov-106.150049_pt1 | contig 20497 bp, 28 predicted proteins | sample MGYA00237882_ERZ534229 | MGnify/ENA primary metagenome ERZ534229 (study PRJEB26408, sample SAMN06266212) | sediment metagenome | isolation source: Hudson Canyon methane seep mesocosm | place... | reverse complement strand
TCACTGTCTGTTACAACAATCACTTTCACCTTATCTTTATGAATATTTTGTAACATTTTGGCTATGTTTTCACGCTCAGGATAAGCAACAAATAAACCGCGATTACGTCGATAAATATGTGAAAACCGCTGGCATGCTAAACCTACCGTAGGCGTATAAATAATCGGCAACATTTCTTCTAAATGTTTACTCAGTAAGTTGTAATACAGCGTTTCATTGGTATCTTGGATATTACGTAAAAACACATGCTTATTAATATCACTTCTGAGACGAGAATATTGAACATAAGAGCGTGCCTCTTGCTGGTCAATGGTTTCAACCGTTGCTGGCAAGAAGCCATCTAAATCAAAATCCTGTCGCTCTTGTTGGCTAAATGCCGTCCCTTTATTCAGTACCGCTATTTCCAATAAGGCTGAATTGGCATATGGAACAGCGATAGGATTTTTTTTTAATTTAGTCATTTTTTCCATATTCGTAATAACGCTATGTGGTAATAATTGCGTAGAAACCGATATCACTGAACCCCAGTGAATCATCACACTACCCTAGTATTTAAGTTATTGTGCATGATTGATAAGGAATAACCAAGAAACATCATTTTTCTTGTTTAAGCTTCATCAGTCATATAGCATAGAAAAGATATATTTCACTTTATGATACCCAATTTTTATGAGCCAAAACAAACCAATAAAAGTACTCTTTATTTGCATGGGCAACAAACAAAGATAACACTTAAGTTACTGTATTTAATATAAATTAAATATTGTGTGTACAGTTTGTGTGTACAAGCAGTACATATATGAACACTTTTTTAAATTGCATCATCAATAGCCGCTCGCCTACTCAGTTTATTCTATTTACCCCGGCTGACAACTGAATAAACTGAATTAAGTAAGAAAATTAGCTTAAATTTCTGTTTTCGTGTTAAATTGTAGCCCAATTGTGTTAAGTGAGGTATTTATGAAATCAGCAACTATCAGAGCGCGAATAGAACCCGACCTAAAAAATAGCGTAGAAAATATTTTAAGCACTTTGGGTATGAATACCAGTGATGCAATTACTTTATTTTATAAGCAAATTGAATTACATCGTGGCCTGCCTTTTAAAGTGGAAATACCTAATAAAGAAACTATACAAGCCCTAAAAGATGCCAGTAATAAGCAAAACTTAACAGAATGCAGTAGTGCTGAAGATATGTTTGATAAGCTTGGCATCTAATGCCTATTACAGCTTCATTTACTACGCGTTTTAATAAGGATATTAAGCGCGTTAAAAAACGGCATAAAGACCTATCAAAATTAAAAAAAATTATTGATAGCCTTATTAATCAGCAGCCATTGAGTAAAAGCCACAAAGATCACATTCTTATTGGTAATTATGCAGGGGCTAGAGAGTGTCATGTAGAGCCAGACTGGCTACTTATTTATGTGATTGATCAAGAGTCTATTACCTTTACCCGAACAGGAACCCATGCCGACCTTTTTAAGTAAAGGTTACTTTCTATTTATCTTAACAAATACTTGAATTAACTAGGGTTAAAATAATGGACATTAATACATTCAATATTGCTGATCATTTGGAAACAGAGAATGATATTAAAGGGTTTTTAAAAGAAGTGGTTGATACGGGAGATACTTCAGATTTTATTCACGCTTTAAATATTGTTGCTAAAGCTAAGGGCATGAGTGAAGTTGCTAAAAAAGCAGGTGTGACACGATCCAGCCTTTATAAGTCCCTTTCTGAAGAAGGCAACCCGCGCTTTGATACTATCAATAAGATTATTAACGCTTTGGGCTGTAAGTTAGAAATTGTTTAAAAGCGTAGGTTTTGTTTATTCTACGCCCCACAACTGTAAAAAAGTGCACCTGTAACTGTGTGAGCAGTATTTCTTAATACCGCTTAATAAAAACTTAATTGAGGTGCTTTAAATGAGTAACGTTAAAGAAACTATTAGCGAAATGGCAAAAGACTTACATGCTATTGGTGAATTAGATAAAAAAACTTTAAGAAACTTTGATACAAATTCTTTGCCTCTTGTTCCCAGGTATTCAGCTACGCAAATTAGCTCTATTAGGCGCAAGGTAGGACTGAGCCAAGCTGTTTTTGCGGCTTACTTGAATGTATCGGATAGAGCCGTTAAAAAATGGGAGCAAGGAACTAGTAAGCCAAGTGGTGCAACCTTAAAGCTACTTTCAATAGTTGATAAAAAAGGCCTTGAAGCTGTCGCTTAATTTTTTTCTATTTACCTTAACTGACAACTGAATAAAGTACCTACCTTGCTGTAAAATAGGAAAATAAGCCAAAGGGAGACCAGATTTTACCCAGTTTATGAATTTTTACGATCTTGAAAATATACTTTATTTAAGTATGTTTTAACCATACTTGTTACAAAATCATAACCCTCATCAATTGACATTGATGCAGTCCTGTTCTGGCTGGCCACCTCTTTAAATCCGTGTCTTGAATCAAAGCCCGAGAGAGAAAAATTGTTTGCTGTATTAGTGAATGACTTTCGTTTTTTTATAACCGTCTGAAGATCAATATTTTTTTCTTTTGCGAACGTTTCAACTGCTTCCATAAGCTTGTAGTATGTTGTCCAGCTACTTTCCATATCCAAGTATTTTAAGAAAAAATAAACATCTTTATTTTCCGTTGAAAGGTGAATTAGTGGAAATTTTATGCTGGACTTAGCTCCATTCTGAAATGCATCATTAATTAGGTATTGATCTACTGGGGGTTTACCCAGCAGCGCTGAAATACTTTTGGGGGGTGTAAAGACTACTGAAGTTTCTTGATATTGCAGCTGGAAAATGGATACTTTTCTATAGTTTTTATTAAAAAGTATAGATGCGCCATTAAATAAACTTATAAGCTCATAACCTATTTGCCAAACAACTTGAGGGTCAGTTTCACCATCACAGTAGACACTCGTCATTCTGAAATCATCATTTGGACAATCCAACCAATGATCTACTCCGCCATAGATGTTGAAATAAAAACTACTAAACTCTAATGCTCGCTGTCTGAATTCTTGAATATCGCCATCAAGCAGGAATTCCCAGTCTAAAAATTTACTCAAGATCTTTCCTTACTCATAATCGCCAAAATCAGATGACGTTAACAACACACTGAACTTTGATATAAAATGATTTTTGTGGCTAATGATCACTTGGTTTTTTTTATACTTTTTCATTATCTATATCTTCAATTGGAATTTCATCAAAATAACTAATAACCTCAGGTTCCAACTCTATCCTCTTCTCAAATACTCTTTCTCCCAACTTCTCAGATAACTCTAAAAAGGCTCTTGTTGCCTCTTCAGTCAAAGAAGCACGAGTGTCATTAGACCAAGGTACAAGTATTTTTTTTCCATTTAATAACCAAGACTCTGGACGATAATTACGCGCCTCAGAATCTGAATGCGCAAGTACTTTGTTTCTATCATCAATGACCATGGTATGAATCTCTATTTCTTCTGTTGATAAATATCGTAAAATATTACCTGGAAGATCAGGGATTTTAAGCTGTGTTTTTTTGTCATTACCAGAAAAAGGTCTTGCGTACGCAACCATCATTGCACAATTAAGAGCCTCAATTTGAACCCTATTTTTAGTCATATCATCATGTAATTTTTCAGAAATTATAAACTCTGCTATTTGACATGCTTGCTTAAAATCGCTGTATGACATGAGTAATCTATAAAACTGCTTCAGCTTACCAATGACTTCTTTACTCAATTTTTTATTTCGGTATGGCATCTTTTTTACTTTTACTCATGGCAAATTCTAAACGCTAACATTCTATACTAACGTAGCAACTGAATTTTATTATTGGCTATTTTTAATAGATTTTCACGTGGATATTGGATTGATTCGAAGATCAACGATAAACTGCATTAACTTCACATTCTCACAAAAAACTACCTTGATGTTATCGCTGTGGCTATAGGATGTTGCCGTTTCATAAAATGACTTAACTTCGGTTAGTTTTGGAAGTTCAAAATGATATTTTAACGGATCTAACCCTTAAATTTTGGGCTTTATGTTGATTTTTGGGACGGTAATAGCCTTAGTCTATTTCAATCTAATATTGCAGAAATATTTCTTAATTTTTGCATTTCATTATCTGAATCGGCACTTGAAACAGTGGGTCTAACGTGCCCGAAATATTTTCTAATATTATTGTTTTGAGAATATTCAACAGCAATATCTATTTCAAAAAAACGAGCTTGGCAAACTCGGCTTCCAATAACAAGTTCCACTGGACTATTTCCGTGATTAAATAATTCTAATGGGACGCACCCTCGAAATCCAGGTTGTACCATGGTATTTAAAGGAATCCCGAGTCTTGTATAGCTGCTTCTTGATAAAATATCAGCGTACATATTATGAGGTAAAGAAACATACTCTAAAGTTGTGCATAACACCACTTGGTTTGGATAGAGAACAAATGTTTCGCCTAATTCTCTTCTTGTTTCTTGGAAATAAGAACCTATTCCACGGTGAGAATGATTGGGGGCGGTACTTGTTTCAATAGATGGCTTTCTAGTAAGAATGGACACTAAAAAATCATAACCTAAACGTAAATCTAAAGAAACAGATCCAATTTGAGACTCCTCAAGCAGGGGATCAATAAATAGACTATCAGTTTCTGGTGATTTTATTGATTCAGCAATACGTTCTCTATGTAATAGGTCCACAATCTCTCCAACGATCAACAGTCATGCTATTTCTAATTGATTTTTCAACTAAATTATTAATTACTCGTTCAGTATCTATTTCTTCATCACTATTTAATGATAATTGGTTAAGATATGTGGCACTTGCTTCAAATATACCGTGTAATTCTTTTTCATTTTGAATACTGTAAGGGCGAGTGTTAGAAAATGCTTCAGTAACATCAGGTATCTTAAACGCAAGTTCAAGTTTAATTAGGTTAAGAGTTGTTAGGGCATTCTGAAATAAACTAATAATCTCATTTTGTTGTTTTGATAAAAACAAATCAATTAATTTTAATCTGTCCTCTGTTGCTGGGTGAGTCATACATACAGGGTTATTACCCGCAAACTCTTTAAGAAAATTTTTATATGCATTGCCAGAATAACTAGCTGCAAAAATATCTGCAAAATACTCTCGACGATGATGGGTCGCAATTTCTTGTTTTTGCTGATCGGTTAAAGTATTAAAGTCATTATTTTGAAGAGGAAGGGCTAATTCATCATATGGAATCATTAGTAATGATTTGTTTACAATACCATGATGGGTGTCTAAAAAATGGCCTAACTCATGGTATAACGCTACATTTAACAATGGTCTGTGTTGATAAATTTCAGGGAATGCAAGTTGAACTAATTCCCCAGTAAAATTGACTCCAGTATAAGCTGCGGCTAAAGAATAAAAATCCTGCGGCATTCCTTGAAAATAAAAACTGTACCCTTTCTCTTGAGTAACTGCAGTCGTTATAATTGCTTTTTTATCCGTCCATTGCTCAAGCGATTTTTTTAAGCAATGTACTATTTCGTATGGAATTTTTTTTGAGGTACTGCCTGATAAAAACTTTGTTGCTATCCATATTTGATCTGTCATAGCCTCCGTAATACCAGGAGGAAGGATGTTAAAATCTGACAAAAGTCTTTCAGTAACTACTCTAAGTTGCTCTAAGTATTGATTGAGATCATGACTAAAATAAGGTGTTTCGGCTATCTTTTCTAATTTACCAGAAAGTAATTGTAGGTTCGTTTTAGTAAGCAGAATGGATTCTCCCCATTGCCTTAAGAACTTTGTCAGCAATAGCAGGGTTAATGCTCTCAAATGTTGTTATTTCCCCAACTGAGGAGGCAAGGTCTTGACTAGCTTTCATTTCCAGAGCTAGCTCAATAGCTTCTGGATTCACTGCTACGGATGACTTTTGACCAGATTCAGAGAGTAAATATTTTGCTTCCCTAAGTACCTCAGTTAAATGTATTTTTAACTCTTTAGGTACATTTTGTGATGGATCTACAGCTAAAGAAAAAATCAACTTAACTAAATCCAATGATGTATCTCTGGGGGAGGCTGCTGCTATCATTGTATTGTCCTCAAGATAAATTAAATTATAATCAGTCTACTTTCAAAGTATCAGTATGTAAAGAGGATTGCTTTTAAACTCAGCCATTGTTAAACGTATTTTAATAACTGCTTCAGCTCAGATAATCCAGATTTGGCAGCGTTGAAACGTTCTGTTGCGGCTAATTTATTTGCTCGCTTGCGTAGTGTTGCTTGATTTTCATTAAATATAGCTGTGTTAAGGTTATTTTTAACCGAGCCAAAACCATCTGCTTTCAGTTGTGTACTGGTGCTTAATAATCTAGTGGTTTCCGCTAGTATGTTATCAACATTGGTATCGAATGATTTATATGATTGGTCTGCGTTGTTTGCAGTTGGGTATTGGATCAATTGAATAGTGCTTATAGTGAGCGGTAATTTCTCTGGTATCAGGCTGAAATGAAGATCAATTATAAGATGCCTTCGGTTCTCTGGTGCTGGACTGAGCCAGAGTGGCAATATAATCCGTGTTATTTTCAGTTGGGTACCGGCCCAATTGAATAGTGCTTATAGTGAGCGGTAATTTCTCTGGTACCGGGCTGAGATGAAGATCAATTATAAGGTGCCTTCGGTTCTCTGCTATTAGGCTGAGCCAGAGTGGCAATATGATCTGTGTTGTTTGCAGTTGGGTGCCGGCCCAATTGAATAATGCTTATAGTGAGCGGCAATTTCTCTGGTATCGGGCTGAAACGAAGATCAATTATAAGGTACGTTAGTTTTTGCCATGATTCTATATGTAATTAGGTGGTGAAAAATACACCACCTAATTAAGGTTTTTTATCATTTGTACCTTAATATTAAGTGAGCAATTAATCCTAATTACCAATAACAACATCCGCACGCATTAATTTTTTTAAAGAGTCTGTGACTTTGCTGGAAACATTTGGCAACTCTTCAACAAAGTCCGCCTTAAACCCATCTGAGTCCAAAAATCCTTCACAAACAATATGCCCCAGTACTTCGCATTCCGATAAGATTTTTAAGGCTGCAATAAACTCAGGGTTTTTAAGCGCAGCGGCGTTTTTTATTTCTAAAAATTTCCCCCTAGCTTGAGCCAGATCTATTCTTACAGTTCCAATCTCTACAGCAAGGGAACTTGATTTATCTTTACAAATCTGGCGTTTTTTCTGCTCAATTAAAATTAACCTTTCAGGGTTATAGGTTGCTTCTTCTTGTTCTAAAACAATTTGCTCAATTGTTTTGGTGTAATCGACCTTACGTGAGTTATTGATCTCATCAATATCTCGTTTATATTTAGCTATCGATGGATTGATATTTTGCTCTTCTAAGATATTTTCTTTATAAAAATTTCTAAGTGAAGTTAATTTATTAGCTAAGTCATTAATTTTAGTTAAAAGCTCTTTTTCGGTGTTCATTAAAATATCCAGTTATATTTAAAAGGGCGTTGGTGCATATCAGCCGCTATGCACCAACTATTTAAAAAAGACCAATTTGCAAAGGAAGTTAACTTGGATTGGTCCTTTAAAAAATTAGGCGTTACTGCATTAATCCGGCCATTGCATCATCTGGAATTTCAGCCCAATCTATAAAGCCATCTTCCAGTAATTTTTTTGCAATGCTTTGTACAAGTGTCCAATGCTTTTTTAAGACTGACTTAGCCAATAAATCAGGGTACTTATTTAGAGGGTCCAAACCAACCATATTAAGAACTTTTGCTGAAATATTTAGATCATGGCAATCAACATTTACATAACCATCAATATCAATACCCAGGTGTATGCGTTCACCAATTAAGCCAGATTGATAAACTGCAGCAAGTAAACAAGCGCCTTTATGCTGCGCTTCAATAGGCAACTCTTCTAGTTCTCTTGGTTCATTAGGTTTTACTGTTTGTATGTGCTCTGCTTTACCCGTTAAATCAACTGCATTTATTCGTGTTTTGGAAGGTAGAACATTACCACTAAATATTTGCATAACAGCGTGAGAGGCTTCATGAATCGCTATAAGTTCTGGTGTGCCCTCATATTTGGGAGCCTCTGCTTTAGAGTGTAAAAGTTTCATAAATTTAGAGTCAATCATCGGGTTATTTCTCCTGTTTTTCATTAAGTCACAGTCATTTTATGCCAAAAAAAAACTAAGTAAATAACCTAAAAAAACTAAATAAATGATTGAATTAATTAGCTTTTATCTATAATGACATTATATATCCCAACATCACTTTGAGGTATTTTTGCTCCTGTTTTATGAATTTCATATAGGTGCTTATCAAAATCTGAAAGACCGCTATAGTTATCAACTAAATCAACCTCAAAGTTTTTTAAATGCAGTAACAAAAAAGTAGCTCTAGCAAAGGGCTTCATCGAATCAGAAAAACATCCAGCGGCTTTTTTAATCGCAATATTTCGATTTCTTACTTTAATAGCCATAGCCAACTGACTGACCTTTTTATTTGATTGTGAAACTAACGCCCAATCTTGCTGTAATGCAGGATCATTATTTTTTTTAAAAAAATTTTCAAGATTTATAAAGGCATTTACTTCTGTTTTTGAATCAGACATAACTATTCCTCATCATCCTGTTCAGTATTATCATCTTCAAACCAATCAATAGTACACTCAGCTATATCATTTCTAACGTCAGCAATCACCTTGCTGACCACGTCAAGATCATCAGCCGTTAGTACATCTGATTGCTTTTTTAATTTCCCCACAATGGTATCTAGTTTTGATGCAACCATTCCCAGCACACTAGAAAGTCCCATTTCCAGCTCAACTATGGGGCCGTATTCTTGCTGTGTAACCGCGTTTTGCAGTTCAAGACGAATGCGTTGTTGATGCGCTAATGCAGCTCTTTCAGTGGCTAAATCAAACTCACCATTGGCTAATCGACCCGCTGCCTGCTCTCTTAAATTAGCGCAGTATAATTGCAACTGCTCACCTAAAGTTGCCCCAGCATCTAATGTGCCGCGCTTAATCAGTTTATCGATTGTTTGCCTACTAATCCCTAAAGTCGATCCTAAAATAGCTCGACTAGGAACTTCATTTAATGCCGTAATTATTAAATCTTTATTCATTATCATTACCTATATTGCTAAGCAACCCCATAGGGGAGTGCTCATAATTAGAAAAGAACTGCGCCATCCTTCACCCGCAAGAAGTGAAGTGCTAGAAGTACCTTTTTATTTCTAGTTGCTAACTGACTCTCAGGTGCTTAAATGTTAAATTCTCTACGTCCCTTATGTATCAATGGATTCAGTAGATATTAATTACTTGTAGTCGAGACCCATAGACATACAAAAACTCAAAATAACTGCGAGCTTCTTCCCCCGCATGATCCTAAATGCCTAAAAGTACCTTTTACTATTTGATCAACCGATCTTGATTAACCCGAAGCCAATAGTCTGAATAACTGCTAAATCCTAATTGTTGAATCAATGTCATTGCTAAATTCTCATGTGATTTATTATCTCTATTACCCACTTGCAGACTGAATAAACTGAATTAACTAAATGCTATGTACTTAATTCAGTTTATTCAGTTGTCAGTTAGGGTAAGTAGATAAATATTGATAGTAGTAAATTATTAATTAAATACTTTATTCAGTTTATGTTGTTTATTCAGTTACTTTACTTATCTACTATTAATGATGGGTGTATGTAATATTCACTGGCTGGTGTTCTTCCTGTCTTTGGCTTGGGTGGTACTTCTTCATGTAGCCAACCTTCTTCAACCAACACCTTACAGGCGGCTTTTGCTTCTTCGGTATCAGATAGCCCATGCCATCCTTTACGGTAAACGGTATGCGCTTTAAATGGATTAGGTAGCTCATTCGATTTAATCTTATGTGATAGCAGAATAGCCGCCGTATGATCACTTGATTCAGCTGCTGAATAAATCCGCCGCGCGTGGCTTGCTAAGTAGTCACACCATCGAACCGCCATTTTTGCCGCGCTTTCTGAAACCCCATCATTTGAGGCTGTACCATCCGTTAAATCAATCAGGTGAATGATTAAGGCAATTGAAAGCATTGTTGATTTTGACTTGGTTAAGTGTTGCTTCATAAATGGGTTATCTTGATAAATCAAGGTTACATTCATTAGCTTCTCAAGCCATTGATTAAACACCGCTTGCCCTGCGTCATTAAACCTAAAATAAGGCGCACTTTCTGGCCTGTCTTGAATTGCTCCTAGCTCTACAAAATCCGCCGCCGCTAAAAAATCTAAGATTTTATAAGCCGTGTTTGATGCTTCACTATTTGGCTTTTGGTCGATGTTTTTCCATTCCTTAGCAGCATCAGGCCAAACAGACATTTGATACCTTTGAAGGGATCCGTCATTTCTACCTTTAACGCCTCGAACATAAGCGTTAATTTTTTGTGGCTGTGTCGTCCCTAACAGGCTTAGACAAATACCTTTTACCTCTGTTAAACCTCGCCCTACCTTAATATCTACGTAAGTACCATTGCCACCCCAACCGCTTAGTAGGTATGCCTTCATGTCAGCATTTTGCGGCATATCTACTTGATTTAATAATCCCATTATTTCATCAACATGTACCAAAATTCCGCGCGGGTTATCTTTATTAACAATGGTTAATGATTGCACTGACATTTCATTGATTTTAAATAATCGGCGCTTTGGTGGGTCGTAATCCTCTGTAAGCTCTCGATACCTATCTTTTGCTATTAGTATAGAATCTGAATCCTTTGCATCAATAAACTTAGGAATATCTTTTTGTAATCCTTTTATTTCAGCTTCATAGATCATTGCATCAAATTCATGATCAGTTTTTTCGCATTCATAAATATCACGATATTTAAATTGCAAACTATCCAATAGCTTTAAAACCTCAGCAACAGCAGGTGTTTTAAGCATCGATGGCTCTCCAATCACCATCCCATAAAGGTTGGAAATTTCCGACCAATCATCATTTTTTTTAGGTCTGATTCTGCATCCCGCTCCAATAACTGACCCAAAAACAATAAACATGGCAGCAGCAGGAAAATCAACGGGGACTTGCATTCGATAAGAAATATCTAAAAGCCACGGTGCTAAAGGTTCGGGCAACATATCATCATCAAGAAGCTTTACAGGCGGTAACTTGGTTTTAATTTCTTCAGGCTCACCTTTCCAGTTTATATAAGGTTGTTTTGTACTTGCATCATTAGCACTTTTTGTAGGGATAGAAGCACCTTTAACAGTACCAGCTTGATCAATTGTTGATTTCATTTGATTATTCATTACTTTACTACTCCTTTTAATTCAGCAGAATAATCATTGAAGTCACCGTTTATAGGTGGAACCGCAACAAAACCACCGATTGCACCAGCGGCTTCATTGGCATAAATAACACCTACATTTTTATCTTTATGCTTTAAATCATTATCTGCACAAACAATAACCTTACTGTTTGGGTTATGCTTTCTAATTAATAGAGCAATAGCTAATAGATTATCTTTTGAATAGGCTATATAGGTCTTATAGCCCGTTGCTTCATAAATACTTGCGGCAGTAGAAAACCCTTCACATAAGCAAATAGGCGTGTTTTCTTGGTTTTTACCCAGCCACCAAAAACAACCTTTTGTTTCACCCTGTTTTAAAAATATCTTTGTCCATTTTCCCTCAATCTGAAAGGGAAAAATGAACTGCAAATTGCGAACTTTACCGGCTTCATTAAATAGAGGTAAAATTAAACATTTCTTTATAAGCTTGTTTTTACCCTGATATTCAGAATATTTTGTACCGTTTGGAGCAATATCTTTAGCGGTTAAGTATCGGTGAGATTCTATAGGTAAAGATATGCGCCACGTACTACTTGCTTTTAACGCAATTTCATCATGCTTTGCCGCTAACTTTTCAGCTTCTTCTTTTTTCTTTTGCTCATACTTAAGGCGTTCTTCTTTCGTGGGTGCGGTATAACTACTTTTATCATCCAAAAAGAATAATTTTTGCTGTCCAGTAGACCAATTAAATATAATCCCGCCCTTTAGATCAGTAAATATTTTTACTCGACCAGCTCCTTTTTTTCCATTTTCTAGATTTCTTATATGGAACTGGTTATCAGCAGGGGTTTCTTTATGTACTACACCAACACTAAGGCAGGCTTCAGCGCATTTACTTTGTAAATTATCCATTAGCTTTCACCATCTTCTAATAAACAAATTGCTAATTTAAGGTCTTCTTTAACAAGGTTGATATTTATGGGGCCTTCATCAATTGAGGCTAATGTTTTCTTCAGTAATGAAACGGCTTGTACCCGCTCAACATTAAAAATAATGCTTATTAATCTTTGTAACATACTCATTTCTCATTTCCTTGAGGCATAGCAATCCATACAGTGTTAAAATAGCTATACGCAAATATAGAGTTTTTCATTCTTTGTATGGGTTACTTAGAGCCTCAGTTAATTAATTATTTAGTTAGCTGGGGCTTTTTTGTTTGCTTCAATTAATCGCTGTTGCTCTAGCGAATACTGCATATCACCTTGTGATACTAGCAGGTCACCCGATAATTCAGATAGCCCAGCAATTAACCACAATGCACTTGTAAGCTCATGCGGTATTTCTGCTGGGTCAACGTGAGTTAAAATAGTAGAAATTGCCTTGCTTGCATCGGTTAAGGTGGAAATTAGCTCATAACTTTTATCAATAGCAACTTTTAAACCTTCTGCATCAGTCGGATATTGCAAGCCTTGTTCATAATTACCATCAGAATAATTAGCGGTCGTTTTTAATGCGGCCAGCATCCAAACGTCACTTAAAGTCGTATTACCAACAAAAGATTCAATCTGACCATTTTCACCATGTGTAAATTTAATAGAATCACTCACGACTCACCCCCTGAAACAGCATTTACCCGAAGAGTAGCGTACCTTTTCTGCAAACTATCCAGTTCTTGCAGTTGCGTAGTTAATCCCTTTAATACAGTTCTGGTTTCCTCATCAGGCTCTTGCTCTGCATTGGCAATATTCGCGGCATAACCCAAGTTTTTAGCCACTTGCTCGATCAAATCCGAAAGCAATAAAAAATCATCATCTGTTTTGATGGCTTTCACTTCAGATAAAGCACTATTTGCTTCGGTAGCAGCGTTTTTTAGATGATAGCTGACCGCTAACAAGGCCTCTTGCTGTTTTTCAGTTAAATGGCTCATGCTGGCACTCCCATTTTTTCAAAGCGAATAAAACAGGTGTTTGATAGTTTATTTTTAAGCTGTAATGCTTCAGTAAAAGTAAGGTGTTTAGCGATAGTGGCGCGGTTAGGCAATGTAACGCTAAAGAATGAAACTAAATGATTTTGTCTAACATTATTTGTTAGTTTTTGGGTGTAGGTGTGCATTAGCTTTTGTCCTGTATTGGAGTATAAAGCTGTCACTATTCTTCTCACGGAATGGGTGACAGATCGAAGTAGAGTGAGAATACCGAATACAGGAATCGGCCAGCTCGAAAGCTGTCTACAACGACCCGTCATAGCATTATTAAAACGGCATAATCCCGTGTTAATTTTTGAAGGGCATAAAAAAACCGCATTAATAGCGGCCTTGCAGCCTGTAATTTTCAGATTCTCACGTCCGTCCTTTGAATGTGTCAAAGGAGCGTATAGGGTAGCTATCTTTACGATCTTAGTCAACGAATTAAGCATTTTCACCTTCTCCTTCAACCGTATAATTTGCTTCCAAAACATCTTCAGCTAATGCACTATTGTCCTGCTTTGGTGCTTCATCAAAGGCCACGGCTCTATTTAGATCATCACCAACAGGAAGGTATTTAAACAATCGACGTACAACCGTTTTCTTTGCCATTTCAGGGTAATGCTTTGTCCAAGGCGTAGAATTTTTGGATTTAGCACCGTTTCTTATTTCATCAATTTCTGCTTTTGACATCATTTCAAAGTGAACCGCGCCACCTTTTAACCGTGCAATTGCATACACGTGGGTTAGCTGGCCTCTATCACCTGTAGCGGGTACATGCTCAAGCGTTTCATCTAATCCAAAACTGTATTTAAGTTCGTCATTCTCATAAACCACCCTTGCAGTAACACTATCCAGAAAGCCCGACCTGTAACCTGTTTTTAGTAAGCCTTTATAACCAACTTGTACTTGTAGGATTTTTCCATAAGGTATTAAGTAAACTTCTCCTGCCTGCCCGATCTCTAAACGCAATTGAGCCGCGGCTAATATCGCACCTAAAACACTGGTAGGCTCACATTTCATAATAGCGGGGTTCTTTTTCACCTCGGTTAATGCTGAAGCAATAAAACGATCTGCCTCCTTACCTCCTCCAAGTAGTGACGTAATTCTAGGCCGCCCCATCTCGATCAATTGAGGCGTGGTTAATGGTTGTCGTGCTGCTGGTGTGTTTAATTTGTCGGTTAAGCTCATTTCTCAAGCTCCTTCTGTTTGTAGTGCCATGCGGGAAGGTCAATTTCTTGGACTGTTTCAGGGTATCCATACCAAACGCCTGATTGATTGCAAGATTGATAAATCTCTATGGATTTTTGTGTTTCATCCTTTGCCAAAACAACGGCTTTAGGGTTCAATCTCACCACTGCTACACCATAAGGCGCGGTCTTTTCCACGAATACAAAGATAAAATCTTTAGGAAGGTTTTCTGTGATATTTTTATGAAGCTCAGAATAAACATATTGCTGAATATGCAGGCCATAATTAACAATGTATTTTTCAACGGCTTTAGGTGAAGCATCAATACAGGTTTTCAGGTCAATAATTACTTGATCTTCTGGGTGGTAATAATCAAAGCGGCCTTTAATATCTACGCCATTGATTTGACCAAAGGCCGATACTTCAGGTTTTCCATTTATGAATAAGTGCTTGGTTAGTCCGTTTGCTTTCAATGTTGCAGCAATAGCAATGACTATTTTTAGTTCTGAATCACTTAATACTTCACGATCACCTGCCGACTCTACAAATTCAGCATAAATAGCCTTGCCTTCTTTTGTTCTTCGATTGCATTCAGGCGCGGTAATGAAAGTCTTATTAAATATTTCCTCACCTTCTAGTACATAACAATGCGCTGCTCTGCCTAACTTCATTGCTGGGGTATCAGTATGGCTTTGCGTTGATTCCCACGCATGAGCAGGGGATTTACTCAGTATATTCTTAAGAGTCGTTTGTGATAATTGAGGTTTTTCTTTTCTATAATCGGGGTCTGGCTGGTCGTATTTGAATTGAGGTTTCATCTAAGCCACCTCCTGAGAGGTTGCTTTAGACTCAATCCATTCATGAATTTTTGCAGCATCCCACGCTGTTACGTTTTCACCTAATTTTATAGGTGCGGGAAATGAGTTCTTTTGGTCACGCGCCCAACGCCATACTGTGGACTTACTGACCTCTAAAAAAGCTATTAAGGTAGCTAGTCGGATATAGCCCGTTTGGGGGAGTTCTTTTGGTTCTGTCATAATTCACCGTTATTTAAAAGCCAGTGATACGGGGTTGTATGCTGTGGCTTGGTGTGGATTATGAGTGTGTTTTTTTAAGTTTTAATTCGTTGGGGTTTAAAATCCCTCAAAGGGGCGTATTAGGTTTTATTAAGTATAACCATCCCATCTTTTTTTAAATGCACTAAGACTAAGAGGTTTCACGCCGTGCATTTTTAGGCAAGGCTCACCCTTATCCATGCTTAATTCATAACCATACCCATAAGGTGGATTCGTACATAATTGAGACCATGCTTGAGTTTGGTTAGGAATGCGCCCTGTTTCTTTCTTGAAATTTTCCACCATATCCCAAATAACATCGTACCAACCATCCTTGCTTTTTGGCTCTTTCCATTCAGCAGTACGATTCTGCTTAACAACGTCCCCTTCTTCAATATTAATAATGCCAAACCAGCCCTTTAATTTTTCGGGGATTCCATCAGTAATATTCTGTAAATAAAGCTTAAAATTATCCTTATGTATCGTACAGTCATGAGAATAACAACTGTACTCAGTAGGACTTTTTTTCCCAAGCTCGAACCCTCTATTATCATGATAAAACTCTCTTTCAGCACTAGGTATATGAGGTTTTCCCTTTCCATCCTTTGCTAGTGAGTGTGGATTAACACCAAAATAAGACCACCCTTTAATATTCCCTTCATAAGCAAGATTACCTTGCTCACAAGCTAATATGATTTTTCCTTTAAGTATTTCGTTAGCTTTTTTAGCCTCACTTTGATCCTCTCTCCATTGTGAAACTTTACTTTTTTCGACCGGCTTATAAGTATGGTTTTGGACAGGGTAAATTAAATCGCATATTTCTTTAATACTTAGGTATTCAGGCCAATGGCCACACTTAATTTTTCCCCGCAAAGGTAAACTTTCAATATAAGACTTTTTTTCTGCTTCTGTAAGCAGGCTAAGGTCAATCACTACAAACACTCCATTCAAAGCGTAATCATTCCTGAAGGAATCACCCAAGCTGGGGAATGAATCCAGCGTTTTAGCCGCTAAGCCTAGGGTGATGTTTAATTATATGGGGGTGCAGTTCTGATTTAAACACCCTTTAAATGATGTATTTTTGTGGATAACTCTTAAATATTATTGCTAAAAGGAGACTTTTAGCCGCTTTGGCAGTACTTAGGTGGCGCGTTTTCGTGGTGTTTTTTATTATTGAAGAGCTATACACTGTTACTCTTATGATAGTTATCTAACCTAAATTTCTTCTAACTCCTTCATCAAGCCCATTATGACAATTGAAAATAATTGCTCATGAACTTCTGAAAATTTCCTCCATTGCTCATTTGTCCACTCATCCTTTAAAGTTGAATGCTTTCCATGTGCTAGCATGTTTCTCAGGTGCTTTTCATCATAATCTTTACCCAAGCTCTTCCCAATAGCACTGATTTTTTTATTAAATAAACTAATATTATGCTTTTCATCCTTGCCAGGATAAACAAGCTTTAATAAAACACTCAAGCTTTCATCATGGCCAGTATTTTTCTTATCTCGTGCCCACCGGTGCTCCAAAAATGACCAGAGGGCTAATTCACCTATAAATACAGGGCTTGATCTTATATCAACTAAATACCTAAATACTGCCGTATATTGAGACTCCTGATCTCTAGGTAACATTACTATGTTGTCAGATATCTTTATTGCATTTTCAAGCATGCTTTCAGTAACAGGCATTACACCGTGGCTTGTCACTGGCTCAATTGTCGGTATTGTTAAAGGTTCTCGACCTCCATTCGCATAAGAAATAACTCGACCATCACTACTCACTAAAGCCCCAGTTACCGATTTAAGAACAGCTTGAAATATATGGGAGTATTTGGCTAATAAATCAGCCGTATAATCCTGTTTAGGAAATAACCATAAATCAGAGCAACTCAAACTTGATTTTGGAAGCATCGCAGTTATAAATTTCTCACCAAATTCCTTCAAAGGAGAATTACCTTTTTTAACTTCTATTGTTGAGCAAACAGTCCAGTCAAGAAGCTCAATGCGCTGTATATCATTTTTGACTACACTTAAAACCCAAAATGGATGGTAACTAACATTTTTCATAAAACCCTTTTAATGCTTGTAGCTCTTTTTAGTCCAGCCCTATAACAGCCAATGCCTACCAAGGATATTTTTAAGCTAAAATTACTTATGAGGGTTTTGAGGGTAGTGTACCCCCATGTTTTCATATTTTTCAGGCAAAAAAATACCCACTTAAGCGGGCATTTAAAATTCATGATGTGCTGTTATTGAATAACACCTATACGCCTTAATCTTATCTCCATGGCTTGCTCTGATACTTCAAATTTTTGAGCCAGTTTAAAAAGAAGAAAGGAAACAGATACTTTTGCTTTTTCTCCCTTCTCGTCTTTAATGCCTTTTATAACTGCTTGGGTTTCATTAATAATAAAATCATAGGGCATTAATAATTGTGCAGCAAATTCATTAGCTGCAAATTCTTTAGGGTCTTGCCTACCATCCCTTTTTAAGTTCATAGAGCTATCATGAAATTCATCATCGATACCAACCGCACTTAAGTTAGGAATAATATCATTCACTAAGTGAGCTAGCTCATGAGCCATCGTGAAACGCTGTCTATTTTTTGACTCTAATGGATTAACCCATATTAGAGGCTTACGGTTACTATCAAGCTTTATTTCACCTGATAAGTTGATTCTGTCCTCTACATCGGTTGAATTATCGACAGTTATAGGTAAGCTTTCTGCTAAAGCAAACACATCTACTGGAGCACTAGTAATCTCCATTTTAGCTAGAAATTCATTAGCTGTGATTCTGCTTATATCATCTAATCTTTGTAGAGTATTCATTTTGAGTTATCTATATCATCTATCATATTTTGCATATTTTCTTTTAACTTTTTGTTCGTGGCATCTTCAGATATTCGGTCAATTGCAGTATTAATATTATCTCTAATATTCGGGTGCTCAACTATTTTTTCTATAAACAGCTCTCGTACTTTTTCATCCTTACTAATGTCATTTAATAGTCTGTCAGTTGCTTCCTTTACATAGGCCGCTTTAGATTTATTAAAATATATCGAAATACCCAATATAGCTAAAGCAGAAAAAACAGAAAAAGCACTTAAAGAAACCATAAGCAAAGTATCTGCATGAGTTAGAACATTATTTGCAGTGCCAATAACATCATCGGTATAGTCTGATATTACTTGTAATTTCGTATTGATAATATCAATTTTATGATTATTTTCAACCTGCTTTTGCGCTAGATCAGTATGCTTTAAAGAGATTTCGCTTAACTCGCCTCTCGTTACTATATCCTCTTTTTTCAGCCCTGACATACACCCATCCATAGTAATTTTCGCCACTTTATGCTTAATTATAGCCTCTCCTTGTAACCCATCGCAACCAGTACGAAGTAAGCTCACCCCATACTATTTAATCCCAACTAAAAATACTTATGAGGGTTTTGAGGGCGGCCTACCCTAGCGTTTTCATCTTTTTTTATCCTGCTTTTTTCTTTAGCGGTATTACATTAAATTTCTGATCTCCTTCACAGGACTCTAAAAAATTAGCTAATGCCTGTAGTGCTTGTTTACGTTCTTCAAAATAATCATATCGATTATAGACACCCTCAACACCTTTAATTTTATGATTAATACAACGCTCTCCAATATGCGGGGGAAAGCCTAACGCTTCAATATGAGTACGTGCAGTACGCCTAAAGTCATGAACAGTAAAATGTTCAGCATTAATCATTAAACTACTCACTTTACTCAAGGCCACATTTAAAGTGTTATCGCATATATAAGGCAATCGCCTGTTTTGAGACTTTCTAGCAGGTAACAGCCACTCACTTTCCTCTGATAGTCTGAATAGTTCCTTTAATGAATTAATAGCCTGATACGACAAGGGGATAATGATACTTGTACTTGTTTTTTCACTAAATAAAGTCCAAGTTCCTTTATCTAAATCAAAATCATCTTTCCTAGATTGTGCTAATTCACTTTTACGCACTCCAAACATTAACAATAAGCGCATAGTGATTAAGTTCACTTGAGAGAACCCTTTAGCCTTACGCATAGTATCAAACAATAAAACCAGCTCTTCTTTGGTTAATGCCCTTTCTCTTGCTTCCTCCTTCCCTCCTGCATCAGATAAATCAAAGGCACTGGCTGGGTTATGCTGGGTAATATGCCTTTTAATTGCATAATCAAACATGTGCTTTAGTATTCGCAATACTTTATTAGCCACCGTAGGCGCGCCACGCTCAACCACCTGTTTTAGTAGTTGGTCAATGTGCATAGGCTTCACATCATCAACGGCTATATGCCCGATATAGGGTCTTATATTCTTTTCTATTTGTCCCCTAACAATATTGGGGTGCTTCCAGTTCCCAAGAATCCGATCATTAAAGTATTTATCAGCAAGCTGTCCAACAGTAAATGAATTTTCTTTTGCTTCTATAACCTCCAGTGCATCTTTTTTACGTGCTTGCTTCTCCCCTGCAACATCGTGACCTAATGAAACTTTAGCGGATAACTCCTTAACTGTTTTTCTAGCATCAGCTAAAGATACTTTTCCATAACTCCCTATATTCATTTTTCTCTGCTTACCTAAGAACCGATAACGGAAAATCCATACTGGGGTGCTAAATGTTTTTCTATAACTCAAATAAAGCCCATCACCATCACTTTTACCTTCAAAGCGGGTATTTCCTTTTATCCAAGCTCGTATTTGTGTATCTGTTAATTTTGCCATAGCTACCACCCCTTAGTATTCGTACCACCCAATCATTTGTACCACTGAATTTGTACCATTTTTACTATTGGTACACGCCTTGGTACACTTTAATTATGCGATAGAGTGGCACCGGATGCAATCGCAAGACATAAAAAAACCGCATGGATAGCGGCTTTAAAGGGTTTGTAGGTCTATATGACCCTGTGTGACACGTTACTCTATATTCTGTACCTGCTCTCTCATTTGCTCAATCAATACCTTCAACTCTATAGCAATCCCTGTCATTTCTTTATCTGC
>ENA-OSET01001976-OSET01001976.1-sediment-metagenome-genome-assembly--contig:-NODE-1976-length-20499-cov-34.347860_pt1 | contig 20499 bp, 17 predicted proteins | sample MGYA00237882_ERZ534229 | MGnify/ENA primary metagenome ERZ534229 (study PRJEB26408, sample SAMN06266212) | sediment metagenome | isolation source: Hudson Canyon methane seep mesocosm | place... | reverse complement strand
CCGAATGTACTGGTCTTGAAAACCAGCGTAGGTTTATCCCTACCCAGGGTTCGAATCCCTGACTCTCCGCCATTATAATCAATTAAGCCTCTGTTTACAGGGGCTTTTTTGTATGTAGCAAGAGTGATTTGTTATTTTCATACCACTTTTTATACCGTAATTTTCAAGCAGGTAATCATTTGTGGTTATTTTTATGTCCAACAATATAGACTCGATCCATTAGACCAGATCATTAATCATTATTTAGTGATATTGGTTATCCATACAACCTGATAGGGTTCAAGTGCGATGTATTCATAACTTTCATCAAATACTTGTCCACTAATCAGATCATACCAGTCATCGGTGACAATTAAATTAAGATCGGACATCAATAATGATTGTTGTTCATTACTGATATTGTAAATACAAAAAATACTTTGACTACGATCCATACTTTGTCGCCAAAACCCAAATAGTTGTTCACTCATGTGTAGCGTAAATTGGGTGGCATTAGGATGAAATGCTTTTTGTTGCTGACGAAGCTGGATAAGATGCGTTAATTGCGTATAAATTTGGTGATGTTGAGTTGTTTTATCAGTCAATACCGTTTTGAGTGAATCATAATTCCATTGATGGCGGTTGATTGACCTGTTCTCTCCTGTCCGTTCAAGTTTATCGTAATCATTACTTGTAGCTAATAGGCTATGTATATAAATGGCAGGGATACCTTCCAAGGCCAGCATGATCGCATGGGCGCAGATAAACCTGTCTATTCCAAAGCGGTCTGGCCCAGCCGTTGTACCCTGCAAAGCATCGAATAATGCGATGTTAATTTCATAAGGTTTTTTAACACCATTATCACCTTCCCGCCATGATATTTCGCCTCCAAAACCTTGCATTGTGCTGATAAGTGATGCAATTTCACTCTCATTAAGCAAGCCTTCTGCTGGCCGCAAACCAATACCATCATGAGAGGCAATAAAGTTAAAGTATGTTGTCCCAGTTTGAGCTGGCGGCATGCTCATTAACCATTGTTTTAAATATCGGCAATTACCTGTCACCAAGGTGTTGAGTAACAATGGAGGTAAAGAAAAATTGTAGATGCTGTGTGCTTCATTGGCATTACCGAAGTAACTCAGGTTTTCTCTATTGGGAATATTTGTTTCGGTAATAATCATGGCATCAGGCTGGGCATGTTCGATCAATGTTCTTAATAAACGAACCACTTCGTGTGTTTCAGGTAAATTTAGGCAATTGGTAGATAAATTTTTCCATAGAAAGGCAACGGCATCCAGTCTAAATATTCGCACGCCATTGTCTAAGTAATGACGAATTATTTGAACAAACTCTTTTAAAACGATGGTGTTTCTAAAATCCACATCGACTTGGTCATGACTAAACGTGCACCAGACATGCTGTAGGCCATTTTTAGTCTCTGTTTCCCGCAATAAAGGTGATGTCCGCGGCCTAACGACTTGAGCAATGGAGGCATCTGCAGCGGTGGTATAAAAGAAGTCATGACCTTTACCTTCACCTTTGATAAAGTTTTTAAACCACTCACTACTGCTAGAGCAATGATTAATCACCAAGTCAGCCATCAACCTATAATCTTTAGCAATGGCTTGAATATGAGACCAATCTCCCACCGATTCATTGACCTGATAATAATCCATGACGGCAAAACCATCATCAGAACAATAAGGAAAGAAAGGTAAAATATGAATACTATTAAGACGTCCTTTTACATAGCCTTCAAGAAAGTGATGTAATGATGTAAGCGGTATTTCCCCCTCTTCCAAAATACTGTCGGCATAAGTAATCAAGGCAACATCAGACTCATCCCAACTATTTGCATGTGGTGACACATCATGAAAATCAGTATCCAGCCGCATAATTGAAAGCAACTCATTAGCTAAATTCTGCATCGAATGTTGCAATGGTACCGATGTATAAATTGATTCTAAATGATGCGAAATTTTATGTTTTATTGTGTTGAGTTGTGCTTTATTTGGTTTCATGGCTTCTTCCAAAAATTAAGACGAAAACTCTAAGTTATCTTCTTCTACAGCTTGATAGAGGCGCTCAAATATATCAGGCATAGCACTTTGAACCCTATTCCAGCTAGGAATGAAAGGAATATCCATAGGCTTGTCGAGAAACTCTTCCCCTGCATCCATAATGTTTTTGGCAAACATTTCAACAGAAGCTTCTTCTTGATGAATATCTACGCTTAGGCCATTCATAGTGGCATCATTACGGTAGGTTTCGACAAAATCGAGTGCAATTCGAAAGTATGTCGCTTTAATTGTCCTAAACATTTCAGGCGTAAAAACTTCTCCTTTCGTAGCCAGTTTACGAAATAATGCCTTTGCAATATCAATCGACATTTTAGACAAGCCTGCTTGCTGATCATCCAATGACAAATCTTGGTGTTTGTGGTCATAAATTTGGGCTATATCGACTTGGCAAAGTCGGTTATTGGCGTAGTTCCGATGCATCTCAGATAAGACCCCTATTTCAAGTCCCCAATCACTTGGAATACGGATATCACTTAATACATCTCGGCGGAAAGAGAACTCTCCTGCCAGTGCATAACGGAAGCTATCCATATAATTAAGATAGTCATTATCTCCCAGCACAGCTTGTAGCGCTCGTATCAGAGGGGTGACTAATAGCCGGTTAACTCGACCATTCAGTTTTCCATCTGACACACGAGAGTAAAAACCTTTGCAAAATTCATAATTAAACATAGGGTGAGCGACGGGATAAATTAATCGAGCTAGTAACTCACTGTCGTAGGTAACAATGTCACAGTCATGCAATGCGATAGACTCTGCTTTTCCTGATGCCAGAATATACCCCATGCAATACCAGACATTTCGCCCTTTACCTAACTCTTTGGGCGCTAAGTCTAATGCCTGCAATTCGGCATCCAATGCCTGTAACCTAGGGCCTTCATTCCACAACACACGGTGATGCTGTGGCAGCTCATCAAAGAAACTAAGTGCATGTCGATATTGCTGCTCATCTGCACGATCAAGACCAATGACTATTTCAGATAGGTAGGGAACGGTTTTGAGGTGCTTAACAATATTGGGTAATGCATCACCTTCTAACTCTGAAAACAATGAGGGTAAAAGTAATCCCATCGGACGTTGTTGACTAAATTTTACAAGATCACTTTCTAAATCTGCCAAATGCCTATCGGTTAAATTATGTAAGGTGGTAATAATGCCATTTTGATGAAAGTCAGCCATGGTTATCCTTAATTTGTTTATTTAGATAATGAGATATTTTTATCGTCTAAGATATCTGCGACAGTTTGGGCCCATCCCTCTGGACCATAGAGCTTAGATAAATAGGTATTGTTTTGACGTTCAAGCTTGGGAGGCTTACGTGCTGGGGAGCGAATAACTAATGCGATATTAGCTACTTCCAACATGGCTATATCATTGGGACTATCACCTATAGCTAGCGTTATGAGGCTTTGTTGATTCCGCTGTTGTTTATATTCATCAAGTAACCATGTCATTGCGCTGCCTTTGTTTGTATCTCCAGAGATATGGAGGAAGCGGCCACCTTCTAATACGTTTGCTCCCATACCTGTTAATTCAGCAATGAACTTTTGTTTCTCTTCTTCTGAACCTTTCCAAGCGACAGGCTCACCGTATAGTCGACGCGAAGCACGATTAGCAGCTTCTTTCTCTAGTCCTGTTAGGGCGCTAATCTGTTCGATGGACAACTCAGAAAAAGTAATGAACTTGTCATTAGTAACAGACTCAATATGCGTAATTAATGACTGCCAGTAGTGCCTGATATGGACAAATTTTTTGACCCAGAAATCACCTATTTCTTCAGTATCGTATGGTTGTTGATTAAAATAGCCAATCGGAATAAATACGGCTGCACCATTTTCTATAATGAAAGGATGTGCGTTATTGAGGGATTGACGAAGGTGCAGTAATTCTGACTTAGTTTTACTGCTGATAGGTATAACGGGAATGCTCTTCTCCTCCAGCATCTCTAGCATCTTGTCTGCTGCTGAATGACTGTAACTGTAATGATCAAGTAGGCTGCCATCGAGATCGGTGAAAATCAGTAACTCAGAATCATTTGCCTCACAACAATGGTGATGTTCTTTATGTACAAGTTGTGAAATTTCTCGTTGTTCGTTTAATTCAAACATATAATTCACCTTATTAGGTAATGTATTAAGAGTATGTTCAGTGATACGCTGATAATGTTTTATAAAATGAGCTATTTCAGCGTCACTCATGGTTTTTATATCACCATTAACGGTCATTTTGAGTTTTTGTTCTTGCTCAAGGCGCCAATTGAAAACACAATCAAATGACGGTGCTTTCAACATGATCCACGAATCAATTAGAGAGAATAGCTGCTTGTAATGGTGCAGTTGTTGATTGGCATAATGACGCCAGATTCCATCAGGATCTTGTTGTTGTTCTAAATCATTGATGGGTTGAAATAAGGCCGATTTATTTTGTGGTTCTGAGCCTAAACACCAGCCCTCCAATACAATAATATCGACAGGCGCTATAATGCTATCCCATTGTGAGGTGGGTAGTCGGTTGTCTGCAGCTTTGTTAAAACGAGGTATTCGAGTGATGTCATCATTATTTAATAACTGATGTATGGTGCCATCAGCTAAATCAATATCATGTGTGCCAGGTGCCCCGCGTGTGATAAATAATGGATGGACCTGCTCTGCGAGTTTTGCTCTTTCTTGAAATGTTAAATAAAAATCATCAAGAGAAAGTGATACTGCTTTAAGCTGATCTTGTTGGAATAAATAGACTAATAAATCTGCAAGTGTACTTTTCCCTGATCCTTGAGCACCATTAATGCCAATAACTATAGGAGAAGTTGCATTTCTATGGTGCAAAATAATATCTTGGGCCAGAGGAATAAACCATTTTTTAGCATGAACAATAAAAGACTCAGAGAGCTGATGCTTGATTATAAAAGGGGTTAGATCGATTTTGTTCATTTAGTTCAACGTGTTTTTTGTTAACAATAACTACGTTTAAGCAATATCTATACCTTAATTAAAATAACATCATGAAATTGAATTTAACTCAAAAAAAAGGGTAAACCAATAAAGGTTTACCCCAAAAATGACACTTTTTACGAGAGAATATCAGTAGACAGAAAATGAAGCTGAGAACATCAAAATATATCTATACATTAGTTACTACACATTTTGTGCCATAAATTAAACATGTACATTTTGATCTGGTCAAGTTAAGCCGCACACATTTCTTTTACACTTTCAAACTCAATAGGTGACATATCATTTAATGTCGTATGTAGCCGTTCATAGCTGTAATATTTAATATATTTCTCAACATCTACTTGCATGCTATGTCGACTTTGATTAGAAACATGTAACAGCCACTCATTTTTCAAGCTACCAAAAAACCGTTCTACTACAGCGTTATCTAAACAGGCTCCTCGACCACTCATTGATGCAATCACTTTATTACGTTTGAGTAATGCTTGATAACATCTGCTTGTATATTGTGAGCCTCGGTCACTATGGAATAATAAATCACTTGTTGGTTGCCGTAAGTTAACGGCCATTTGAAACGCTCTCATTGTTAAATCAACAGTCATACTCTTACTCATTGCCCAACCAACAATGTAAATCCATCACAATAGCCAAATACATCCAACCTTGATGCGTTCTTAAATAGGTAATATCGCCAGCCCATACCTGATTGGCTCTACCTGGATTAAATTGTCTATTGAGTAAGTTATCTGCAACTAAATGACTATGCTTTCGCAGTGTTGTTACTTTATAAGCTCTTCGTTGTTTCACCACTAAACTCAATTTCATCATCAAGCGTCTTACTCGATAAATACCTACATTAAAACCTTCTTTGCGTAATGATTTCATCAATGTTCTCGCACCTGCACTTTGGCGGCTCGCATTAAACAATGATTTACAACGACGATAAAGCATCAACTCCTGCTCAGTAATCAACTTGGCGGGCCGTTTGAGCCAAGAATAATAGGCTGAACGGCTAACATTCATTACCTTGCAAAGAGAGACGGCTGAATAAGCTACTTGATGCTTTTTAATAAAGTCGTATTTTATTTCATTTCTCTCGCAAAGAAGGCTGTGGCCTTTTTTAATATTTCACGCTCCATCAATAAGCGTTTGTTCTCTTTCCTGAGCTTAATGAGTTCGGCATGTTCATTTAATGGTGAACCATCACTTGATTGCTTAGCCGTTATCTTATCTTTCCAGTTATAAATCAACTTGGTTGTAATGCCTAGAGAGTTAGCTGCTTCTGTAACCGTATAGCCTTGCTTAGTGACTAATGCTACGGCTTCTTCTCTAAATTCATCTGTATATTTTCTTGGCTTTCTTCTTTGCATCATATTCACACCTTAATTTAATGGATTAATTATCCGTTATTAAAGTGTGCGGTTCCATTAGACCAGATCAGAACAGCTCATCGACAAAGCTGTAGAAAGAATGGAAAAAGTGAGCCTAGTCCCTACCGAATTGACGGTTCATAATCCAGATGCATGGTGGAAAAAACCTACTCCAGTTCAATTTTTAATGTTTTCTCTCGATATGATAGGTTTGTCTATTTCACAGTGGAAACATGCAGCCTCAAGGTGCTTTGTCCTCTTCGTAAGGATAATTTTTCCCGTTACCTTTGTATTAATGTTTGGCCGATTTTTAAATAAGGATTCATCGTGAAAAAATTAATTACAGTGTCGTATAAAATTTATGTGAAACACCTATCCTAATGATAACTTCCATAGCATTATCTATAATCTACTAAGCAAAAATAAAATATATTACACTCTCAATTTATACTTAAGGACGACCATGAAAAAAATATTAATCTCAATGGTTTTGGCTTCACTTGCAGTAACGGCCTTTGCTGAATCTGCAAACGATCAAGAGCAAGTAACTCCCGTTACAGAAAAACTATCATTCTCCGCTAGCCAAAGTGGGACTGAAACTGCAACAGTAGAAGCAATTAACCATGAAACACGTGAAGTAACGTTACGCAGACAAGATGGCACGACTACCAGCATCGTTGTGAGTGAAGATGCTCGTAACTTGGATCAAGTTCAAGTGACTGATGTCGTTGTTGCTCATATTTTGCAAAATTTAGAGATTAAAGTTGTCAGTGTTGAAAATGCCACGGCTGAGCTTGCTCAAGCTTCAGCGGCTGCCCGAAGTGAAAAAGGTGAAATGCCAGGTGCTGCTGTAATGGATTCTGTGGTTATCACTGCTACAGTGGAGGAAATCAACCTTGGTACGAATACCTTCAAACTGAAAGGCCCACAGGCTAATGTTCAGGAATATACCGCTCGTAATCCTGACAACCTTAAAAAGGCAGCTGTCGGTGATTTAGTTGTGATCATCAAAACTCAGATCATTACTTTAACTGTTGAAAAAGCAGAATAATCTATTTGTTTTAGTTTTAATACAGGTAAACAAAAAGCCTCAGCACCATTTCAATGCTGAGGCTTTTTACATCATCACATTCACACGTAATTTGAATGAATTACAGTCACAAAAAGTCTACTCATAAGAGTTGTAACTACCCCATCCATAGCTTAGTAGGGATAACCTAGGAATAGGTAAAGGCTTTCATTACCATCCTCTGCAGCGCCATACCCCAGATAAAGCGGGCCAATAGGACTGTCAGTAGCAATATATATCGATGCTGAGGTGATGACATCTGAATCGTTACTTGAAATGAGTGGCTGACCCATTTTTCCAGCTTCCAGAGAAAACCCACCATACAAGCCATCGAACATCGTATAATCGACCAGCTTGTAGTAGTACATCATACGAGCAAACATAAGTGTTTCACCCACCATTTGGCCGGGCGCATAGCCTGATTGGCGAAATAATCCCCCCCATGAACTCTGGTCATAACTCGGCAACGTACCACCATCCAAGCTACCATTTGCATAGCCTGAAAAGGCAACGGTATTCTTACCGTGCGAAGTAATGTAACTTCCGCCTACAGAATATTTATTGTAATTGTCATCCGCTCCTAAGGCAGAATTCGAGTCGTACAACGTAGTTTGAAAAACATATCCGTTCTGAGGAAATGCCACACTATCGAGTTTATCGATCTGCAAACTTGCTACAAAAGCACCTTCTCTTATATCAGAATCAGGCAAGTCCGCTCCGATGTCGACGGATTGTTTCAATTGTCCTGCTCTGATGCCCAGCACAATCTGTCCGTATTCGTATAGGTTACGTCCAAAATCAACTCCGATACGGTAGGTCTCAATATCATAACTACGCAATTTATGGTCACCATCATATAAGTTATTGGTAGTTCGTTTTAGTTCAAATTTCGGTGCAATAAAGTATTGTTGTGCCTTGTCAAGAGGCTGGTAGAACTCAGAGGCAACGTGATCTGTGCTACCAACTTGTACATCGGTCAGCCATTCGGCACCCAGCGAGTTGAGCCCTGTTTGACGATAGCGAGCTTGAAGCGTTGAGTCGGTTTCACCTGCAAAATCATGCTCTAGACCCAGACCAAAACGGAAATAATTTGGGCCCCAGTTCTTTTCCGTGGCCTCCACGGCAAGGATTCGTTGTCCGTCTTTATCCTCAAACTGATAACCGACATGCTCGAAGTCACCTGTACCATAAAGCCTGCGCATATCAGCATCAAGTTCTGCCTGATTGATGTCCTTGCCAGCCTTAGTCTTCATCAGGCTCTCCACATAGTCAGGATTGACTCTCTCCATTTTAGCGAAAGTCACCTTGTCGACAGAACTTAAATCCTGTGCCATAAATGTTTTATGACTACTACGATATGCCGCATACTCATCAGTGCTCAGACTCAACTTAGTAAGTTGCTCGGCTACCTTTCGCGCCGCAGCCTCGCCAATAGGAAGCGTTTTGCTAAGTTCGTCAAAATCACCCGTTGAAAAGTCTCCCAACTCGGGTGTTATCAGGATATCGGTCGGCTTAAGTGAGGCAATGGAAGCATTAACATTTTGCTCGGTCAAAATACTAAGCACTTGCCCTGAGATCCCTATCATGGAGCCCAATTGTTCTCTTTTCAGTAATGGCGTGCCTACATTTACCGCAATAATAACATCTGCACCCATATCACGACCGACACTCACAGGCAGATTGCTAACCAGCATGCCATCGACCAACAGTTTTCCATCGACTTCGACGGGTGCAATGGCAACGGGTACTGACATGCTGGAACGCATCACCGTGGCCAGTTCCCCTTTGTCGAATATGACGGCTTTACCCGTCACTAAGTCGGTGGCAACAGCACGAAATGGGATCGGTAGGGTATCAAAATCAATGTAACCAGGGGCTGAAAGCTCACGCAAAACAGATTCAAGTTGTACACCGGTTACCAGTCCTTTAGGCAACATATCTCCACCGACGCTATCCAATCCGAGTTCAGGGCTGAACAACAGGCTACGATCTTCCTGTTTGCGTCGAATATGTAATTCATCGCGCGGTGGCTTATCAACAAACAGTTTATTGGTGCTAAGACCGGCAAGTAGCTTTTCCATGTCAGCAACTGTATTACCTGACGCATATGCAGCTCCCACAAGCGCGCCCATACTGGTACCGGCAATACAATCAATAGGTATACGGTATTCCTCAAGTACTTTTAGCACGCCCACATGAGCAGCGCCTCGTGCACCACCACCAGACAAAACAAGGCATACTTTCGGTCGCTGAGAAGCGGCTTGCGGACTTGAGGGTGTTTCAGCCCATGCCAGTAAACACCATGTTGACAGCAGAGTCATTGACAATAAGGATGTCAGCATCCTTAGACTTTTTGGCCTTGAACTTTTTAACATGTCACTCATCCACTTGATTCCCTACTTATGGTCAATTACGGAGCATATTTTATTCCCTGGCATGGTACTACCTGCGAAGGGGTGTTAGCATCATAATTTATTGTTCTTGCCGAATAGCCTCTGAAAAGTGCTCATTAATACCAGATGCCATCGCCCTGCTATTTATATGAACACGCTTTTGTAGTTCTGGAAAAGATAAACCTCCCGTTATTAACCGATCTTTTTCATACAGATATTCAGGTAAGTAGCCGCTCGCAAGAATTTTCCAACTAAGCGCCAGTTGGCTGTTATTTACATGCGTATTTGTCCAAATATTGGTCGTACAGTTGGTCGTTAATGTGTTGTAGAATTCAGGCTTAACCTTAAGTGAATTGATCCTACGTATATATTCCATAAACAATCGGCGTCCATTCTCGATATTTCCGGCGACTCGATACACATAAACATCTTCAGCTGGCTCCTCACGATAATTGGTACGTAAACCAATAACATCGCGTTCATCCGAGACTACATAGTACAACTCATATTGTCGGAAGAAACCTTTTAACGTGGAATAGGCCTCAGCTTTTTCTTTTCGTGTTTCGATGGATACCGCTAAATGGTCGCCGCCTTCAAACTCAAAACTGAGGAATACATGGGCAATGGCTGGTCCCATCCAATAGACAGCGACGACATCGACTCCTTCCAACTTACTAAGGTTAAAATGCTTGTCATAATAAGCTGGCGTATAGTCACTCTCGCTACGATAACTGAAATTGCGAATATTATGAACGGTCACAAGATCACCTTCAACCGTGGCATGCGGTAACAACGCTACATCGGTTTGCCAATCACGGTCGTTGGAGGGTTTAAGATTGAAGAACCAGAATAGCAATACTATGAATACAGCCAGATGAGCTATTAGAATTTTCCAACGCCAGCGGTTTGAAAGCAATGCCATAATGGCCATTAATGATAGGGTAACGAATATTCCAGTTAGAGCATAACGAACTGCCTGAGGATCAGGCCCTGAAAAAAAGATGGCTAGGCTGCCCCATATGCCAACAGCAACCAGCAGAATGCCAACTATTAACAACCCTAAAAAAATAGAAAATTTAATCATCATAATAGTCGTGTCTCACCAGTGGTAGACTAAAAATAGTGCCCGCCATCCTTGGCTAAAGAATTGGCAGTATTCCGAACGAATACCTCCTATTCTTAAAACTAGCGACATTTCTATTCATACTCATTGTCCTTTACTTCATTGTTTATTGAGAGAGAAATTAATAGATTTATCCTAGCATTCTTGAATCATAATTATAAAAGTCCCAACCTAGGTCGGGACTTTTATAACCATACATCACATTCGCACCCACACAAGATCAAACTATGCAGGCATAACGAATAGAAGAATATAATCTAGAATAATTATTTATTCATTCTTGAAATTTTACTTCCTTGAATGCCCAATCCAGCCATCAAACCTTCTTGACCAAAAGTAAATGCATAAACATCACTTTTTGCTGTTTCTGTTGACAATGTCTTAGCGACACCAGCGTCAACAGCAACGATACTAGGACCAACGCCTAATTCCCAGCCAGCACCCGATTCAGCTTGCTCTACCGCTGCATCTGTCATAAGCGCCATCGCATAGCCAAATGTTTGTACACCGGCTTGCAAGCCATATGAAGCCGAACGAAGTGTGTAGTAATTAGCAATGTAGTAGCCACCGCCTTGTTTACGTTTAATCAAAGCGCCATTACCATATTGAACGCCTAGAACAAAGCCCGCTTTGGTAACATTTGGAAATACCAATACACCTTTAACCGTTGGAGCTAGTTCTTTAGCCGCTGGTGTTGTTTCAAGTAGCAAGTCGATTGCTGCATGAATATCTCTATCTAGTGCAACATCAACAGATTCTTCTGCCGTTACTGTCGGTGCTGTAAACGCTAATCCTAGTAAAAAAACTGGTGCTAATAATCGTTTGAAGTTCATAATATAATATCCTTTCATTTAATAAATTCACTATTTGGAGATGTAATTACTGCACTATCTCGTTCGCTATACTACGAAAGATGCTGTAATGACCAACTCCTACTAGCGGCTTGCACTACATACTCGCTATTGCGTCGTTCCTTGTAGTGCTACGAACAACGATGAAATAAAGAGCTGTGTTAACAATAACCTCACCGATCACAATAATCAAGATATCCCTATGTGTTTTTATGTAAGATTGATCCAGATCAAGTTACTTGTAGTCTAAGTAAACGTGACGACCATTTGCCTCCGCCGTCCTCGTCGCCTCGCTTCCGAAAATAACGCGTAATATTTACAGAAAAACAGAAACGTGAATACGCCAAATGGTTATGGCGGTCGAATACAAGATAAAGGCCAACGACTTAACAATAGCTTGCAGAAACTTAAGATGCATTGAGTATGAACTGGTTTGCCAAGGCCACTCTGGTGGTGCACGGCCATGAATAAGCTTTTTTGGATGTATTTGGTCTTGTCGTTTGTGCCTTTTCGTATATACTTACAATTTTTATGGTAGTCAATAGCTATTTCTCATAATTGCACGTTGGCTAATTTATTTAAGGCTAGATGCCTTATTTGGAGAGATGGATGAAGATGATTAACAAATTGGTTTTGGGTTCGGCAGTGGCACTATTCGTTAGCCAGTCAGTCATGGCCGACGAGTTCGCTGTTGGTAGTGGCAGTCGACCGCTCACAGTGGGTCTGGGAGTGCTTTATAAGGATAAGCCCTATAAAAACTTTGACAGCGATGAGAAATCAAATGTGGTACCGATCGTACTCTATGAAGGAGAGCATTTCTTTGCGCGTGGAGCTACCATTGGTTGGGATTTCATGGATTCTGACGAGCTAGAATTGTCGATTATTGGCCAGTATTTGGCTGATGGTTACGACAGCAGTGACAGCATATACCTCAAGGGCAATGGCGACCGTGATCCCTCTTTTGGTCTGGGTGGCCAGGTAATCTGGAAGACCCAGGATCTCGGCTTCAAATTTTCCGCTGTCCAGGACGTGTCAGACAAAAGTGATGGTGCGCAGGCAGTTGGTCAGGTTTTTTATAAATACAAAACCGGCAACTTAGTGATTACACCGGCGGCATCGATTATCTGGCAGAATAGTGACTACAATGACTACTACTATGGTGTGAAATCTCAGGCTGTCAATGCATCTGCCTACAGCGCAGACAGTGACTTTAATTACCGCCTTGGTGTAATGGGTGTTTATCAGATAGAGAATTCAGCCTGGATGGTAATGGGTGGTCTGAGCTATGAGATCTTGGGCGATGAGATTACTGACAGCAGTATCGTTAGTGAAGATGAGCAGCTTAATGCCTTGCTTGGTGTTGCGTATACCTTTAAATAAAGGTTAGCACTCTTGTTCAAAAAAGCGGCCCTGATGGCCGCTTTTTTTTTGTCCGAGTTTTACCCGCTGTGCCCCCCTCCCTCATCACCCAGCATGCGGATCAGCACTGGACGATTACCAAAAGATACCTTGGTATCTTTACCTTTCCACTTAACAGCACAGATTGTTTGCTCGTTTAATTTGGCTGGTATAATCAGTTTCAGCATAAGTTTCCTTTTCAAACTTGTTGCTAAAGTATAGCCGGTGTTGCTACACAGGCTTTACCTAGTTATACGTTGTGTGCCAATTATTACTGATTTTATCTGGTACCAACGAACACTACAAACAACATCCAATCTTGTTAAAGTGTTACCACATAAAGACTAATAGGGATTAACTGAAACCATGAATAACCGTATAAAAGTGCTTTTCGTTTGCATGGGCAATATATGCAGGTCACCCACAGCAGAAGGTGTATTTAATAAAGTCATTCAGGATATGGGAACCAGCGATCGTTTCTTAGTCGATTCAGCTGGCACACATGCCTATCATATTGGAGAACCCTCAGACTCACGTTCACAACAAACGGCTCGTGGGCGAGGTATCGATTTGTCTCAAATTCGTGCTCGTAAAGTTGCACCTGCTGATTTTGAATATTTTGACCATATTCTTGCTATGGATAGTGATAATTATCATATCCTTATCTCCGCGAGCCCAAGTGAATACCAACATAAAGTATCACTTTTCTTAGATTATGCCGTTGAGAGTAGTGAACAAGATGTTCCTGATCCTTATTACGGTGGCCCTAATGGTTTTGAGCATGTTTTTGACTTAGTTGAGGATGCTTCTAAGGGCTTTTATCATACGATAGTAAAATAAATACCCTGCTTGCCTTCCACATAGGCTAACACCGCGGTATCATTAGCCATTTAAAACTTGACCTTTCACATATAAGGATGTCCATATTGAAACAAATGCAATCTAAGCGATCGCTAATAACAACACTGATTTTCAGCGTGTTATTATTTGCTTTCCCTCAAATTTCATTCGCCTCTGGTGATGTGAAAATGTTGGATTTAACCGCTCATTGGATTGGTTATGCCTCTATTGTTATCTTTATATTAGCCTATATTTTGGTTATTGCAGAAGAAGAAATTCATATGCGAAAATCCAAACCGGTAATGATTGCTGCAGGTCTGATTTGGGCTATGATTGCTGCAATATATGCCCAGCAGCCTGATTCAGCCTACCACCACACTGCAAAAATAATGATCGAGCATAATCTGCTTGAATATTCTGAATTATTCTTATTCCTGTTAGCAGCGATGACCTATATCAACACCATGGGCGAACGAGGCGTATTTGATGCTTTACGTTCATGGTTGGTTAACCAAGGATTTTCACTTAAGACTATCTTCTGGCTGACAGGCCTTCTAGCTTTCTTTATTTCACCTATTGCCGACAATTTAACTACTGCCCTGTTAATGGCAACGGTTGCTATGGCTGTAGGCGGTGATAATCACAAATTTGTTGCTCTAGCGTGCATAAATATCGTTGTTGCAGCGAATGCTGGTGGTGCTTTCAGCCCATTTGGTGATATCACTACTCTAATGGTATGGCAAAAAGGTGTTGTTGAATTTCAGCAGTTCTTTGTGCTGTTTATTCCATCAGTAGTTAACTGGTTAGTGCCTGCTGTCATCATGTCATTTGCTGTATCAAGCGAACAACCTCAAGCCACTACCCAAACAGCTACCATGAAAGATGGTGCACTGGTTGTGGTCGGTCTATTCTTAGTAACTATCAGCTTAGCCGTAACAGCACATAGCTACTTACACTTACCACCTGTTGTAGGGATGATGACTGGCTTAGGAGTGTTAAAAGTTTATGGCTATATGATTAAGATGCGTGATACACGTATGGTTGATGCTTTTGATAATGATGGTAAGACCAAATTATCGCTTGAAGGTATTGAAAGCCACAAACCAGTATTTAATATCTTCCAACAATTAGAGCGCGCTGAGTGGGATACATTAATGTTCTTCTACGGCATCATTTTATGTGTTGGTGGCTTGGGTACTATTGGTTACTTAACGGTGGGTTCTCAGCTTATGTATGGTGACTTAGGTGCAACCAATGCCAATATCTTAGTAGGAATATTGTCTGCCATTATCGATAACATCCCGGTAATGTTTGCTGTCTTATCTATGATGCCTAATATGGATATTGGCCAATGGTTATTAGTAACATTAACAGCAGGTGTCGGTGGTTCATTATTATCTATCGGTTCAGCTGCAGGTGTTGCCGTTATGGGCCAAGCTCGTGGTATTTATACCTTTATGGCTCATTTAAAATGGATTTGGGCTATCGCCTTAGGCTATGCAGCAAGTATTTGGGTTCATTTATGGCTTAATGCTAACCTGTTTACTACAACAATTTAAGACTAATTTTTAAAATTTAGATTATTCTGATCAGGTTAGTTTAAACTAGCCGGGTTAACCTTTTAAGAGTATTAAGATTCATGCTTTACAGTACCGATGATTTACGCATTTCAGGCATGCAGGAAGTACTTCCTCCAGCCCAGTTGCACGAAGAGCTACCTATTACTGATAATGCATCAGAAACTGTATTTAATGCACGTCAGCAGACTCAAAAGATTGTCCATGGTGATGATGACCGATTAGTGGTTATTGTTGGCCCATGTTCAATTCATGATCCTGATGCTGCTCGTGAATATGCAACACGTCTAAAACCTCTTATTTCAGAATTAAAAGATGACTTACACATCGTCATGCGTGTTTATTTTGAAAAACCACGCTCTGTAGTAGGTTGGAAAGGTTTGATCAACGACCCTTATCTTGATGGTAGTTTCAAGATTAATGATGGACTACATTTCGCACGAAAGCTGCTACTCGATCTTGCCGAAATGGGTGTACCTACAGGGAGTGAATACCTCGATTTAATCAGCCCACAGTATATTGCAGATCTAATTTCATGGGGTGCTATTGGTGCTCGTACAACAGAAAGCCAAGCTCATCGAGAATTAGCATCTGGCTTATCATGTCCTGTTGGTTTCAAAAATGCAACGGATGGTGGTTTGCAAATTGCTGTTGATGCCTGCATGTCAGCATCTAAACCACATCACTTCATGTCTTTAACTAAAGCAGGACATTCCGCTATATTCTCAACCACAGGAAATCCTGATTGCCATGTTATTTTACGTGGTGGCAAGAAGCCTAATTATGATGCTGCGAGCATTCAAGAAACAGCTGAAACGATTGGGCGTACAGGACAACAAGCCTTATTCATGGTTGATTGCAGCCATGCAAATAGTGGCAAAAGCCATGTCCAGCAGGAAGTTGTCTGTCGTGATGTTGCCAATCAAATTGCTCATGGTGAAAAACGTATCATGGGCTTAATGCTTGAAAGTAATTTAATTGCAGGTCGTCAAAATACAGAGGCTGACAAACCATTGGTTTATGGACAGAGCATCACTGATTCCTGCATGGCTTGGGATAATAGCGAAGTATTATTACGAGAACTTGCCGAAGCAGTTCGCCAACGTCGTTCAAAATAAAACCTTGAAATATCTATATAACAAAAACGTATAAGTCTTTAATTAAAAAGCATTAATTAAAATATAATACTTCGAGATTTAGCTAAAATAAGCTATACTTATCGGCTATTAAAGTTAACTACATTGCTCATATCAGGGCTATTACGTTAAAACCCGATTAAATCAGTAGGTTATTACATGGCAGACTATGCCCTTATTTTAATTAGCACCATTCTGGTCAACAACATTGTCCTAGTTAAATTCCTAGGCTTGTGTCCGTTTATGGGTGTATCTCGCAAATTAGAAACTGCGATGGGTATGGGATTGGCAACAACCTTTGTCCTAACATTGTCATCTATTAGTAGTTATTTAATTAATGAATATCTACTTGCTCCTCTTGGCATTGAATTTTTACGCACGATCAGTTTCATCTTTGTTATTGCTGTCGTTGTGCAATTCACTGAATTAGTAGTTCATAAAACAAGTCCCATTCTGTATCAAGTGCTTGGTATTTTCTTACCATTAATCACGACTAATTGTGCCGTATTAGGTGTCGCATTATTAAATGTGCAAGAACAACATGGCTTCTTAGAATCTGCCTTATATGGTTTTGGTGCTGCAATTGGTTTCTCTATGGTGCTAGTTATCTTCGCATCTATGCGTGAACGAATTGAAGCTTCTGATGTACCCGTTCCATTCCAAGGTGCTGCAATTGCTTTAATTACTGCTGGTTTAATGTCTATGGCCTTTATGGGCTTTGCAAGCTTGGTGAAATAAGTCCATGTTAACTGCAATTTTAGCCATTACAATCATGGCATTAATCTTCGGCCTATTATTAGGTTATGCCTCTATTCGCTTCAAAGTTGAAGGCGATCCTATTGCTGATCAAATTGATAAGCTACTACCCCAAACACAATGTGGTCAATGTAGCTTTCCTGGTTGCCGGCCTTATGCCGAAGCAATGGCCGCAGGTGAAGCAGATATCAATAGATGTCCTCCAGGTGGCGAAACAACTATTCAAGCATTGGCTGATTTATTAGAAGTAGAAGCCAAACCTTTGGATGATGAATGTGGTGTAGAAAAACCTAAAACATTAGCAGTGATTGTTGAAGATCGCTGCATTGGTTGCACACTCTGTATTCAAGCCTGCCCTGTCGATGCTATCTTAGGCGCAGCAAAACAAATGCATACTGTTATTTCTGACGAATGTACGGGTTGTGAACTATGTGTGCCACCTTGTCCTGTAGATTGTATTGATATGGTTGAAACAAAACTCAATCCAAACACATGGCGCTGGCCAGATCCTTCTCACGTTGATTTAACTCTGGAAGACCAATCATGACAACACCTCTCGGCTCATTTCCTGGTGGACTCGTACTTGATGGTCAGAAAAAACGATCAACCTATGATGCAATACGTAAAACACCTCTTAGTAAGAAGTTGATTTTACCTTTACAACAACATATCGGTGCTGCCTCAGACCCTATTGTTCAAGTCGGTGACAAGGTACTTAAGGGTCAGAAAATTGCACGAGCTGATGGTCATGTTTCAGTCTATTTACATGCGCCGAGTTCAGGAACAATTACAGCTATAGACGAACAGCCCATTCCTCATCCTTCTGGACTATCTGCACTTTGTATTACTATTGAAACAGATGGTGAAGAACGCTGGATAGATCTTGAAGAGACTCCCGACTTCACTACATTGTCAGAACATGAGATTCGCCATCGCATCCGTGAAGCCGGTATTGTTGGTCTTGGTGGCGCTGGTTTTCCAAGTTTCATCAAACTTAATCCTGGTGTTCATCATACTGTTGAAACACTGATTATCAATGGCGTCGAATGTGAACCCTATATCACCTGCGATGATATGATTATGCGTGAGCGTGCTGAAGGCATTTTAGATGGCATTGAGATAATGCGTTATGCCTTACGTGTAAACAAATGTGTCATTGCCATTGAAGATAATAAACCTGAAGCTATTTCAGCAATGGAATTGGCATTAGCTCGCCGTAATGATTTACACAATACCAGCGTTGTTGTTATACCTACTCGCTATCCAACAGGTAGTGAAAAACAACTTATTCAAGTGGTGACTGGCAAACAAGTTCCTAGCAACGGCTTACCAATTGATATTGGTATTGTCTGTCACAATGTAGGAACAAGCTACGCTATTGGCCGAGCCATTAGCCATGGTGAACCCTTAATTTCACGAATTGTTACTGTAACGGGCACAGATGTTAAACATGCCGGCAACTTTGAGACATTATTCGGCACACCTATGCACGAATTATTATCCTTTTGTGACACACACCGTGAAGCTAATGAGCCTTTCATCTTAGGTGGACCTATGATGGGCTATAATCTCTCGGGCGATCATCTTCCTATCACTAAAACAGCAAACTGTATTTTGGTCGGTGTTGATAATGCCGCTAGGCAAGCAGATCCTTTGCCTTGTATACGCTGTGGTGAATGTGCCACGGTTTGCCCTGTTAGCTTATTACCACAACAATTATATTGGTACTCTCGATCAAAAGATCTTGAAAAAACACGTGAATATAACCTGTTTGATTGTATCGAATGTGGTTGTTGTAGCTATGTTTGCCCAAGTAAAATCCCTTTAGTTCACTATTTCCGTTTTGCTAAAACCGAAACGATGAATCATGAGCTAGAGACTCAGAAATCAGATAATGCTCGCCTGCGTCATGAAAACCGCTTAGAACGGCATGAAGCAGAAAAGAAAGAAAAAGAAGCACGCCAACGCCAGCGTAAACTTGCTTTGGCAGCAACAAAAGCAGCAAAAGAAAAAGAACAGGCTGAAAAAGCCAAGACTGCTGAATCCCAATCCGATAATCAGGAGAAATAATCGATGCCTTTAAGTCGTCTGTCATCACCCTTTTTATCTGGAACAAGTCGTGTAACGCTACACATGTTGCAACTATTGCTAGCACTTGTGCCAGCCGTGATTGCCATTGTTTATTTCTTTGGTCCTAGTGTTTTAATTACGATGACCTTAGCTGTTATTGTTGCTTTATTAGCCGAAGCACTCATGCTCAAGCTGCGTGGTCGTCCACTTAAGCCATTCCTAACTGATGGTAGTGCCATTGTGACTGCTGTATTACTCGCTATCGCTTTACCGCCTCTTGCACCATGGTGGTTAACCGTTGTAGGTGTACTGTTTGCTATCATCTTCGCTAAACATCTTTATGGTGGGCTTGGCTACAACCCATTTAATCCGGCAATGGTTGCCTATGTTCTGCTGTTAATCTCATTCCCATTAGAAATGACAACCTGGCTACCTGTAGCTAGTTTAAGTGAACAGCCTCTCGACTTTGCTGGTGCTTTCCATGTCATATTTAATGGTCAGCTTATTAGTGGCTTAGGCTTTGATACCGTTTCAGGGGCAACGCCTCTTGATGCGATGAAAACACAAATTGGTCTATTACAACATCCGTCATACATTTCACAACAACCCTTATTTGGCTTATTTGCTGGTAAAGGCTGGGAATGGATTAATATCTGGCTTGCACTAGGTGGTGCATTCTTAATTTACCGTCGTGTTATTAGCTGGCATATTCCAGTTGCAATGTTATTGGCTTTAACAAGTATCAGTCTGATTACTTGGTTGCTTGCACCTGAATCAACGGGATCACCTCTGTTTCATCTTCTTAGTGGTGGCACAATGTTAGGCGCATTCTTTATTGCCACTGATCCTGTTACGGCTGCAACAACAATTAAAGGTCGAATTGTATTCGGTGCTGGTGTTGG
>ENA-OSET01001975-OSET01001975.1-sediment-metagenome-genome-assembly--contig:-NODE-1975-length-20505-cov-11.171382_pt1 | contig 20505 bp, 17 predicted proteins | sample MGYA00237882_ERZ534229 | MGnify/ENA primary metagenome ERZ534229 (study PRJEB26408, sample SAMN06266212) | sediment metagenome | isolation source: Hudson Canyon methane seep mesocosm | place... | reverse complement strand
GAGATTCGAACTCGCGACCCCAACCTTGGCAAGGTTGTGCTCTACCAGCTGAGCTATTCCCGCTAATCAATTTATTCGACTATTATAACCCATATTTAAGGTTCGTCAACAATTAACTTAAATTATTTGCTGATGCCCAGCCTGTTTTACCTACACAAGGGCTGTCACCTAGAATCTCAAGCTGTACAAATTTTGCATTTCCAAATGCTTGCTGAACTTGCTTCAATTTAACTTGCGTTCCTTGTGGAATATTTTTACAGCTACTGTCATTACCCTCTTTTTCAGATTCGTCATAAGCAGCCATTGATCCAGGCACTGCCACTAATCTGATCGTTACATTAGACCCATAGCTGTTAATACCTTTCAAGGTATAAGTATTTCCAATGACTAAATTAGCCGCTTTATGAGATGGAATTGCATTATTATTACCACCCATCATCATCACAACCAGGACAAGCAAAACTAAGCCGCCTATGGCTCCAAAAAATACTTTTGGATTTGATTCTTTTAACGCCATTACCTTTGAGATAGCATTACCACCATCTTCTGCATCAACTTCAGAAACTGCTTCATTAACTTCTGCTGCTGGTGCTTCAACTTCTTCTACTGATTCAACCGACTCATTAGAATTTTCATCATTACTCATTCGTACTCTCCTCTTAAAGAAAAATTATCAAAACGCAGGACTTGCTGAGAACAACCCCTTTAATCAAGTATTTTACTACGTTCTTTTATTATTATAATTACAGGTGTAAAGGTACCATGCTGACAAAACTTTTCAAGTCATCTTTTTGTTAAAACACAAAAAAAGCTTTTAAAAGCTCTAAGCTATATAAAATCATAGCCTTTTTTCTTCATCACTTGCGCAACTTGCTTTTCTTCAATTTGCCTACATTCAAATTGCCAATACCCTAAGCCTATATTTTGTCGATTTCCTAATACGATAGGGAAATCCTTCCCCCCCATAAACAACCTCATACCATCTTCATTTTTATGCATAAAGGACTCAACAATTAAATAACTTCGTTCTCCCTTATCATCTTTAACACCATATAATAAGCCCTTATACTTATCAGAGTCTTTTTCAGCATCAAGATTAATATAGCTGACCGCATAAGAGAGACGGGTTATAGCTAATACAGCAAAAATGATATTATTACCTTGCCTCGGCATCGTAATTTTTTTTACTATACCCAAAATTCGTTTATTTTCTGGCTCATTAGCCTTTCTAAAACTAACTAAACTACCAATTGATAAAACACCTTCTTTTCCGAAATCACAAGACAGCTCTCTATCAGAAAAAGATTCCGCCAAACTCTCTAGCGCTACATCAGCAGATCTTTCAGCATCACTACCTTGCAAGGCATGCGTTGCATCAAGCCCAACGGCTAACTGCCTATCTAAACGGTCTGAAAATAAAGACACACCCTGGCACTCTATCCCATGCCAGCACTGCTGTATATATTCAAACAAACCAGCAGGTAACTTTGCTTCGGAACTGCTCTTCAATACATGCATAGAACTAAACCTGGCTTCATCTTTACTGCTAAATTTCTCTTCTGCCCTTAGAGCTTTATAAAGCTTTGATAAATCCAGATACATCTTCGATGAATCAGCCTGATGAGCCGAACGATCAAAATAAGGTTGAATATCCTCATCCATTAAAATAATACACTGCACTTTTTGTCCATCGACAGGCGCATCTTCAATATGAATAAAATGACAAACACTAGCAATAAACTTATAAACCAGCATAATTTCTTTTTGCATTAAGCCTGATGGGTCAGTCAAACTTAAAAGTAATACTTGCTTATAACAATCTTCAACAGTTATACCTTTGCTAGCCCCGTAAGTACTATCAACTACTTTTGTGCTTTCCTTTTTAGTTTTTACAGTTAATTTATACAGTGAATGTAAATCTATCCACACCCAATCGGGCACAGATGCAAACATCATATAGTGAGTAACCACGACATCACTCAACCCTTTTATTGTCCGCTGAATGGCTAATGCAATATTTTTACCTTGAAACCAGCCCACATCACGACGACTTAATTCACGAATGACAGCCCAATAACCAATAGTAAAGTTTCTTTCTAAAGCGACCAATAACTTAAATATTTTTTGCTCATTTTCTCCCTTAGGGAAACCTGAGCTTATTAATCTTGAGCGTAGATAATCTTCAATAGATAAAAATGATGGCCTTAATAACTCTAGAATTTCCAGTCTTTGCTGAGCAGGAATTTCTGCCTTATTTAACCCTTCAATAAAGTCATATAATAATCGGGTAGATAAGCTGGGGTTTGCTGCTGGTAATTCTGCGAGCCATTGATTTACGGGTTCTTTTTTATAAGGCGCTATAAATTCTTGACCATTTTGCTGCTCAGGAATAACTAGAAAAAAAGAGTTTCGCACACACTATCCGATGTTGAGATTTTGAATTATATAGCTTAATCTTAGACTAAATTAAAACTATTTTACTGTGGTTTTCAAATAGTTGCACTATCTTCCTCCTTTTTTCATCATCATTCCTTTGGATGGGTTATAACCCAGAACAGCAATTATCATAAAAATAATAAAGGCAGACAAGGTATAAGTGAACGCATATTGATTAAACTGTCCGTAGAATGCAAACCTTATTAATTCAACAGCTTGTGAAAATGGATTGAAGGATGCAAGATAATGCAACCAGGTACTGGATTCTTTCATTCTCCATAATGGATATAATGCTGTCGACATAAAAAACATAGGAAAAATGACAAAATTCATCACCCCTGCAAAATTTTCCAGTTGTTTGATAAATGACGATAACAACAAGCCCAAAGCACCCAGCATCGCACCCGCAAGGATTAAAGCAGGCAATACATATAGATACCCCTGCCAAGGCGCTTCAATACCATAAAACCAGGCAATCAATAAAAACACATAGACTTGCAGTATAGAAACTGAAACACCTGCTATTAATTTACTCAGTAATAAAAACCAGCGCGGCAAAGGACAAACCATTAATATCCGCATGCTGCCCATTTCTCTGTCATAGACCATCGATAAGGAACTCTGCATACCATTAAACAGCTGGATCATCGCCATTAAACCAGGGGTAATATAGACTTCATAAAGTATATAAGTTTCATACGGAGGAATAATAGCCAGGCCTAATGTTGACCTAAAACCTGCTGCAAAAATAAACAACCACACCAGAGGGCGAACAAGGGCTGAAACAAATCGCTCTTTTTGTCTGACAAATCGCCACAACTCTCGCCCAATAATACCCCACATAGCACGCCAAAAATGCAGCATATTCATATCCCTTCTTCCTGGGTTAATTGCTTAAAGCCCTGATTAATTGTTGTAGTCTCCGTCGTTTTTAACAAACCATCCACAGAACCTTTATATTTTATTTGACCTTTATGTAATACGATCAGCTGATCATCGGGGTATATTTCATCAATCAAATGCGTCGCCCACAATACAGATAAACCATGCTCTTTGACCAATCGATGAACATGTTCAACTATTGACTGCCTGCTAGGCACATCAAGCCCAATAGTTGGCTCATCCAATAACAGCAAAGCCGGTTGATGCAATAAGGCTCTGGCTATTTCAACCCTTCTTTTATGCCCACCATTAAGTAGTCGCACCTTCTCCTTGCGCCGATCGTACATATTTAACCTTTCCAGTTCCTCCTGAATACGCATATTTGCATCTTTTTTACCCAGCCCATGAAGCGCTGTGTGATAACGCAAATTCTGCATTACCGTTAAATCCAGATCTAATGTTGTTTGCTGAAATACCACTCCCAAGCTTGATAAGGCCTGTCGAGTCTGTTGCTTTACATCAAAACCACAAAGATTAATCTGCCCCTCATGCGAGTCATATAAGCGGGTAATCAATGAGAACAAAGTACTTTTCCCCGCTCCATTAGGACCTAATAAAATAGTACACTCGGCTGGTTTGACAGAAAACCCCACCTTATCCAGCGCTTTTTTCCCAGCATAAGAAAAACTTAAATCATCAATTTCCAGCGCGACAGTTTGCTGCTTATCAAAATCACTCATGGCTTTGAAACTATCCCCCAGGGAAACCGCCCCACCGCAACTGACTTCATGACCTTATGATTTTCAAGATCAATAATTGAAACATCATTACTCCGACCATTGGTGGTATACAACCTTTTCTGGTCTGCTGAAAAGGCCAAATTCCAGACCCGCTGCCCAACCAGCAAAAACTTTTCAACTTCCAGCGTTTGCGCATTTATGACAGCAACCCGATTAGCAGGTCCTATAGCCACATATCCCCAGCGCCTTTCCTTATCAATAACAACACCTACAGGCTGAATTTTATCGGCACTGACACTCGGAATATCAAGCTTTATTTTCTTAATGATCTGCTTGCTGGCAACATCCAGAATCATTAAGGTGCCGGCCATTTCTGAAGTCACCCATAACTGCGCATTATCCTGAGTGAAACTTGCAGCTCTTGGGCGTGCGTCCACCAGAGTATTATCAACAATAGAATTACTCTTTACATCTATCCAGTGAATCATATTGGTAGTTTCAGAGGCGCTTACCACCCACTGATTATCATAACTAACGGCAATACCTTCAGGTTCAATACCTACTTTAATTTCAGCAATGGCTTGTTTATTGATCACATCAATAACAGTCACCAAATAATCGTCTTCATTTGAAACATACAGACGATCACCAGCCGGACTTAAAGCAAAGGTTTCTGGATCATCCCCGGAAGGCAATTGCCCAAGCTCCTGAAAACTTTCAGCATCAATAATTTTAACGGTATTATCATCACTGGTTGCAACATACAAAACTTTATTATCAGGACTTAATGCAATACCTCTTGGACGTTGCCCCACCTCGATTGTTTTGATTAACTTACCTGCCACTGGGTCGATTACGGCTAATGCATTATCTTTTTCCAAGGTAACAATCACTGTTTCTGCCTGAACGGGCCCGCCCAATAACATTGCCATTAAAGACAAAGCAAAAAAACCTGGTTTCATACTGTTTATTTCCATTTTGAGTTGTAGTAATTTTTTAATCGTTGAATTAATTTTTGAATACGACTTTCAACATCCTGACTAGTTCCTTGCTCGACAATAGGCGACGCTGTAATTTGCTCAAGCACGGTTTGATTACAACTAGATTCTGGCTGATCAAAGCCAAGCGTATCTAATTCCGATTTAGGGTGTAGAAAACCGTCCACTGGCGCTGCAGCAACTAATGATCTCGCCGCAGCCAATAATACTGGTTGCCTTAATTGACCATTCCAGGCTCTAAAAGATAAAGGCTTACCTTTATAACCTTGCAATGCAAACTCATCCCCCAACAAATAAGCCTTAATCTTAGTCAGCTGGTTTGATTTCGTTCTTACAGCCGCTTCTCCTATAGCTCTGGCTGCCAAATAAGCACCATAATCCTGTTCCTGCATATGTCGACCCGCTAATGTTTTAAATCGATTCTGTATTTGTACTGCCCCCCACTGTTCATGTGTTTTATGCCAGGCACTTGGGACTAGACCCTGAGTACCGACTACAGGTCGCGGGTTCCAGGTTCGATATTCTAAATATTCCCCAAACAAACCTTGCTCATCCGCAACAACTAACACATCATAATCTATACCCTGAGTAAAAACGGGAATATCTGATTGAGCCGTTCTACGTGCATCATAAGTGTGGGTCCATTGTTTCTCAGCAACTAATTTAATACCAAAACGGCCGACAGCACGTTTAATAGCACTGGCATACAAGCGATCTTCAGCCGTCATTCCGCTAACTAAAAACCACTTAGTCCATCTTTTTTTCATCATATATTGAGCCAGTGCATCGGCCCTCATCGCACGGCTAGGCAACATATGCAAAATATTATTACGGCATTTATTATTTCTTAAATCATCATCTGTGGTCGTTGCATCAAAAAACAGCTTTCCTTTTGCCACATCAAGATCAGCTATCTGCTTTAATTGTTGGGCTGGCAGATTAGTAATGACCAGAGCAGTGTCATCCGAAACTTGCTGCTGAAATTGCTCAATCACATCACCCTCAACAGGCACTATAATGGTCTTTAATTCAAATTTTTGTGCTGTAAACTGCCCCGTCGTATTATTGTCATCAACCGCGATTTTAGCGCCCATCAAGCCTTTATGCTGAATAAACACATCCAAATTAGATAAGGCGGCTGGCGGTTTTTGCTGTTGAGTAAGATAACTAATTTTAATTATCTGAGGAGACTCAGCATAAACGGGGTTTATTGCTATCCATCCTAATACTATAAAAAAAACAATTTTGGTTAGCAGTATTTTCATTACAAACATTCATCTCTTATTGGGTTGCAACTTATGGAAAACAAAATAACTCATTTCTATCTATCCACATTCCTCAATCGCCATGCCTAAATCAGCCTATTGCCGTTGATGGCATTATAATGGTTAAATAAAGCAAGCAAGTCAATATCAGCATGCGAACAATCCAAATCCATCTGACCAGAATCAATCAACAGATCGATAGTGTATGTTCTTACCCATAACTATTTAGGTTAATAAATACTATGCGCTCTATTCCATTGTTTTTAGCTATTGTTATTGCATTTGGGCTGTCTTTTTTAAAACATATTTCAGTGGTGATGTACCCACTGAGCGCAGTTATTTTCTATTATTACCTCCCCGTTCTTTATGCCTCATCCAGAATCAATATCCTTCATCATATAAAAGATAAAGAGTTACTGCATATCAAGTTTTACCCTATGGAACTCAGTATGTGGCTGGTCAGCACAAGCTTTTTTGCCTTTATTCTTTCGCATTTGATCTCAGACCTGCTGTTTAATCATAGAGAACATACTTATCATTTCACTATTTTCCTGATTGTTGCCGGCTTACTTGGAATTATCTATTGCGAACGTGATGCCAGCAAGTATCATATCTTATCCAAAAGAGCTGCTTTTGAGACCCAGGGCCGATTTCTATCCTTTGAATTCTTTTTTATAATGGTATTGTTGTTTGTTATGAATCATTAATCAGTCACCTCATCAGCAAGGATGGCAATAAATCATCTGGGCTAAAACATAACTTAGGCGAGTCATATTGTGTCAAAACTAAAAAAAACACCGCTCTACCCGCTACATACTGAATTAGCTGCCAAAATGGTCGCTTTTGCGGGTTATGAAATGCCTGTGCAGTATCCTTCAGGAATTATTCAAGAACATAAGCACTGCCGTGCACAGGCTGGTTTTTTTGATATTTCGCATATGGGGCAATGCCTTATTAGCGGGCCCTGCGTAGCAGAAGAACTCGAAAAACTGACGCCAAGTAACATCATCGGACTAAAAACCGGCCAGCAACGTTATACTGTTTTGACTAATGAAAAAGGCGGCATTATTGATGACATTATCATTACCCGCAGCGAACAAGGTTTTTTGATTGTGGTCAATGCTGCCTGTAAAGAAAAAGATTTTGCACATCTAAAACAGTCTTTATCTAGTCAATGTCAGATTAAAGTCCTGCATGAGCAGGCTTTATTTGCTCTCCAAGGCCCTGCAGCAGCAACTATCATGGCGCAACTTTCCCTAGCCGCCTCAAAATTATCATTTATGCAGGCCTGCCACAGCCAGATTGCGGGCATCGATTGCACTATTAGTCGTTGTGGATACACCGGAGAAGATGGTTTTGAAATTTCCATCGCTAATCAATATGCCGAAACCTTGGCGCAACAACTATTAGCTTTTCAGCAAGTAAAACCTATAGGTCTGGGAGCTAGAGACACCTTGCGCCTTGAGGCGGGGCTTAGCTTATATGGCCATGAACTGACAGAATCAATTAGCCCTATAGAAGCAGGACTAAAATGGACTTTTCGCAACAGTCTTAGTGGCTTTTTAGGGGATAAAATCATCCAGCACCAACTAGAGCATGGCAGCAACAGAACACGCGTTGGCCTGATCATTGATGGCAAAATTCCCGTTAGAGAAAACAGCGAATTATTTGATAGCCAGAATAACAACATAGGCTTTGTCAGCAGTGGCAGTTTCTCACCTAGCCTCGAAAAACCAATTGCTCTGGCAGTTATTAACAGGCTTAATAAAGAACAAACCTTATATGCGAAAGTGAGGAAACAAATTATTACCCTGCATATAACCCCCCTCCCTTTTGTTCCACACCGCTACCAGAGGTGAACCATGTCTTCAGCTAAATTACCCTTAAGCCAACTGGAAATGCGAGGCAATTTTATTCGCCGCCATATTGGAGCCAATCAAGCACAAAGCAATGAAATGCTCCAGGCTCTGGGACTCACAGAACTAGAACAAATCATAGAACAGGCAATTCCCAACAATATTCTAATTGATGAACCTTTAAAACTGACAGAAAATATCAGTGAAGGTGCGGTAATCAAACATCTTAGAAAAATCCGCAGTCGAAATAAAGTCTTTAGCTCTATGATTGGGATGGGCTATTACGACACCATAATGCCCGCCGTGATCAAGCGTAATGTCCTGGAAAACCCTGCCTGGTACACTGCTTATACTCCATACCAGGCCGAAGTCAGCCAAGGTCGACTGGAGGCATTAATAAACTTTCAGCAAATGGTGATTGACTTAACCGGTATGGAGCTGGCTAACGCCTCTTTACTTGATGAAGCAACAGCCGCTGCAGAGGCCATGGCCATGGCTCGTCGATTATCAAAAAGCCAATCAAATAAGGTTTTTATTGATCAGGATTGTCATCCGCAAACCATTGCAGTGATGGAAACTCGTGCCAAATCCTTAGGCTTTGAAATTATCATCGGCAACCCTTATCAAGCACTAGAGAAGCAGGACTTTTTTAATATATTAGTTCAATATCCTGGCTCTAAAGGAGAAATTCACGACCTTTCAGCCATATCAGAGATTGCCCATGAAAAACAGGCTTTAGTAACTGTTGCTGCTGACCTGTTGAGCCTGGTTTTATTAAAGCCACCCGCTGCTTTTGGTGCTGATATTGTTATAGGCAATTCTCAGCGTTTTGGTGTACCCATGGGCTACGGAGGCCCTCATGCAGCCTTTTTTGCCACCAAAGATGCTTATAAGCGTTCAGTACCTGGCCGTATTATTGGTGTATCTAAAGATGCGCACGGACAGCTTGCCTACCGTATGGCCTTACAAACGCGCGAGCAACATATCCGCAGAGACAAAGCCACCAGCAATATCTGCACCTCACAAGTATTACTTGCGGTCATTGCCGGGTTTTATGCCGTTTACCATGGCCCTAAAGGCTTATCCTTAATTGCTGGTCGCGTACACCGTTATACTCAGTTAATGGTAGCTGGACTTAAACAACTGGGATACCAAATACCGACTCAAAGCTATTTTGACACTTTCACTATTAGCACTCCACAACGTGCAAGACGGCTACTGAATCAGGCACAGGAAGAAGAAATCAACTTACGCTTTATTAATCCAGACACCTTAGGTATTTCTTTAGATGAAAACAGCAACCGTCAAACCTTAAGAAAAATCTGGCGAATTTTTGCACCGTCTACCGTAGATATTCCCGATATCAACACGCTGGATGAAAAAATAGCAGAAGGCATTCCGAAGAACTTACTCCGCACAGATCTTTTTTTGCAACACCCCGTATTTGAAAAATACCATTCAGAAACTGAAATGATGCGCTATATGCGTCATTTAGCCAGCAAAGATATTGCTTTAGACCGCAGCATGATCCCGTTAGGCTCATGTACCATGAAGCTAAATGCTGCTACCGAAATGCAGGCTATTTCTTATATAGAATTTAGCGGCATCCACCCTTTTGCACCGCTCTATCAAACCCTCGGTTATCAACAAATGTTTGATGAACTGGAAGATATGCTGTGTGATTTAACCGGCTTTGATGCTTTTTCCTTTCAACCCAATGCAGGATCTCAAGGCGAATACACTGGCTTATTAGTGATTGCCAAATATCATGCAGTTCGTAATGAAAAACACAGAAATATTTGCTTAATCCCGGCTTCCGCTCACGGTACCAACCCTGCCAGTGCAGTAATGGCAGGATTTGAAGTGGTGGTTCTAGCCTGCGATGAAAATGGCAATGTTAGCCTGGATGACCTGAACATCAAAGCAAAACAGTATCAGCACAAACTTGGCGCATTAATGATTACCTACCCATCAACACATGGGGTGTATGAAGAGGCTTTTATTGACATATGCGATATTATTCATCAACACGGAGGCCAGGTATATCTCGATGGTGCCAATTTTAACGCCCTGGTAGGCTTAAGTCGGCCCGGAAAAATTGGCGCAGATGTGGCCCATCTCAATCTACACAAAACCTTTGCCATACCCCATGGCGGTGGTGGTCCAGGGGTTGGCCCCATAGGCGTTGGACAGCATCTGGCCCCTTACCTGCCCGATCACCCTGTTATAGCAGGTGTTAATCCGGCAAAATCTGAACACGGCACCATAGGCACAGTATCAGCAGCCCCCTGGGGTTCAGCCAGTATATTGACTATTTCCTGGGCTTATATTGCCATGATGGGGGCATCTGGACTAAAACAGGCGACCTTACATGCTATTTTAAATGCCAATTACATTGCTCATCGTCTGGCACCTCATTACCCTATTCTGTATACAGGTAAAAACGACCGCGTAGCACATGAATGTATTATCGATTGCCGCTTATTTAAAAAATCACTTGATATTACCGTAGATGACATCGCAAAACGTCTGATAGATTATGGTTTTCACGCCCCTACCATGTCATTCCCCGTTGCTGATACCTTAATGATAGAACCCACTGAAAGTGAAAGTAAATCAGAAATTGATCGGTTTTGTGACGCACTGATTGCTATACGCCAGGAAATTAGAGAGATAGAATCAGGGAAGGCAGATATAAAAAACAATGTCTTACATAATGCGCCACATACCCATCACTTACTAATAGAAGAGCAATGGGATAAACCTTATTCAAAACAACAGGCTTTTTTTCCTAACGTTCAGCAACAGGATGAGAAATACTGGCCAGCGATAGGCCGCATAGATAATGTATATGGTGATAGACATTTGTTTTGTAGCTGTCCGCTTATTTCAGAATATGAAATTATCCCCATGTAACTTGTGCTTGTGAAGGTGCTGTATTTGACTCAGTTGAAACAGTTAAAACATTGATTTCTAGAGCCTCAACTTCAACAGGGCTAACAACAATTGTTAATATACTCAACAAAATATACGAGACAGGACAAAAATATGCCGATTGTATTTGATGAGCATTTACCAAAATGAATTATCGTGCGATTCCTCAAGAATGATTAATATCGGAAAGTTGTTTTGTGCACCTTACTAACCATCTAAATAGCCAACCATAACAACAATCAAAACAGCCGTAAAAAGACGTTGCGTGCAACGTCTCTACACTATTGATATAACCTTAGGCAACTCGCAATAAATAAACCATTACTCATCGTTCCTACGCTCCAGCGTAGGAACTATTTTGGTCGTTTATTTATTTCGAGTTACCTTAGCAGCCTAAAATAGCAGTGCTAAAGCACAGCGGCCCGATAAGCTTATTTTTATAGCCAAATTATCATGATTGAGTATGAATATTTTTATGATATAACCTTACTACATGCACTGCTTCAGAAGACAGGCAATCCCAGCTCTTACCTTGAGCCTTTCGCCTTTAACCTTGCGCCTGCTCTTCTACACCTCCACCCCCAACAAATCAACCACCCTGGCATCCCTAACCCCAACCACCTTAATCCCCTTACGAATATTAGCTGTATAATATTCATGCAAATGGCCGTGAAAAACCTTGCGCGCACCCATCGCTTCCGCTAATTGATCTATCGCTATAAAACCATGCTTATGACTTCTGGGGGCTTCGTGAGTCACCAATATATCGGCTTTTAATTCTTTTAATGCTGCCCATTCATCTGGCCAGATAGCTGTCTGATACTTTAACGACAATTCCGTTGCTTCGGCATTTAAACGATTAGAGTTTAAATAATGCTGTTTACTTCTCCATTTTGGCTGATGAGGCGGATACCAGACTCGCCCAAGAAAAATCCCACCCAAGCCAGCAACCCTTAACCCAGCAATTTCAACCACTTTTAAATGCAGGCTTTGTCCCGATAGTTGAGATGAAAAAAGATGATGATAGTGGATCGGCGGCTCAAAATCATGATTTCCAGGTATCCACCAGACTTTGGTTTTTCCCAGAATGGATTGCAGATAATCTTGCAAGGGCTTTTTTAAATCATAATCACCTAACAAGACAACGGCCTCAGGCTGGTGTTTATTGACCGCTGTGATTAATGGCTCAAAATTCCCATGAGGATCTCCTGCAAATAAAACTCTTTTTTCTTTTGCCATTCTTTAATGAGCCTATGGAACTAAAAAATCGGTTGCTACACCTAAGGTTTGCGTAATTACTCAACTTAAAATGATGAGTACAACTCTTAAGCCCTCCCTTTCAGGGGAGGGCTGGGACGACTGCATGGATGCAAGAGGTAGAGCAATGCAACATGGAGCGCAGTGCTTTAGCCTGCTATTTTTAGCTATGAATGCAGGCTAAAGCACTGCGCCCCAACGGACTAATTCCTTAACTTAATGGCCTTGAACCCAACCCTCAATACTGTTGACTTAAGCATAAACTCTTAATTCAGCAGGAAAAAGAAAAGATGAAAAAGCATGGTTTTAAACATCATCAGCCAATATCATCGCTATTTGATTTTCAGATGATGATATAAGCAGGAATTTATTTTTTCTTGAAAGCTTTTTTATTTCCATTTCGCGCTTGCTTGCGCTACTTCTATCATGCCCACTTTCCTGATAAACCAGTTTCTTAGGTTTTCTGCCTCTAAAATATTTAGCGCCCTGCTGTAAAGCATGCTGAGCATACCGCCTTTCTACATCTGTTGTTATGCCTGTATAGAGGGTCTCATCGCTACAATAGATAATATAAACAAACCAGGTTTTCATTATAAATACGGCATTCTTCTTATCATCAGGGCTTTCGAAATAGGCTAGAAACAGGAAGATCCTTTAGTCCAGCAGCATCCAATCTAATCACCTTGCCTTTTATTTCCAACTTTATAGTTAAAAGCTACAGCACAGGCCAAAGCAACGACTATATAAGCATAACGAGCCACCCAGACTAATAAAGTATCTCGACTATGCATGGCCGCATCTTTAATTCCCGGGTTTATCGCAAATGTCCATAGCAAGGCCACAATAAAATAAACTAGTACGCCTGCAATCGCCCAGTGCAATGGGTTTCTACCGTATTTTTCAGCCGTATTATAAAACCACACCAGAACAAAAATAGCCGCTATTGAACCAATAATCATATGCAAATCCTCTCAGAGCGTTTCATCTAATAAGCGCAATGACTCAGCGTAACATGAGGTATCTAGCTTTTAAGCCCCATTAATACAATATTAAGGGAATATTACTACATTTTTTTATTTCGCTGAGTAATTACTAATAAGCTCATCTTATCCAGACTGGATAAAAATTAAAACCCTATCTTTTGAGCGGAAAAGATTTATGCCTGCTTAACTAGCTCTTTGTGGTTCTAGTTAATAGCCTTATAATCCTAATCATTATAAAAATATTTAACTTTTTCAGATTTTATCTGTCCCATCCTTTTAACTCTCATTTCTGATACATATAAGTGACTAAAAGAAAATCGCCCAGGCTCAAAGAAACCAGCATTGGATCTCTTAATCAATGGGCTTTAGCCAGCTTTCTAGTTGTTATCCTACCGTTAATCGTTGCTATTTTTTATACTGTGTCCGAGGTAGGAAATTACACGGATAAAAGTCAATCTACTTTATTTAAAGCGGTACATGAAACCGAAAGTAGCCGAATAATTCTAGAGCGTCTGGCTTCTATGGAACGAAATATCAGACAAATTCAACTTTTCGGAAAATCGGTTTTTTATAAGTTATATCAGGATAATAGAGCCAAATTTCTGCATCAGATGGAATCACTGAGCCTAAAAGATATGGATGAGCAATTAATTACACAGCTGAGTAGTTTAAAGAAAAATGAAAACAAGCTTTATTTATATATTTTGGCTAAATTAGAAGGCGACGAAATCAAATTGAGTCAGGAAGATTTAAATGCTTTTGACCAACTCACTCAGCAGGCACGAGTTTTATTAGCCGAAGGGGAAGAAAGAGTCAGATCTAAAGCTGCTCTGTTATCCATTACAGCTAAACAAGTCAATCAAAAGCTTATTTATCTAGCCTTTGTTAGCGTGTTATTGGCCTTGTTATTTGCCTTCTTATTCATTCGATTATTAACCCGCCCCATTAAAGATATCGCTCTTGCCATACGCACTTTAGGTGATGATGGGTTTGACCAGGCCATTGCTATTAGAGGACCTAATGATTTACAAAAGCTTGGCGCACATCTTGAGTGGCTAAGGGTAAAACTTGATAACTTAGAAAATGAAAAACAACAATTCATTCGAAATGTTTCTCACGAACTAAAAACCCCCCTGGCAACACTCAAAGAAGGCACCGACTTATTATCTGATAATGTGGTTGGCGAGCTTAATGAAGAACAACGTAATATTATCCAGTTAATGCAAATAGGAAATATTACCATTAATGAACTGGTTGAAAACTTGCTGGAATATCAACGATCTATTTCAAGCAAAATTATTTTCAATCGCTCAACGTTTCAATTGGAAAGTCTCATTGAACGTACTGAGGCTGAATACGAATTATTACTTAGAAGCAAAAATATTAGAGTAACAAGTCAATTACATGCAACCTCTATCAGTGCCGATTATGAGAAACTTAGAATCATTTTTAATAACGTTTTCTCCAACGCTCTAAAGTTTTCACCTGAGAATGCGAGCATAGGATTAAGCCTGTCTTCTGAAAACAGGATTATCACTTTACTTATTGAAGACCAGGGCCCTGGAGTGGATGAAAAAATACAACCGCTAATATTTAAAGATTTTTATCATGGACATTCCACACCCTCTTGGAAAATCAAGGCTTCAGGCTTAGGGCTGGCGTTAGTCAAGCATTACCTTGATGCTCATCAAGGAACAATAAAACTACTTCCGGCAAGCAAAAGCTATTGCGGTGCCAGGTTTTCCATTCATTTACCTCAAGCATAACAGTGTATTCAATGCCTTATCTTTTACCTATTTTTTTAATATTAACGCTTTTAACCGTACAAGGCTGTCAATTAATGCCTATTCATTCAATAGCCAATGAATCAACACAGGAACAAAATCAAGATCAAATACTCAGTCTGTTAAGACAAGGTAATCGTTACAGTGATCTTTCAAAAAAAGAGCAACAAACGGTCTGTAAGCGTTTAACACTTGATTATCAACAGCACAATGACTGGCAAACAGCCTGGTTACTTATTTATTCATTAAATAATAACTTTAAATGTGTTAACTTAAGCAAAACAATTACTTTATTAAAAAGCATTCAGGCTGATATTGCTGTCAATCCATCGTTACAATGGCTAAACATACAACAGCTACAGTTATTAAATAAACACCAAAGCCTGCAAACGCGCAACAATAGATATCTGAGAAAAAACAGCCATTTAAAAACACAATTAAATGAAGCTGAAATCCAGCTACAAAATGTTATTTCTAAAATTCAAGCGCTTAAAGTCATTGAAACCACTATTAATCAGAAAACACAGTAATGACCAACCAAATCAATAAAAGCTTACATGCACAAAAAGTTTTACTCGTCGATGACGACCCCAGCTTACTAAAGCTTCTTGCCTTGCGTATTCGTTCGATGGGGTTTGAAGTTAAAACGACTAGTAGTGCTGAAAAAGCCGTTGCCTTAACCCCCAGCTTTCTGCCTCATCTGGTGATTACTGACTTAAGAATGGAAGAAATGGATGGTTTGGCTTTATTTAGACATATCAAAGAATTTTACCCTACTATACCCGTTATCATACTCACTGCGCACGGCACAATTAAAGAGGCGGTTGCTGCAACAACTGAAGGTGTGTTTGGCTTTTTGACAAAACCTGTCGATGGTAAAGAATTAGCTGAATTAATTAGTAAGGCCTTAAAATTAAATCCTTTGTGTTCTGGTCCAATGGTTAAAAATGATCATGACTGGAGGGCCAATATAATTACTCGCAGTATTGTTATGGAAAACTTATTGCGAGAAGTTGAGCGTGTCGCTAATAGTAAAATCAGTGTCTATATCCATGGTGAAAGTGGCACAGGTAAGGAACTTATCGCCCAGGCCATACATAAGATAAGTCCTCGTAGAGATAACGAATTTGTCACCGTTAACTGCAGCGCCATCCCGGAAGAACTATTAGAATCAGAACTATTTGGACACTGTAAAGGTGCATTTTCTGGCGCCACAGCAAACCGTAAAGGCTTATTTGAAGTGGCTGATGGCGGTAGTTTATTCCTTGATGAAATTGGAGATATGTCCCCCAATTTCCAGGTAAAATTATTACGCGCTTTGCAAGAAGGCGAAATTCGCCCTGTTGGCTCCAACAAAATCATAAAAGTTGATGTCCGCGTTATTTCTGCCAGTCATAGAGACCTAAAGAAAATGGCCGATGAAGAAGTTTTCCGCATGGATCTCTATTATCGTTTGAATGTTATCACCTTATCTTTACCTCGCTTAACAGAAAGACTGGAAGATATTCCTCTATTAGCCAATCACTTTATTGCCAGCAATCATACAGCCCATCATTCGGTAGCTAAAGGCTTATCACCAGAAGCTATTGAATTATTAATTAGTTACCAATGGCCAGGTAATGTCCGGCAGCTAAGAAATATTATTGAGCATGTTTGCGCTTTTTCCACCACACCGTTAATTCCTGTCAGTCTTGTTGAAAAAGCATTACAAGAAAAACAAACATCATTGATCAGCTTTAATGATGCAAAAAAGAATTTTGAACGAGATTATCTGATTAAATTACTGCAACTAACCAATGGTAATGTAACTGATGCTGCTAAATTAGCTAAACGAAACAGAACTGAGTTTTATCGCTTACTGGATCGTCATGAGCTTAAAGCGGCACAATTTAAAATTAAAAAAACAAGCGTAAGTTAGGCGAAATTCGGTTTTTTATTCGTTAAAATACTTAATATTGACAATTCATATTAGCTAAAGCGAGGGAATGCTTTGTCATTTAATATATTATTGACACAAGGGATGAACAAGCTGGATCTGTTCTGCATTACAACCTTCACCAGCAGGTGAATAAATGCCATATTTAGCCAGTTCTATTGGCGACAGATAGCCAACAATTCCTGCTAAAGCGGTTAATCGTATCCCTTGTTCAACTAAATAGATAATATAGTTTTGCCTTAGATTTTCTGCCAGGGTTGTTTCTAGCTGATTAAGCCCTAGATCTACTGCCGCACAATACAATACCGCATTTATTTCTGATAGAGACAGCATATCCTGATCGCCCCATAACAGGCCCTTTGTCAAAGATTTGTTCAGAGTCTGCTGGAGAACTTTTCCTAGATTCATAGTTCGCGGGGATTTCCCTGTTAGCTGAAGAGTCGCTAAATCACTACTTATTTGTTCTATTTTAAGGTTTGATATTTCTTCCAGCTCTAGCCCGGATAATATTAATAAAATTAATTGCTGGGTGTTTTTATCCCCATGACTTAACAGCAACTGTATATCGACATTTTCAATTTTTTGATCGGGTACTGGCTGTGGCAGTTCATTCTGCTGATTTTGTACAATATTATGCGTCGTTGGTTTCGAGACCAGTCTTTCATTGTCCTGTGCATGGACAATCCAGCTAGCCATAGGAAAGTTAAAATGCTCTTTCTCAGCTGACGGCACACCTTGCATTAAATAGCCCTTAAACCATACCGTAAAGAAAGCGAGAGAAGTTGAGATAATTAATACAATAAACAAACCGAGATTATAATCAGGACTTATTGCTTGTCGATTAACACTCGCTCGTTCCACCACATCAACCTGTGGATATTTCTCAAATTGTTTATTTTCTATTTTGAGCAATCGATCCTGAATCTCTCGCATCATTAGCTGCATGGATTCAAGATCGTCCATCAAAGCCTGATGCCTAGAAAATATTGAGGTGAATTTCACCGCCTTTTCTTTATGTTGATCCAATTGCTGCCTGATCTTTCCTACAACTTGCCTAGCTGCATAATAATTTTGACCTGCTTCGGTCGAGACGATCCCTTTGCCTATTTCCCGTTTCCGCTTTATCTGTTGCTCCAGTTTTTTTATCTGCTCAGGAATATATTTCATTGAGCCTTTATATTGCAAAAAATCACGGGTAAAATTTTCATCAAACTCTGCCAGTATTGCCGTCAATTCGCGGTATTCTCTCTCAAGTTCAGTCAAACTGTCCTGATCTTGTTTAGGCACCACGGCCTGTCCATTGGCTATTGCCTGATTTATTGCATCCAGCTTAGCTTTAGTTTTTAACACCTCCTCATTTGCAGTGTTAAAGGCTGTAGTCAAACTGATGAGCGTTGCTGGTAACTCATTTTCTTCTCGGCTAATAGAACTAATATCATGCTCTTGCCTGAACATGCCTAATTCGTCTTCAGCTCGCTCTATTTTAAGCTTTAATTCTGTTAATTCGCTTTTAACCCGCTCTACCGTATTACTCGCTGCATTCTTAACACTTAAAGCTCTTGCTTCAAGGTAAACATCAATCCAGGTATTTATTACAACAGGCAAGATCTCAGGCTCTGGACCTAGTGCAGTCATATTTATAAGGTTAGTCCCTTCAATAGCTTCAACGTTTAAAATATTACGCACATCGAGTAATGTCAGATCAGGCATATCTGCCGAGTTAACTCTAGCTAAGGTCTCGCTTAATAATTCAATCCCTAACAGTTTTTGTTTTTGAATTATTACATGTTGAATATCCACATCCCGACTTGCCTGATCCACAGCAGTAGCCGCTGAAGTCAATAATGTTGCATTACTGGAATATACTGCTGGCCTGGAATAATTAATAATTAAGCCAATAATCAAGGAAACTAAAAAGCTAGCAATAAAGAGCCTAAGTCTGGTATTACCCAAGCCGATAAAAGAAGAGCCCTCTATATTATGAGCTGATTTAGCTGAAGAGATATACTCAATTTTTTCTTGTTGCTTCATTAAATCTTCCGCTTATAGACATCTAAATAACTAAACCGTTTCTTCATAGCACCTATTCACAATGCTTAAAGCAAAGAATACGCTTAGACTAGCCACGGGTCAATTTAGCATAGATAATTTTCTACTTCAGTGTGCCTTGATAAAAAAGTTTTTAGATCTTAAAGTCTGCAGAACACAGAAACTATAACAGCGCGCGAAGTCATTGTTGGGAGGAAATACAAATAAAGCTTTAGCAAAAATTTATCTCAACTTAAACCAGTCTTGAATAACACAAAGGTTTCTCTCGCCTATCCTTAATTCTTTTTTCTAAAATAACTTCAGGAGGACCCATTTGTTTAAGCCTCTTATCATTGTCCGTAGAACGATAAAAATATTCTCTTACTGTCAACTTAAAGTCATTAAAACAGCAACCATCCAGTTTATTAATCACCTTTTCAGCTAAATTGACAGGTGAAACTCTCACCACGCCAAACTGCTCAACTGGGCGGCAATAGTAGTCTTGTCTTTCCATCATTTCTATAGAGCCTACATGCACTGATAGCTTCTGACTGCTAACAATATCGCCATTAATCTCAGATTCTATAAACCTGGCTAACTCACTGCCAGTCATGCCAATGGGAATATTTTTAAATAAAATATTCATACCCACTCCTATAAAACTTAATTTTATTTAAGTATAGGCAGTTCTTTTCATATTTCAACAACACACTACATCATAGAGTCAGTCTCTATAATAAAACCTTAATACTCTAGAAAACCTTTGACCTATAAGTAACTGAAATACTAAGACTAATAATGTGATTAAATAATACATATTATTTATCAGTATTGCACAACTGATCCCTGACGTAGGAAGAACCCTCTGTTGATGACTACAGAGATGTAGATAAGTAGAGTAATGCAGGAGCAGCGAAGCGTTGTGCCGAGAGCGCTTGGGAGAGCAGTAAATAAATGATATGCAATTCAGTCTATGTTGATTAACAATAGAGTCTTGAAGAAAAGAATTATTTAAATTTCTCTTCCCCCTCCCTCTCGCTAAATATCAACCAACCTGTCTCTTTTGTTAACTTAAGTGTTTTTCCTGAAACTGTAAAACATAGCTATAAATCACAGGAAAAACTAACAAACTAAGCAGCAACACAGTCACCATTCCACCCAAAACTGGTGCGGCTATACGTTGAGTGACATCTGCCCCGGTACCATTGCTCAGCATAATGGGTACCAGACCCACCATAGTAGAAATAGCAGTAATGGCAACAGGACGCACACGTAAAGTAGTTGCAGCAATTACCGCTTGACTAATTTCTGATGCTGATAAAATTTGCTGTTTTTGTTGTCGTAATTTAGCCATTTCTATATCAATAAAGTTTAACACCATCACCCCTGTTTCTGCGGCTGTGCCT
>ENA-OSET01001974-OSET01001974.1-sediment-metagenome-genome-assembly--contig:-NODE-1974-length-20514-cov-4.244312_pt1 | contig 20514 bp, 14 predicted proteins | sample MGYA00237882_ERZ534229 | MGnify/ENA primary metagenome ERZ534229 (study PRJEB26408, sample SAMN06266212) | sediment metagenome | isolation source: Hudson Canyon methane seep mesocosm | place... | reverse complement strand
CCTTCAATCATAATAAAAAATGGTTTGCTTAATTCTTTAAGTTTTTTAAGGGTTGCTTCAGTTGATCTTGCAAGGTAAGATTCTCTTCCTTTAAAATCCTCTATAGGCTCATCTTCTCTATAGGAGTAATTCACTCCTTTATAAAAATAATAAGGCTCATCTTTAGCAGTAAAAAACCCTATATAATTAGATTTATTTTTTTCATAGTCAGAAATATTATATACAAATTCATAGCCATTTTCAGTCATTTCATTTATTATATTTCTTTTGTCTTCTCTTGAATTAAAATATTGTTCACCACCGCCTACAAAATAATTAATTCCACTTTTTGTCATTTGATCAGCAATATCTTCATATTTATATCTATAGTCAATATTTGCAAAAAATGCTGCTGGTGTAGCATGAAGAATATTTGAGGTTGCAATTAATGCAGTAGAATAACCTTTATCCTGACATATGGAAAGTATAGATTTTAAAGGATTGCCCATATGATCTAGACCTAAGACATAATTCTGTGTTTTTTTTCCAGATGACATAGCAGTTCCTGCTGCAGCTGAATCTGTAACTAAATTGTCATATGAGTGAGTTTTTGATAATCCAATATATTGAAAATAAGCAGAATAATATGAATTCAAAAGACACCATAAGTCTTAAACAGACTATTTTAAGTATAAAAAGAGAATTTGAAATATGAATACAGCAGCCAACAAAGGCTAAAATGTCCATCCGCCCTATGCGGGCGCACGGCATTTAGCCAAACCGGTGATAATTATTTTTTCTCTTTCCTATGTCAAAACAATTGTGTACCTTCGATGTGTTATCGATTCATTTAACCACATACCATTTTTTGTGAGTAAATGGGTGAGTAAGCAAAAACACGAAAACTACATCGTTGTCGTAGCAAAGGATACAGAAGGAATTAGGGATGGACTGCCACCCCGACTTTTAAAGCTCAATCTACTATAGATTGGGCTTTTTTTGTGTCTTTTTGTTTAGTGAATAAATTATGGGTATTTCCAGAAGAATAAACCCTAATAGAATTTAGAAGAAAAGAAATATATTCTTAGAGAGTATCTCAATGAATTTGCTGTTAACTTTGAAATAGTTTAAGTATATAAAAACAAATGAAGTTAATTTATTATTTTAGTTGAATGAACTGCTCCAGGTTACTCTTAGCAATATTGTTTATTCTTCTAGTCCAAACTTTCTTTGGGCAAAACAACTATCGATTTGAAAATTATACCGAAAGAGAAGGCCTTCCCAGTCAAAGTGTAGTAAGTTGTCTGGAAGATAGCAAAGGATATATGTGGTTTGGAACTCAAGGCGGACTAACATGTTACGATGGTTATAGCTTTAAAACAAAATGGAATGACAAAAAATTAAAAGGAACAATAATTTATAAAATTGTAGAAGGGAATGATCTAATGTGGTTTCAAACAGGAGAAATTTACAATAATAAATTCTCTTTCAAAATTGAATTTTTAAACCAACTTACTGATTCCATTGGAGAATTATTAATCCCTGACTATCTAAGAACAAGTAACGGTCTTAAATTCACAAATGTGATCGCTGATATTAAGCAAATTAATTTCGACCAATTATTATATACAGCATGCAACAAACTTTTTATAAATAATTTAAAAACTACTACCCTTGATTCTATTGAGTTCAAGGATGTTTTAAATATTGATTTAAGTGATACCATAGCATTTAGGTTTATAGAAGACTCAGAAAAACCAACATTGTTTTTTGAAAAAGGAATTATTGAATTTAATCCTGACCTAAAAGGTTCAAAATTTATTGAATTTAATTTTGACAATGAAAAAGAAAAATTAAAGAATTACACACGACACAACTCTGACACCTTACTCTTTATCTCCAATTTAAATAATTTTTATTTCTACGTAGAATCAGCTCAAGAATATGTTTATTGGTTTACTGATAATTCTCTGCATTTAGATAAATTGGAATTAAACGAAATGACCTATTCAAAGAAAAGAGAATTATTTATGGTAGTGGGTGGGACTACATTTATAAATTATGATTTATCTAAAAAAAGAAAAGTAAACTTAAAAGACATGGTTATGATTTTAGATCCTTCTAAAAATCACCAACAACCCCGCATCACAGACATACATTATGATGGGAATAATTGTTTTTGGGCAGTTTCAAGAGATAGAGGTGTTTTTAAACTCAATTACAAACACCAAAAAATAAAGACTTTTGAAATCTCAAAAAAAAATTATGAAGAACTTTCTATTTTGAATGTGGTTCAAATAGATAGTTCATTATTATTAACTACCAATTTTGGGTTATTAGAATATCAAATAAAAAATGATAGTTTATTTCCTTTTAGCTATAGAATCAAAAATCTACCTGGATCCTTACACAACAAAAAAGATCAAATGGGTTCCTTTTACTATGACTTTGAAAAAAGAGTTTTGTGGCATGGTAATAATAAGTTTTTAGTAAAATATAATATGAATAACAAAACTGGTGAATTCATTAATGAAATGGAAAATTACTGTATGGATTTGGTGGTTCAAGACAATAAAACAATATGGATTTCTGACTTGGGACATGGTTTACTTAACAAAAGTATTTTTTCAGATAGTTTAAAATATTTTAAATACGGTGAATCTGATTATCCGGATCAAACTAATACTATATCAGCTTTAAAATTAAAAGACCAGTTTCTTTTTATCTCTACCAATACCGCTGGTCTTGTAAAACTAAATACTAAAACATTAAAGTTTTCTAGTATTGGTAGTGAATATGAAACGACTACATTGGGTCTTGATATAGTTAATGATAGTATTTGGGTATCTACATGGAGTAATGGCTTACTATGTTTTGATGCAAACACAGGTCTATTAATAGATAGTATTAAAAAAGAAAATGGGTTGCCAAGCAATTCAACAACTATGATTAAAATAGATGTTTTAGGAAATCTGTGGGCGACTTCTTCATTTGGCCTTATACAATTCGATAAGAATAGTAGAAAGGTCAATATATTCAATAAAAAAAATGGTCTGAAAAATGTTAGTCTTCTATCTACTTCAAGTAAAATCAGTGAAAACCAAAATGGGGAATTATTCATGGCCAATAATAATGTGATTTATTCTTGGAATCCATTAGATTTTATTAATGATACAACATTACCAAATGTTTATTTTGACAATATCTATTTTAACTATAAAAATTCTCAAGAAAAAATAGAGATACTTAATAATCAGTATCAGAAATTAAAAAATAATTACACCCTAACTTACAATCAAAATAACATCTCATTTCAATTTTCTGCTATTCATTTTTCATCTGAAGGCAATATTGAATATACTTACCGACTGAACGGATTAGAGACTGAATGGAGTTTCTCTAAAGAAAGATCTATTGAGTATTCAAGATTAGCACCTGGCATCTATACATTTGAGGTAAAAGCAGCCAATTCAGATGGTATATGGAGTAAACCCATCTCATTTTCTTTCAACATTACCCCTCCCTTTTGGATAACATGGTGGTTTATTACGTTTTGTATTTTCTTACTTATTCTAATCATATACTTTATGTTCAGAATAAGAACTAATCAATTAAAATCTAGACAGATTGAATTAGAAAAAATAGTTAAAAGAAGAACAAAAGAATTAGCAGAAAAACACGCAGAATCGGAAAAAAACAGATTACTTGTTGAAGAAAAAAATAAAGAGATCAATGACTCTATTAACTATGCAGAGAGAATTCAACGTAGTTTCTTAGCGTCTGAAGAACTACTGAATGCAAACTTAAATGAATATTTTGTTTTCTTTCAACCAAAAGAAGTCGTGAGCGGAGACTTCTATTGGGCGAGCAAACTAAACAATGGAAACTTTGCAATAGTTAATGCCGATAGCACAGGCCATGGTGTGCCAGGAGCAATTATGAGTATTCTCAATATTTCCGCTATTGAAGAGGCTGTAAAAGAAGGTTCAACTACACCGCATGAAATATTTAATAAAACCCGAAAATTCATTATTGAAAGATTAAAAAAAGATGGTAGTTCTGAAGGCGGTAAAGATGGCATGGACGCCTCTATAATTTGCTTTGATTTTGAAAATTGTAAATTCAGTTACACCGCAGCTCAAAACCCTATTTGGGTAATTAGAAATGGTGAATTTAAAGAAATTAAACCTGAGAAAATGCCCCTTGGCAAACATGATAAGGATAAAATTCCTTTTGTAGGCGGTGAATTTGAAATTCAACAAGGAGACCAGATTTATACGTTAACAGATGGTTTTCAGGATCAATTTGGCGGAGCAAAAGGCAAAAAATTTATGGTTAAAAAAATGAGAGAGTATGTCTTATCAATTTCTCATTTACCTATGAAAGAGCAGCATCAAAAAATTAAAGAAGTCTTTAGTAATTGGAAAGGTGACTTTGAACAAGTAGATGATGTGTGTGTGATAGGCATAAAAATATGAATAAAAAAAAACTACAAAACAACCTAAAAATAACTCGACTCGCTAACATTTCGTTTAGCCAAAACGTTGTGGAACATTGAACCAAACAAATGAGAAAGCTACTATTCATACTTCTGCTATTTCCCTTTACCAACATAGCTCAACTTTCTGTAGAACAGCAAGCAGAAGTAGATTCTTTAAAACAAGTGATTAAAACCGCAAAACACGATTCTATACTTGTTAATACTTGGATAGCCTGGGATAACATCATCTATATGACAGATCCAGAACTCGATTTTACCCTCAACCTAAAAATAGACAGCCTTTGCACAATTAACCTTTTTAGAAAACTGGGTAAACAAGAAAAATTCGTTTTCCTTAAAGCGAAAAGCAATGCGGTTAACGTGATTGGGATTGTTTATTACAACCAAGGAGACTATGTCAAAGCCATAGAATACTACACTAAAAGTTTAAAGATTAAAGAAGAAATAGCGGATAAATTAGGTATGGCTATGTCCTATAACAGTATTGGGGTTATTTATCATAACCAAGGCGACTATGTCAAGGCCTTGGACTTCTGCACTAAAGGCTTAAAGATTAAAGAAGAGTTAGGAGCTATAAAAGTCATGACTACATCCCTTGTTAGTATTGCAACGATTTATAAAAGCCAAGGCGACTATGCTAAAGCCCTTGTCTACTACTCTAAAAGTTTAAAAATTGTCGAAGAAATAGGAAATAAAAAAGGCATAACCTACTCCTTGAGCGGCATTGGAGGTATTTATTACGAGCAAGGCAACTATGCTAAAGCAAAGAACTACAGTTTACGCGCGCTTACTATAGCCCAGGAAATCGGTGCTCCTAAAGAAGTCACAGAAGCTTCAATAGCATTATCAAAGATATATAAGAAGTTAGGCAATTACAAAGAAAGTCTTGCTATGTATGAGCTCTATATAACAAGTCGCGATAGTATTCTTTCTAAAGAAAATCAGAAAGAACTTATAAGGCAAGAGTATAAATACAACTACGAAAAACAAACAGATTCTATTGCTATAGAGCAAAGCAAAAAAGATGAACTCTCTTTGGCAGAAGAAAAACGAAAAGAAGACCTTGCCAATAAAGAAAATGAAAAGAAAAACTTAATCATTGGTTCTGGTGCCGGTGGGTTAGGATTGACCCTCATCTTCACCTTCGTTGTGATTAACCGTTTACGGATTACCCGAAAACAGAAAAGTATTATAGAGCAACAAAAAACAGCAGTAGAACAGCAAAAAACAATAGTAGAAATAGCCCACACCGAAATAACCGATAGTATCAACTATGCCAAACGCTTACAAGATGCTATTCTCCCTTCTTTAGCGGAAGTAAACAATCATTTGCCCAACACCTTTATTCTCTTTAAACCTAAAGCCGCAGTAAGCGGAGATTTCTATTGGTTTGAAGAGGTAAACGGCACGGCTTATTTAGCTGCAGCAGATTGCACCGGTCATGGTGTGCCAGGAGCTATGGTAAGTCTTGTTTGCTCCAATGCACTCAACAGGGTAGTAAAAGAGTTTGGCATTACCGAGCCAGCTAAAATACTTGACAAGACAAGAGAACTCGTAATAGAAACCTTTGCCAAAAGTAAAGAAGAGGTAAAAGACGGAATGGACATTGCCCTATGCGCTTTTAAAGAAAATAAGGTTACTTACTCCGGAGCCAATAACCCCTTATGGATCGTTCGTAAAACCGATTTAATTACAGAAGATCAAAAACAAGAAAGAAGTACTATCATCCAAAATGAATCATCTATAATAGAATATAAATCTAACAAACAACCCATTGGCCTGTATGCAGGAATGAAAGCTTTTACCCAACAAGAAATAGAACTGTATTCTGGAGACTGTCTCTATTTTTTTACCGATGGTTTCGCTGATCAGTTTGGTGGTGAGAAAGGAAAGAAATTCAAGTACAAACCATTTAAACGCTTATTAATTGAAATGCATATCCAACCAATGACTGATCAAGCGCAGCTAATTTTTGACACCTTCGAAAACTGGAAAGGTGATATTGAACAAGTGGATGATGTTTGTGTGATAGGAATAAAAATATGAAAAAAAGTATATTCTTAGCAATTATATATATGTGCTCATTTTTTCCAAACTTAGGAAATGCTCAGGTAAATGAAGATGAAATAGGTGCATGGTACATGTATTTCTTTAACACAACTTTTAAAGAAAGTGCATGGGGTGTTCAGGGAGACCTTCAATGTCGCAACTGGAATATTGCCGGAGACCTTGAACAATTATTGTTACGAGGAGGAATAACCTATAAACCGAAAAAGGCCGATATTAAACTAACTCTAGGTTATGGAAATGTAACTACTGGAAGTTATGGACCAAATAATTCAACTACATCAGAGAGTAGAATTTACCAGGAAGCACTATTTCCTGTTCAATTTGGGAATCGTTTCTATACCAATCACCGATTTCGGTACGAGCAAAGATTTGTTGAAAATCAAGACTTAAGAACACGCTATAGATACAATTTATTTTTAAATATACCCTTGAACAATTCTTCAATGGATAAGAAGACTATTTACCTAGCCTTGTATAATGAAATTTTCATCAATGGACAAAGAAGTATAGGGAATGGAAATAGTGTAGAAATTTTTGATAGAAATAGATTGTATGTCGCAACTGGATATGTGATCAAAAAGGGACTTAAAATACAGCTAGGAATCATGCAACAAACAACCGATTCTTGGCAAAAACATCAGTTCCAATTTAGCTTCCATCAAAAAATTTAACTGCATACAATATTCTGTAAAACGCCTTAAATATCTTTAGAGGCCATTATTGAAAACAATATAAATTAGAAATGGACAACAACTAAACCTAAGTTCAATTGATTTGTTGTTGGAAATCACTTAACTTAGCAATAACGGTGAAGCAAATGGAAAACCTAGATTAAACAGATATATCTACTTACTATGATTAAACAAACTATCTGTACTTTACTGATATTAGTATCATTTCTTGGTTATTCACAAGAAAAAGAACAACAAAAATATGCTGATGTCGAGGAAACTATTCAGTCGATGCAAGGTGATTTGGATGCGCGCTATGATTCATTATTAGAAGAATTGCAATCGAACAATCTAACAAATAGATTAAACCTTCTTTTTGCAATATTGGACGCTTGCCCTATTGAGGACAACAATAAATTTATCCCTGAAGCACACAGAGAAATTAGTAACCTACTTGACACAGCGCAAAATGAAAGCGTTATAAGAAATGCTACCATAAACCAAGCGAATTTGCTCGTTTACGAAAGCGCATATGCATACCACCTAAACGACAATAAAACAGAATTAAAACTCTTTAAAAAAGAATTATCGGTAAGAAAAAAAGTACTTGACACCAACAGAATTAGCGCGACTTATGGCCGGCTAAACGCATACTATGCATCAATTGGTGATTATAAAAACAAATTAGTAACGCTTAAAGATGCCATAAACTTTTTTGATTCAACAAATTATTTGCGCGGACTTAGCAAGATGCAATATCAGTTAAGTTTATTTTACACCAATCTAGACGATTTAGATAATGCGGTAAAGAGTTTAAATGCTGCACTGGAAATAGAAAAAAAAATAGGAGATAGCACAAGAATTACGCGCGGACTATGTTTAATTGGGTTGTTTTATTTGCAAAATGATTTTTTGGATACAGCGCGCCATTATTTTAATGCATGTGTCACAAGGTCATCCAAATTAAATGATTATTCTAACCTTGTTCAATCTAAATTTCATCTTGGTGAAATTCTGTATCATGAAGGAAAAATCAATGAAGCCATTATACATCAAGAAAAAGTTAACGAGCTTGCTGTTCAACTTGAAGAAATGCAATGGTACCTTAAAAGTGCTATTGAGTTAGGGAAATATTACAGAAAACAAAAGAAGTATAATAAAGCCAAAAAATATTATGATGAAATTATTGCTTTAGCTGAGAAGTTCGGTGTTGAACAATCAATTGCTTATACAAAAAAAGATTTGGCAGCTATGTACTTAGAACAAGGTAAAACTACTGATGCTAAACATGCTATAGCCGAAGCAATACCCTGGATAATGGAGAAAGGCTTTCCCGATCAAAAAATGGATGCGGTACTTATTGCATACAAAGTAGATTCAGCTTCTCAGAATTACCAAGGAGCATTATCAAATTATCAGAAGTACAGTGTTATGCTATCAGCAGCTAAAGACAAGGAGTTTCTTTTGCAAGAAGCAAAAAACAACTATAAAAAAGAAATAAGTTCAGAGAAAGAGAAAAGCCGTTCGGAACAATTAATCAAAGACACAGAAATAGCAAAACAGGCGTCACAATTAAAAAGCAGAAAAAAAACCACTACAATTTTAACTGTTGGATTGTCCATTCTAGGAGCGTTAATGCTCTTTTTAATGTATATGTTTAAGAAAAAAGCTGAAGCACAAAGACTCATTGAAAAGCAAAAGAAACAGGTTGATGCTGCCTTTGATGAACTTGAAGAAAAGAATACTGAAATTTTAGACTCCATTAACTATGCAAAACGCATACAGTCAGCAATACTTCCGCCAAACAAATTGGTTAAAGGGTGCCTTGAGAACTCATTTATTCTTTATAAGCCTAAGGATATTGTGGCTGGTGATTTCTACTGGCTTGAACAAAAAGATGAAAAAGTGCTTTTCGCAGCTGCCGATTGCACTGGCCATGGAGTACCAGGAGCAATGGTAAGCGTTGTTTGTAACAATGCACTTAACCGAAGTGTGCGTGAATATGCACTATCTGAACCTGGACAAATTTTAGATAAAACACGAGAAATTGTTATCGAGGAATTCGAAAAATCGGAAGACGAGGTGAAAGATGGAATGGATATAGCCTTATGCTCGCTTGAAGGAAACAAACTTCAATATGCAGGTGCGCACAACCCTCTTTGGATTATTAGAAACGGTGAGGTTTTAGAAACAAAAGCTAATAAACAACCTATCGGAAAATTTGATAAACAACTTCCTTACATAACCCATACATTTGAATTGAAAAAAGGAGATAGTATATATATTTTCTCAGATGGTTATGTTGACCAATTTGGGGGAGAAAAAGGCAAGAAATTTAAATCCAAGACATTTAAAAGTTTGCTACTCTCAATTCAAAATAAAACAATGGAAGAGCAAAGGATATTAATTGATAATGCTTTTGAAACTTGGAGGGGAAATTTAGAACAGATTGATGATGTGTGTGTTATTGGTTTTAGAACTTAGGCACAGGCTGTCTCAATGAGTGAAACGAATTAATATAAAACGCACAACAACTGAACAAAATGTTTAGACTTCATATAATTTTCATTGCAATGTTTTGATGTAAAAGTAATGCTTCCTTGTTATTCATATACATATGAATAAGTAAGTTGATAACAAAACATTTATGTCTTACGCCCTCATTTGTAATTGAGGCTCAAGCGTACTATTTTAGCCCAACCGTTAAGTAGAGATTGGTACACGATAAAAGTTAAAAAGAGAAATATATTATGGAAAGATTTATCATCACGGTTATTATGAGCCTTTGTGTATTTCAGGTAAAAGCATTTGATTCTGAGATTAAAGAAATAAGACTGCTAGATGGAGAGAAAATAGAGGCAAGATTATGTCTTCCTGAAGAAGCAGTAAAGACGCTTGTATTTACCGTGCATGGAACAGGACCGTACACCTATCTTACCAAAAGAGCCGGGTTCAATTATTACGATGTTTTAGCTGAAGGATTCTGTGAACAAGGTGTCGGTTTTTTTAGCTATAATCGAAGAGGGGTAGAAATTGGAGAAACGCCTCCATTGTTTGATATTATAGATTCTATAAAATATGCAAAATATTTACCCAATCAGGAAGCTGAAGATATTGAAGTAATGATTAATTTCTTAAGAGAGGACAAACGGTTTAAAGATTGTAAAATAATACTGTATGGAATTAGCGAAGGGACAATAATAGCTTCTATGGTTGCCGAGAGGAAAAATGTTAAAGTAGATGCTTTATTTTTACATGGGTATGCACATGAAAACATGTATGATATAATCAAATGGCAGAATGCAGGAGGGGGCGTTATGATTATAGTAAACTCTATTTTTGATTTAAATGGGGATGAGGCGGTAAGTCAACAGGAGTATGAGCGTGAAGATTCTGTTTTGTCTCAATATAGAGCATATTTGTTTCCGCAAATGGAATTTAATTCAATTGATGTTGTAAAAAATGGTATGCTTGATATCAAAGACATTAATAAAATGCGTTCGTCTTTCGATGAATTATTGATGAACAAAATTTCAGTAGCTGACGGGCCTTGGATATGGAACAATTATGTTAGAGTTACTATCGGCTGGTTACAAGAGCACTTCGCACTTGAACCGAATAAATCAAGGCTCTTGAGAATAGATATTCCAATACATATATTTCATGGAGCAGATGATGCAAATGTTTCGGTTAAAAATGTTTATGACTTAGAGTTTAGGTTTAATGTTAGCGGGAAAAAGAATCTTACTATAAACGTATTTGACAAACACAATCATGATTTAAATTTTCAGGATTGGATTACAAAAAAAGAATATTCAAAAGGCTTCCAAACAATATTCAAAACAGCAAAAACGATATAATCAAAAAACACCTAACAAGATAATAAATAGTTGAAGACTTCACGATAATTCAAGCTTATTATATTCAGAACGATTCTATGAAAAACGAATTCACGTATTTTAAATAACTTTGTTAAAAATTAGTACTCGTTTAAATGAATAAATTAAAACCAGCTTTAGGATTTATTATTCTAATTATTCTTTCTATTGGCTGTCAAGAAACCAAAATTGAAGACCAAAAGTTTAGTTCTCTATATTGTACACCTTCTTCAATAATAGCATCCTATAATTCTGGAACCTATTCGAATGATACATTATCAATCAGTTTCACTAAACGAGATTCTAGTTCACTAATAATAATCTATAAAAATGACACTATCACTTCTAAAAATGATGGTATAGAAATAACAATAGTTAATTCATTTGGAGAACTAAACCAAATTCCTTCCTCACCTATAAATCATGAGGATTATATTTATAGTTGGACCCCTCCTATTGGAAAGGCCTCTTCATTTCATCAAATTAAAGTATTAAGCATTAAAGACAATGTCATTGATGATTCTCTTATTGGGAATTACATTCTAGGAGCTAGGACCCAAGATGATTTACCCATAGCCAATTTTCAAGTAGATAAAGAATGGTTATTTAATTCAGATACAGGTTGCTATCTACCAGGCACAAACTTCGAACGTAACAATGAAAATGAGGTTGGAAATTTTTATAAATACAAAAAAAGAAAACAACCAGCAGTTATTCAAATTATTGATGAAAATAAAGAATACTTAAATGGTAGTTTTCTTTGGCGAATACACGGTTTGATGACTCCTAAAACCCCACAAAAAAGTTTGCGGATATACTTGAAAAAGAAAACCAAAATTAAAAAACTGTTAGAATTGGACCATAAGGTTGATAAAATCATTCTACGTTCTTCATACTCAGGTTGGGGGACAAAAATATTTATTGATGGATTTATTGCAGATGCTTGTAAAGAATTGAACTTAGATGTAATGGCATATAAGCCAATAAAAGTATATTTAAATGGAGAATATTGGGGTATTCATGGTTTACGAGAACGTATAGATTTGAATGCTATTGCCAACAAGTATAACTTGAAGAAGAAAAACTTACTAGATGCAGATGATAAAGGATATTCAACTGATATAAAGGAATTTGGAGAATTAAAAGTTCTATTTGACCAAATCAAATCTAATTCAGACTACCCTTACGATAGTATTCAAAATAATTTCGATATGCCCTCCTTAATTGACTGGCTAGCTACAGAAATGTTTTTTCAAAACAATGATTGGCCAGGAAACAATACTTTCTTTTGGAAACAACACAACGAAAATGACAAATGGAAGTGTGCATTAATAGATATGGATGCGTGCATTGGATACCCAAAGGATAATATGTTTGAATATGCAATCGAAAAAAAACCAACTGCTTTAGGCAAAATATTTGTTACCTATTTATTTAATCAAAAAGAATTTGTTTTGGCATTTAAAAAACGAGCTGAATATTTACTTAACAATGATTTCTCTACAACTCAATTAATGGTTAAACTCAAGACATACAAGAATATTTTCGAACCCGTTATTGCAGAACATTATAGTAGATGGGGTGACCCTGATGGTGTATCAAAATACAATGAGGGAATATCAAAAATACAAACGTTTTGCGAACAACGGCAATCGTATTTCCAATCTAATCTAGACAAATTTATAAAGTCTAAATCTTTTTAAGATGGCTTCAACTACCCTCTAAACTTCTCTGTATTCTCAAAAATAGTCTTTAGAATTTCTTTGTCAGCAACTGACAGTTCAATACTTCTTCGACTCATCACTTGTTCTGCAACTTCGTAAGACTTATCCAATTTATACGTTGTGAAACCATCCTTTCCGCCCCAAGAAAAAGATGGAATGTGTTTGTCTGGAAAGTCACCGCCATAAATATTAGCATAAGCACCCACAACAGTTCCTGTATTGAACATGGTATTAATTCCACATTTGGAATGATCTCCCATTATTAATCCACAAAACTGTTCTTCCGAATCAATTAATGCTTCTTCTTTATAACTCCAAACCTTCACGTTTCCGTAGTTATTTTTCAAGTTTGATGTATTTGTATCAGCACCTAAGTTACACCACTCTCCTATTACGCTATTACCCATATAACCATCATGTCCTTTGTTGGAATAACCTTGCATAACAGAATTTCCAACTTCGCCACCAGCCTTGCAAAAGGGACCAATGGTAGTTGGTCCGTATATTTTTGTTCCCATTTTAAGAACAGCATTTTCTAACAAGGCAAAACTTCCTCTAATCATACAGCCTTCCATTATTTCTGCATTTTTTGCAATGTATATCGGGCCTGTTGTAGAATTTAATATCGAACAAGTAACTTTTGCTCCTTTTTCAATAAAAACTCTATTTCCTATTATAGTATTGGACGCTTCAATTACTTCCGATTCTTTTTCTGCTTTAACTATTTCAAAATCCTTCTCTAATTCTTCACCATTCAATTTAAAGATGTCCCATGGACGATTAATTATATTCAAATCCCCTTCATACTTAAGAACAGTCATTTTAGCAAGTGCGTCGTTCATATCCTCCACAGCAGGTAATGGACAAATAGCAATCACCTGATCATTATGCATTAACAGTTGGTTTTCTTCAAGATTATTAATAGTATCTACGACATCCTCATCTGGCAATAGCCCAGCAAACACACCAATTTCCGTTTTAGCATTATTACCTTTAAATTTTTCGGTCAAATAATCTTTCGTTCGTATCGATGTCTCAGCTCCCAAATAATGATTCCATTTTTCTTGAATAGTAAAAATACCCACGCGCAAAGCAGCAACGGGTTTAGTGTAAGTTAATGGTAAAAGTTGCTGGTGAGCTACACCGTCAAATAATACAATGCTCATATATTTATTTTAATTGTGGTATAAAAATACCAATATTTATATACAAAAAACCCCCGACTAAAAAGTCGAGGGTTTTGAATATCTTTTAATAAGGTTTAATCCTTATTTCGTGAACCATATCTATTTTTAAACTTATCGATACGTCCTGCTGTATCTACTAATGTTTGTTTACCCGTAAAGAAAGGATGTGACTTATGAGAAATCTCCAATTTGATTAAAGGATATTCATTTCCATCTTCCCATTTTATTTTATCCGCAGACGGCGCGCAGCTATTAGTTAAAAACGAATATTCGTTTGACATATCTTTAAATACTACTAATCTGTAATTCTCTGGGTGTATTCCTGCTTTCATTTTACTTTATTATTAATTTCGGTGTGCAAATGTACACTTTCTTTTTAATTAGACAATCAGCCAAACAATAAAATAGACAAAATATATTTAATATTTATCAGTTATAGACTCTGTAAATAATTTTAGATTTGCCATCAAGTAATGAAACCGTTTTTAAAAATATTACTTTTATTTATTGGAACCAGCTCTTTACTGATGCTTTCCAACTGCAAAAAAACGCAATTATTAACCGATAATTCAGCGAAATTGGAGTTCTCTACAGATACCGTTCTTTTCGACACAGTATTTACTACCATTGGATCGACGACGAAATATTTTAAAATTTACAATAATAATTCTGGAAAATTAATTATTTCTGATATTTGGTTAGCAGGCGGAACACAATCTCAATTTAGAATAAATGTCGATGGTGATGCTGGAGTTAGTTTTAGTGAGGTGGAAATTGAAGCAAATGACAGCCTTTTTGTTTTTGTTGAGGTTACGGTTGACCCAAATAATTCTAATAACCCATTAGTGGTTGAGGATTCAATTATGTTTCTAACCAATGGAAATGAGCAACGAGTTCTTTTAAATGCATGGGGACAAGATGCCTATTTTCACGTAAAAGAAGTAATATTAGTAGATGAGACTTGGAACAATGACAAACCGCATGTTATTTATAACTATTGCGCCGTGGATTCAGCTATTACGTTGACAATTCCTGCTGGAACTAAAGTTCATGGTCATAATAGTGCCACTCTACTCGTGTATAAAGGTTCCTTATTGGTAAACGGAGCAATCGGTAGCCCCGTTGAGTTTTCACAAGACAGAACAGAAGACTACTTGCTCTATCCAGCCGATAGTGTCGCTGGGCAGTGGAGAGGAATTTACTTCATTGAGCCACTGGCAAGTAGTATTAATTACGCCGAAATAAAGAATGCCGTTATAGGAATCCAAATTGATACAGCTGGAAATGGAACCACGGTTAATTTGAGTTCAGTAAAAATAGACAATAGCCTATTTGCCGGAATATTAACCCAAGGGGCAAATGTTACCGCCGTAAATTGTTTGTTTGGTAATTCTGCTCAATATTCTGCTGTTATTTCCATTGGAGGCTCTGTTAATTTTGATCATTGCACATTTGGAAATTACTGGAGTAGTACAAGAAACTCAGGCTTATTTGCTTTTTCTGATTATTATGAATCAGGAAGCACGATTCAACATAGGCCTTTTACTACGGCTAATTTTACCAATAGTATTATTTATGGTAATAATGACAACGAATTTGTTTTGGACACCTTACCAAGGAATTCAGCTTGGAGTAGTACTGGATCAGCTCCTGTATTTAATTTCGCCAATTGCTTGATAAAAACAGATACGACAATTGCGGATGCTAATTTCTTCTCAAGTTGTATAACCAATAGCGACCCTTTATTTGTCGATCCTTATGGTTGGGATTACCACGTTCCAAGTAACTCATCCGCTGTTGGACAAGCTTTTGGATCTACCTCTGGAAATGATTTAGATGGTAATGGCAGGTTCGACAACACCATTGGTTGTTATGAGCATCAGTAACAGTAGGTTTGTTTTTTTACGAATAATACATAGATAAAAAAAGGTTACAAACTGACTTTTGATTATCTTAGTCGGCATATAATCATTCCATTGAATGCTAAAAACAATTGTCATTATATTTTTAATCAGCTCGACACTTTACATTAAGGGTGGCATCGAGCCCCACAATGGTAGTAACAAATGCGGTTCTAGTTGGGGTTTTTATGGACATAAACGGATTAATAGAATGGCGGTTTTTACTTTACCTCCAGAACTATTTACCTTTTACAAAAAACACATTGAATTTTTAACAGAGCATGCAATAGACCCTGATAAACGAAGATATGCAGCTAAAGGGGAAGCTGAAAGGCATTACATCGATATTGATCATTTCGCCACCAACGGAGAAGACCCATTTGACGTTGTTCCAAAAAGATGGAAGGACGCGGTTGAAAAATTTTCTGAGGATACACTAAAAACCTATGGAATAGCTCCATGGCATCTTGAAGTAATGGTAAAAAGGTTGACAAGAGCTTTTAAGGAGAAAGACTTAGATAAAATATTACGATACTCAGCGGATTTAGGTCACTACGTTGGCGATTCTCATGTTCCTCTACATACCACCGAAAACTATAATGGACAAAAGACAAATCAAAAGGGAATACATGGGTTTTGGGAGTCTAGAATTCCTGAATTGTCTGCTGAAAACTACGATTATTTGGTTGGTAGAGCTGCTTATATTTCTGACCCCTTGGAAAAAGCTTGGAGCATTGTCAAACATAGTCATTACGCATTGGACTCTGTGTTCAGTGTAGAAAAAGAATTAACAGAACTTTTTGATGACGATAAAAAATATTCTTTTGAACACAGAGGTCGTGTTGTTATGAAGGTTTATAGTGAAGATTTCTCTATGGAATACCAAAGAAGACTGAATGGAATGCAGGAAAGAAGAATGAGAGAATCAATTTTAACTGCCGGAAGTTTTTGGTATACAGCTTGGGTAAATGCTGGCCAACCGGATTTGTCAGATTTAAAAGAAGATTTGTCTGAAGAGATGAAAGAGGAAATGAAGAAAAATGACGAACATTTTAACAAAGGTAAAATTAACGGAAGAAATCACGGAAATTAGATTATCTAGAGGCTACATCGCTTCGTTTCCTTTTGTTTTTTCTACGATTTTTCTTCTTATTATTTTTTTGAACAAGCTTTCCTTTTTGAGTCACTGCGCTTCGCGGTAGCGTTTTAATCTTACCTGCTTCAATCTCATTAATTATTCTCTCCATGACAACATCTTCTCCCTCTGGTGAGTAAATCACTTTTAGATTCTGTCCATTTAATCGACATAGTGATTGTAGGAAAACAGCTTTTCCACCACCTCTGTAATCCTTAATAATATCATAAGTTGACAGACCCGTTTCTCTATATATCAGTTTATTTAAATAAACGCCTCGCGTAATGGACATGTTTTTTATTTCTTCTCCAAACTCCTCTTTTAATTCTTTATTTGCCTGTTTCAAATATTTCCTTTTATCGCGTTTAGAAGACATATGTGCAATAGAGTCTTGATATTCATTTAGCATCGCTGATGCTAATTGAGAGTACGCATAAACCCTTCTTACAAAATATCTCGTGGTTCTATAATTTTTTAAGTATTCAGAATTATCTCCTTGAATAATAACGTCATTTAACACATATCCAGGAGTAGAAATATCTTCACCAACTACGTGCACTTTTGCTTCTTTATTTATGTCTTGCGAAAAACCCGCAATTGAAATAAAAACCGTTAGTATATATGCTATTAGCTTATTCATTCTACCGTTATAACGAAAATAATGGCAATAAGTTATCAATTCTATTCCGATTAGTAACTTTTTTAACACAGTCTAACACTTCAATAAATAAGTATTCCTCTATTTTGGCTTTATTAATGTACATTTGTTACTATCCAAATTACCAAAAAATGAAAATTCTATCATTCCTTTTACTAATCGCCATTTGTACTCTTGGATATACTCAGACTGAAGCTACTATTGGCCTTAAAAAATTCGATTCTCCTAGTTCTCCATTTATTGAAACCTATATCAGCATATTTGCAGGTTCTATTAAGTACATCCCAAATGATCTGGGAATTGACAGATGTCAAATAGAGATTTTGCAAATGTTAAAGAAAGATGGTAAAATTATAGATTTTCAAAAAATAGTATTAGAAAACAAAGGTGTAACAACCAAAGATCTGTACAACGACCCCTTGCATCAACATCGTTTTTTTGTAGAAAATGGTGACTATGAATATGAAGTAGAAATAGTAGATCTATTTAACGATTCTGCTAAGAAGATAACTTATAGCAAAGAATTTAAATTAGATTTTAATGATGGTATTAATATCTCTGATATTGAATTACTTGATTCGTTTTGGAAATCTGATAAGGCGTCTAAAACTTCAAAGTCTGGTTTCGAAATGGTACCACTTGTTTCTGATTATTTTTCACCTGAATTTGATAAAATTGCCTACTATTTTGAAATATATAATACAGACAAAGATTTAGGAGAAAACAGTAAATATGTATTACAACACTTTATTGAATCGTATGAAAGAGGTGTAATTGCTGGAAGTTTTAATAAATTAAGTAAAGAAAATTCTAACCCAGTCAATGCTACCCTAAATATATTTGAAATTGGCACACTTCCAACCGGAAACTACAACCTTGTGGTACAAGTAAAAAATAAAGACAACCAAGTTATTGCAGAAAAGAAACTACGGTTCCAACGTTTAAATTTATTGAATGACCTCAATACTGAAAACCTAAAAGATGTAAATCTTGCAGGACAATTCACTGATAGACTATCATTAGATTCGCTGGATGAATTTATTTATTGCCTACGTCCTATTTCAACCCTGATTGAAAAGAAAATTGTTGACGGGCAATTAGAAGCTATGACAGATACGTTAAAACTTCAATATATTTATAGTTTTTGGTATAATAGAAACACGGTTACTCCAGAAAAAGATTGGAATGCATATAAGTTTCAAGTACAACAGGTTCAACTCAAGTTTGGTACGCGTATTAAAAAAGGATATCAAACAGATAGAGGACGTATTTTTCTAAAATATGGAGCTCCAAATACTGTGCATGATCAAAGAAGTGAAGCCAATTCATATCCTTATCAAATTTGGCATTATTATAAAATTGGGAAATTCAACGATAAGCGTTTTGTATTTTATGATCGTGACTTAGTTACAAATGATTATCAATTATTACATTCTGATTTAATTGGAGAAATCCAAAACTTTCATTGGAAAATTGATTTAAAGAGAAGAAGTACAAGGGGAGGTAATGTAGATGATGCCAACCCAGATTCTGAATTCGGAGATCGTACGGATGATTTATTTTACAAACCTCGTTAATACATTAACATAATTTAATTGTTCTAATCATTGTTTTAATCTTTAGAATATTAATTTTGATTACTTGAATACTGCAGTTGTCATATTAAATTTTAACGGGAAGAAGTGGCTCGAAAAATTCTTACCAAGTGTTATTGCAAACAGTGATGAAGCTGATATTTACGTTATAGACAATGCCTCCACTGACGAATCCGTTCTTTTCTTGAAAGATAACTTGACCCGTATCAATTTGATGTTTCAAGAAAAATGTTGTAACACCTGTTTCCTTTTCTCCATTTATTACCGCCCAATTGATAGGAGCAGCACCTCGATATTGTGGCAGGAGAGAGCCGTGTAAGTTAAAGGTGCCAATCTCGGTCATGTTCCAAACTACTTTTGGCAACATTCTAAAGGCAACGACAATTTGTAAGCTAGCCTTTAACCCAGCTAACTCTTTTAGGAAATCTTCATTTTTTAAATTGCGGGGTTGTAAAACAGGGAGGTTTTGGGAAAGTGCATACTTTTTTACGGCCGATTGGTTCAATTTTCTTCCTCTTCCTGCAGGTTTGTCTACCGATGGATTGCCTTTAGGGCTGCAAATTCTGGGTCGTCCATTCGATGAAGAAACAGTATTGCGCGCCGCTGGCGTGTTAGAGAAAGCTGCAGACTTTACAGCGACACCAACGACTTGGTGGAGGGGCTAATATGGGAATGATTATTCAAGGCGCGACAGGCGATTGGGAAGTGGTAATTGGACTGGAAGTCCATGCGCAAGTCACCTCTAATGCCAAATTATTCTCTGGTTCTGCCACAGAATATGGTGCCGATCAAAACACCCAAGTTTCTTTCGTTGATGCAGCCATGCCTGGGATGTTGCCTGTCATTAATGAAATGGCAGTTGAACAAGCAGTTCGGACCGGTTTGGGGTTGAAAGCACAGATTAACAAATATTCTGTTTTTGACCGCAAAAACTATTTCTATGCTGACTTGCCCCAAGGCTATCAGATTAGCCAGCTTTATCACCCCATAGTGGGCGAAGGTGAAGTTTTTGTGGAATTAGGTGATGGCACTGCACGGCTTGTACGTATTGAGCGCATTCACCTCGAGCAGGATGCCGGAAAATCAGTTCACCCAAGCTACGTGGAAGGTCAAATGCAAGGTGGAGCGCTTCAGGGTATAGGGTGGGCACTAAACGAAGAATACTACATGACCAATGATGGTACTATGGCCAACTCGAGCTTCTTGGATTATCGC